>Ga0247778_1000743_pt1 | contig 27709 bp, 27 predicted proteins | sample UWRJL049202B5_FD_179939 | JGI IMG/M metagenome (GOLD analysis project Ga0247778, IMG submission 179939) | Plant litter microbial communities from Arlington Agricultural Research Station in Wisconsin, United States - UWRJ-L049-202B-5 | ecosystem: Environmental > Terrestrial > Plant litter >...
AATCATTTCCGCCGACTTCTTAGGATAATCCACCTTGAAAGGAGACCAGCCACAGCAAATTTCGAACATGATAACCCCAAGGCTCCAGAAATTGGTAGTCCAGCGGCAGTCCTTACCCTTGATTATCTCGGGGGCCATATACTCTAGCCCCTGCTGATGTACAGCATCTCTTGCCATCTTCACAGTAGATATGCTGAAGTCATTAAAGGTAATGTGCCCGAGGATATCAATGTATATGTCGTCCAATCTGAAGAAAAGATGGCGCGGCTCACACTCTTGGAGGTCCTCAAGCGCAAGTATGATTTCTGCAAGATAAAACCGTGCTGCATTCTCGTCGATCACTTCCCCGCTTTGAGGGAGGATGGAGTACAGGCTTATGGCTTGATTGACGAAGAACTTTATCTCCGATGATGGAAGAGAGAAAGCAAACTTCAGGGGACTGACAAAGCCGTCAACTTTCGTAGTTTCACGCCCGTAAACTCTAAAGTCATCGTTATTTTCAATAGTCTTAACTGCATATTCCAAGTCAGTCTTCGGATCCACATAAATATCTGAGACTCAGTGTCAGCTGCGTCATGATCACAGGAGTGAATAATGTACTCTCATTGTTTGAGTTTTTCAGAGGAGTGAAATCTTCAAAGCGTGGTTCAGGCCTCTTCTCTAGAAAGTATGCCTTGACTCGCAACGTTCCGGACATCGGTTCGAATTCTTCACGGCCCTCGAGTGGGAGTGACACAGGGCCATCTGCTTCATCATCTGTCCGTGGTAAGAGTCTGGCCCGGCCGAGGAATCGACTTGCGTCTCCGAAATCGAATATATAGAAATATATAGGTGAAAACTTGGAACGGACATTGCTATCGTAGTCAGCATTGCTCAGCAGTTACCGCATACAAAATTTACAAATAGCAGCTAGCGCCCCATCTATGAATATTCGCATGCGTTCTTTCATCAACATGGACCTCTTGGGAATTTGAATTCTCTCTGATCATAAACACCTCATCATGATCGTAGGTACAGATGATATATGGATCATGGCATTGCAGAAGACCTTCCGCTTCGATGTCCTTGACCTTCAGTCGAGCAACGTAATTTACTGGCGCTTCGATCTCCGGCGTCTGGCATTCCATCTTGGCCGTTGGTAAAAGCCGCTTCATAAGACGAGATGTCAAAGACCCACTCCTGTTACGGAGTGATGGGCTTGGGTCTTCGTACATCGTCGTTTTAGCGAGATCTCCGCGACCCGGGGGCCCTTCTGTGGGAACATCAAGGTCGACCTCGGGGGCTGGCTGAGAGCCTTTCTTGGATGTCCCCATAGCAGTGACGAGCAACTGCGTTTTTTTCGTGTGGAACTCGCTTCAATTGGCGATAAACCAATATTTGCGTTGAAGAAATGAAAACTTGAGGGAGGATATTGCAAGTGAGGCTGAGCCATCCTCCTGCGCTTGGATGCCCCACTTTCCTCATCGGGAAACCCCGCGCCTGAACCCCTAATTATAGGGTAATGAAGCGCTGAATTTCAAAGCTGTCCCTAAATTAAGCATGAACATTGCTAAAGCTACAGCGAGCTGGGCGCTGTTATCTAGGCAATCAGAGAGTTCCATCTCCAAGAAATACGTACCTCTGAAGCTGAGACTATCCGTAAATTGCCGGCATTGAGGTTAGACTTGGCCAGTACGACTTTTCATTTATCGTTGGAGTTTTCACTTCGGAGACAAACTTAGAGTCTCACTCGAGAGATCACCCAGCCTCGTATCACCACTGGTCGAGCAAGATACTAATTCCAAGCAATCTGTTGTAGCGCGCTTGTATGGCATCTTTCTCAAATTGGAGAGTCAAAGTCCAAGTTATGACTTGGTACCGCTCCACACATTTGTTCGGTCTGCACAATGCTGCAAAATCGTGACCAATTGAGGAATGAGTATCCAGCTAAATGCAAGCATCAGGCAAGGAATTTGGTACGGTTGAACCCAGCCAGGCTCTTTGATTTCTCCGCCTGCCGGAGAGCTACTTCAGATTTCCAGCCTGACCCCCTCGCCACCCCTCCCTCAGGCCAAATCATTGGCAAAATCTTCCTCGAGCGCGACGGTATCAGTTGCTCCTTCCTCAAATTCATCGAAACCAACTGCATTTAGCATAGCTCCGGTCTACCACTATGGACGCAGGAATACCTCAACTCAAGGGCTGTAATTCGGGATCGGAGCAATGTGAGTACTGCTATTTTACAGGCTGTGTCTAGGACTCCGCATTGAAAGTTGTATTATAAGATTGGTGCGACTGGGTAGTAGCCCACTGCGTCATTGATGTTTGAAGCACGTGTGCGAAGAAGCAATGGGCTGTACCTCAGAATGTGCCGGTCACTATGAAAAATTCCATCCCTAGTTTTAAGAGCTGATACCACCTAAAAATCAGCTGGGTTTCAATGGATAACGCTTGCCAGGTTTCTAGGGCGTGCGGATGTCTTTTGCCTCTGGAGCAGGTTGGGGAATGCAACTAGTACTCTTTTCATTGGCATGCACCTGGAATCAAAAGCATTACGGATGATTAGCCTCAGGAACTTTCCCTTGCGCCGTGCACATGTGGCTAGCATCAAAACAGACATATATACGGAAATCCATGCTGAACAGGAAATTGATACCGGACTTGCAGCATCATATCGAGCACGAAACTTAGCAGAAATTCACATCGCGCAGCAATAGTTTTCACAATTGTAACACCTTGAAAGATTTACGTGTTGTTAAATTATGTACTGCCCGCGGCTTCGAAAAGAAGAGACAGGAGCAACTTGCCAAGTGAATTCCAAGAGATTGATCGCAAACGGTTGAGATCTCAAATTTCCGATGTGGTGGACTGCAACTTCCTCCTCACCCAGGCGAAAAATCCAGCAGTCCCTTCCGCTGGCCTAAGCATGAAGACATTGAGATGCATGCTTCACACTGGTTCATGCTCCTACCCTTGAAGCGTAAGATATTTCTGAAGTGTATCATCCATTACGAACCGCTTCCTTCAGATCAGAGATTCCAGAGCAGTAGATACAGGACGCAAATATTCGTCTGCCGCCCAACATCGAGACGTCTACTGAAAGACATCTCTCACACACAACTCCGTGTAAGAAGGCGAAGTTGCGAACGTGGTCGAGCGGATGAAGAAGCAAGAAATTTTTTGGAGAGATTTTTGAGGTTGTAGCTTGATACCCTTTTGGGACTAGCGCCTACGCTAGTCAGAATAATTTCGATTCTTCCACGACCCGCACTTTTCTCGCGACTTTGCAAAATCATGGAATCTTTGAGCGAAACAAAATGGGATGCTGTGATCGAAGGTACCGGTCTGCAGCATTCCCTGCTTGCTTTGTGAGTATTCTCCTTTTGCCGAGGACGTCTATGTGCCAATCTGACTGACTCAGCTGTCCTTGAAGAGCATTGTCCCGCTCTGACAAAAAGATCCTTCATGTCGACGAGAACGATTACTATGGCGGCGCTGAAGCTGCGTTCAGTCTGCAAGAGGTGGACGGGTGGGTAGAGAAGATCAAAGGAGGTTTGTCCTGCTCTCGATTCGCTTGAGATTCCTTCGCAGCTTACACCGTTTAGATTTCAATGGAACGCCGTTTCGAAATGCCACCTTCTGGAAGGTAGACACCGAAGCCTCAAACGACGCAGAGAAGCTCTCCTTCTCGAGAGCCTATACACTCGCACTCTCCCCTCAAATCATCTACACGAGATCGAAGCTCCTTGCACAGCTTGTGTCGTCGAAAGTCTACCGTCAGCTTGAATTTCAGGCGGTAGGAAATTGGTGGATTTACGACGAAGCAGAGACTGAGCCTTTGAAACGCCTGCCGAATGGGCGCGAGGACATCTTCCAAGACAAGAGCATCGACAATAAATCGAAACGCAACTTGATGAAGTTTCTAAAATTTGTGGTGGACTACGAGAATCATACGGAAGTTTGGGAACCTCATGCCGACAGTAGCCTGCAGGAATTCCTTTCTTCCAAGTTTCAACTGTCACCACAACTTCAGATCGTCATTTCTGCCTTGACTCTGTCCCTCGATGCTCCCGATAGGACTCTCGTGCAGTGGGCTCTTCCGAGAGTCGCTCGTCACTTAACGTCTATTGGCGTCTTCGGGCCCGGCTTTGGAGCCGTGTTTCCAAAGTGGGGTGGAGGCGCTGAGATTGCACAAGTCGCATGCCGTGCCGGAGCAGTAGGAGGTGGCGTATACGTACTTGGCACTGGAGTCATCGAACCCAGTGTCACCGATGGCACAGAAGCCCAGGCTGAGGAACCAAAAGTTAGCCTTCGTCTTTCCAATGGCGAGACAGTCAGAACTCGACATCGCGTAAGGCCCGACACCCAAGTTTCTTCTGGTTCCAAGGTGGTCTCGAAAATCATTGCCGTCATTTCGTCGTCGCTAAGTTCGATATTCGCGAGCTCAATAGAAGGCTCTCCACCTGCTGCTGTCTCTGTAGTCGTCTTTTCTCCATCTTCGTTCAGCCAGGGAACTCTATCTCCAACATCCCCTGTCTATATCATGGTACACTCCAGCGAGACTGGGGAGTGCCCGGCTGGTCAATGTGAGTATTTAATTTCCTTCCGGTCCTTCCTGTGCATTACATGATGATCCAACTTATGAATACTTATCTACATTGTCTGAATTACCTTGACGATAACTACCTCTGACAGTCTGATGTTGCACTCTTTCTCGCTTTACATAATTTCAATTAGTAGAGAAACCAGCATTGCTAACCGCAATGCATCCTAGGTGTTCTTTACGCAACTACGGCCCATTCCGAGAATAGCAAAGTGGTCCTCGAAGCCACGATATCCAAATTCCTACAGGCAGCTACGGACAAGGCTACACCTTTGTACACACTCTACTATGAGCAACAGGAAGCATCCGGGGCCTCATCTTTAGACCTTGCATTTGACGACCAGATGCTGGACGATGTTGAGTTGCAATGGAAGACGGTGCTAGGGTTTAGAGAAGATGAAGAACACTCGACTTTCATGCAATTTGCGGAAAGAGAGGGCATGAACACTGATGATGATGATGATGATAATGAGTATTAATGTTACCGGTAAGGGAAGGCTCGGAGTTTCGGCGATCGTCTAGTAATCATTGTGGCAGCAGCGAAAGACTGGCAGTCGCGAGGGTAGTAGCTTCCAAATATAAATGCATTTCGTGGCCATCTCTTTCCCCTACTTCTTCATTGTCCATTTAACCAAAATATTGACAGCTTACAATGCAAATTCTTGTTCATGCAGCCCGTGCAGTCTTTCTATCAGTTGTTACACAGCAGGCGCTGGGCCACCACAATGATGCTCCAGCCACAAGGCTACGAAAGCCTCGATGAAAGTTTCCCTCAACCCCTATCCTCCGTTCTCTTCTTCAAACCAACACTTCTCGAAGCTATCATGCCATGGTTTCAGTACTATCGCTTTGTTTGCTTTCTTCCGTTGTCGCAACACCAGTTCAGAACCTCACAGCCTTGAACACGGCCATCGCACCTCTCTGGGTTCCAGAGCCGCAAGGCCGTGGAACTTGGAGTCTGCTCTACAGCTGCGTTTTCACTCTGATTATCTGCGTCTGGACTTCTATACATCTGAATGTACCGCCGCCGGGCGAAACTCAAAGAGCACATTGGTTCCGCAAGCTCAAGTGGTTGATGATTGCACTTTTTGCGCCAGAGGTTGTGGTCTATACTGCTTTTCAACAATGGTTTGCTGCGAAGATGTTCTTGAGAAAGCTCAATAAGATCACTGCTGAGAAGGAAGACGTGTCAAAGTCATCAGAAGTAAGTTCATATTAGTTCACTCCTGGCACTACACAGCTGACTCGAGTTTGTAGTCAGATACCTCTCAAACCTCAGCACCCTTCAACATGACATACGCTCATTTCGTCGTCATGGGTGGTTTTGTTGTCGACATCAGCCATCTTCATAACAAACTCACTCGGGTAACTGTTACGACCGACGGCATTCTCTTTCTCGCGAGCCAGGGCCACTATATCCGGACTTCCACCAACTCTATCAAAGATAAGAGTAAAGTCGATATCTTGGCCAAGAGTATCGCATGCGTTCAGATTCTCTGGGTATGCGGACAGGCCATAGAGCGCAAAGTCGCTGGACTTCCTGTTACTTTACTGGAAATTCATACTATCGTCCACGTCATGTGCGCATTGGTCATGTACGCGCTGTGGTTTCAAAAACCGCTCAATGTGCAAGACCCAACGTCCTTAAATGCGGAAGCATTCCAAGCTCCTTTGGCCTTCATGGTGTCTGCTTCAATATTCAAGATGGACCATGCTGGCCATTTATTCTATTCCTCGGATGAAAGTGGTCCGCATGATCCACCGCTCCAGTGGATGAAAACATCGATCGAAGCCCTATCGCCGCTCGCATCAGATTACATTCGGATAGTATGCTCTCTTGTAATGTTGACGCAGACTTGAGGAGGCTTAAGATCCCGAAACAATGTTGGGTTGGTCTGCCTCTTCAGGCTTCTTCTGAGAGCTTGTTGTTACCTATGAAGCAGCCCTCCAACAAACTAGTGATGGAAATTGGCATCTTTCTTCACGCGCTGTTATGAATGCCTGGTGGCTTCCCAATACTGCACTTCACCCGAGAGAAAAATTCTTCATCGGTATTATCAGCGGCCAAGCTTTGAAATGCGGGTTCGGTCCGCTTCTTAATTATGAGGATGAAGACTACAACGCGTTCGTCGGACTCTCTGAGAAGGATGTTCATCGCCTTGAACTGGCCGCCCAGATTGTGTCAGCCGAGATCGGCAACTGCATTGACACATATTGGTATAGCAGCGTTCAACCTTTTGGGAGGCGGTTACTCGCATCCAGAGAATCGAATATAAAGATTATCTCCTTTGATCATCTGAGTCGAAAGTACAAGGATTTAAACTGGCTCTCAGCCGCCGCGATGACAGTCGTTCCGTGCGCATATGGAGGCGTCCACCTCGCCGCACTGAGCATCGTGTTTCCAACTCAGATGGAACGCATGTTTTGGAAAGTAAACTGCTACCTACTCATTGGCTACGCTGGGGCCGCACTTTTGGGCATCATGCTCCGGGCGTTGATCAAGATCGCAGACCAGCGGAGCCGAAACTGGAGCCGTATCAACTACTTTTTTCGAATTATTTCTGAATGGTTCGATGACCCTTTAATGAAAGGAAACGTATTTGTCTCTGTTGTTGCTGCTTTGATGCTAGTACCCTACATGAGTGCGCGGTCGTATATTGTTTTTGAGAGTTTTGTGAGCTTGAGGCATGTTCCTGTGGGCGTTTTCGAGACGCCTGATCTCAACTTCATGAACTATATTCTTCATCTTTAGCGACTATAGATTATTAATATGTATACAAACTTTCTCAAACAACGCGTCTTTGCATTTGTCGCCATTTGAAAGCAAGAGACCTCCCCCGCCTTGAATCGACAACCCTGGGTGAGTGGGGATTCTCGGCGTAGAGAGAGCGATTCCGACTGAGGTGCTGTGACTCTCCGAAGTTTTTTCTGTATGGCTTCTATCATTCTCTGTAGTAGAGGAGTGGAGCGGCGTTGCAAGGGAACAACGGCCATACACAGGTGACATTCCTCTCAACCCCCAGAGGCCGGGCGAATCGCCATCTCCCATCTACGGAACAGGGCCAAAACATAAACCGCACTCTCAAGTCCATCACGTCAAAATTCCAGCCCGCAAGCATGAATTGAGCAACGTAGGTATTCACATTCATCACAACACGTACTAATTACAAGGTATATAACTATCCACCTCCGTTCCCTCCACATCATACCAAGTCATTAAATAGCATAATTCTCCGTATGCAAAAATATCTCATCCTTACTATCATCCCCCCAAATATCCGCCTGTAACCTCGCAACCGTATTCGCAACATCAACCCGCATACTCGGCGGCCCACACACAAACACACAAGTCCTCCTCCCAAAAATCCCCTTCCCATCAGCTCCCCCAGTAGCCATATCCTTCAACATATATCCCAGATCCGGACGTCCGTACTCGGTGCTCCAGCCTTCCTTCTTCTTGGCGCCCACGAACGCAAAGCGCATTAAGTTCTTTTGGAACTCGGTTGGTGTAGAGGGAAACCCGAAATCGAAGGTTGTGGCTGCTGGGGCGGGGGGCGCGGTGGAGGAATTGGGGATTTGGATGGAGAGGTCGGCGGATTTGCCGCGGCTGTGGAAGGGCTCGCGGGTGTGTGCTGGTTCGGGGGGTACGGGGAGGGTAGATGGGTTTGGGAGAGTGGAGGGGTAAGGTGGTGCTACTGTTGAGGTTGTGGAGTCGGGTTCCAGGGGAGATTTGGAGTCCTCGTTTATAGGCGATTTTGAATCGTTGTTATTAATGGGCGATTTCGAGTCTTCGTTTCGGGGTGGTGGTGGTGGGTATTCGAAACCGGCGGGGACTTGGGAGCCTGGGCGGGAGTCTTGTGATACGTAGCTTGCGGGGCGGTAGGGCTGCTGTTGTGGTGGGGGCCCTGGTGGTGGTGGTGGGTAGTTTTGCGGGTTGTATGAGTTACGTGGGGATGGGGGCGCGAAGTTGAAGTGTGGTGAGTTGTGTGTGGGTGAGGGTGGTGGGAAGTGGAATTCCCGGTTCCCTCTCGATGCGGTTGAAGAGGAAGGAGACAGGAACTTCCGAGTCGCTTCATGAGAATCTGGCTCTGGCGTTGAGCTCTTGTCTCGGCCTTCTAACTTCTTGAGGGAGTTCTCCCTCATCGCCTTCTTAGGTGGAGGGGGAAACGATGTTTGTGGTGGTGGCATGACCCTTGGTTGTAGGTGCTTCTGCTGTGGCAATGAAGTGATGGCATCTTCATTCTCTGCTCTCAACTCCTGTTCTCTGTCCACATCGCCGCCTGCTTCATCTTTGATGTAAGCGGAGTTCCTCTTTGATGCAATTCCGGAGACAAATCCATCTAGCTTGTTATGAAGCATGTTGCTGATAGGTCGAGGTGCCCTCTCGTTCGGTCCAATTTTCGTTTGTCGCTTCGCCGCTGTGACATAAAACTGGCAAGTGACAGTATCCGGAGGCGCGTATTCTCTGCAAATCCGTAGCTCTTCTCTAAACCAATCCATAGCTTCTAATCTTTTCAACGCCCATACAACTTCGATCTTCTTGGTCACTGCTTTTCCATCTCTCATTCTCTTGATCAAGTTCAACAATTGTGAAACGATCGCTGTGATACCGCTTCCTCCGGCAAAGAGGATCACGGTATCGAACGCTGCAAGCTCTCGTTGCATGCCACCATATGGTCCCTCAAGGTAAGCCCTGTAAGTCTTGAACGGCCCCTTTTCGATCGCGGTGTCGAGAACTTTGCGAGTGAACCCTCCAAATGGTCTGAATACCAAGGTGCAATCTCTGTACAGATCGCCATACTCGGAAGGAAAGTCTTCACTGCAGAGTGACGAGATCGTGAAAGGATGGTTTTCGAATATGGAGATGCCAGGCATTCTCAGATAGACATACTGGCCGGGTCTCCAGCTCATCTGAGTCGGAATCGTAACCTTGATCGCATTTTCTGCCATTAGTGTGACAGCAGCCTCGTCTCCAATCAACCACGCATTCCTCCATGGCTTGAGCCAATTCAGGTTGAATATTCTCAAGAAGTAGGAAAACACCCAGATGGCAACTGTAGCCCACAGAAATCCCCATGAAGTCAGATAGTTATTGCAATGCCAGAACAGGAGGCCAACATAGGCAATCGCGACTGGAGTGTGTAGTATAACGAACAGCTCGTAGGCCAGTGATCGCAAAAATGGAAGGGAGGCGACACATAGCCAGCCGAGTGGCACAAGAGCGGCGATACCAGTTCCATAGATGTATCCGCTGCCATAAGGAAAGAGCTTTTGATAAAGGACTATCCCACCATCATCCCAGACTGGTTGTATGTAGAACGGCACTGTGTGAACCAAGGACAGGAACAGGCACAGATATCCGCCCCATCGATGAAAGACACCGAGTCTTTCGTGACCGATTCCCGTGATCATAGAGATGAGGTTTGCCTTCATTGAGGTAGCAACGATCCAGGGCGTCATTGCGACGGCAATCATTCCTGATCGGATGGCAAGTGGGGGTGAGCCGTATTGAATGCTTTGCCAATAGAGGGGTTGTGGCAGGAAGCAGTAAAGAGTCACAAACGCCACGGCAATAGTTAGGATCGCGATGACTGCAAGTGATGGAAAACTGAGTATCGTCGTCTTCCTCCATCGAATCTCTGGAACAGGTCGGTAGAATATCCATCGAAACAATGCCAACGTATCGTTCACAACTGAAATCGACGACCAATGTGATTGGCCCCTCGTAAGGAACGTGGGCTTTTCACCATTCCGAGGAAATAAGTGTTCCGCGGTCTGTGTCGTTCGCCCAGTCTGTAATTCTGTCATAGCATATTCTCCGTCGGGGGAGTACGAATCGAAATATGCTTCCACCTCCTGTTTGTGCATAGCTTGCCTGATCTTGTCGGTCCAGAGATGGTATATCCTCGTCACAGCAACCAGCGAAACTAAGACAACACAGAAATACGTCCAGCCGTTCGCATATTTGCCAGATTCCCTCCAAGGGTCGACGGTATCTGCTTCAACCAGCCCTGGCGGGCTTGTCGGTGTGAGGGGTATATTGATCCGTTTGGCAAGTTCGGCCACTGTCCGGGAACCAGCCCTCACAGCAGATATTTGGCCCGACATCATAGGCATTTTGGCGTTGAAGCTTTGGCAGTCTGAAGTATTATCGAACGTTCAAGCCAACACTGCTCCTCGAAGTACCGCCAGTAAACAGTTCCTGTCAGCTTGCGAAAGCTTGCCGAGACAGCCAGAGGAAATTGTTCCTTTCTCGATTCTCTTATCGTCTTCGGGTCGTTAAACAGTCTCTTCCATTGATGTTTACCCCTGTTGATGATATGCGATTATGTGCAAAATGCGCTCAATATACAAGAAATGGGCGCGCCGCAACGATGAGAGGAATGCCAGCCTCCTCAATTACATAACACAATTAGATAGCGAATGTCGGCGCAAGTGATGAGAAAGGAAGCAAAGGAGCAAGACACGGACAGAGGGGTGCTGCACGACGGATAAAGCGGTGGAAGGCCTAATATGTATGTCGTGGTACGTGTGGGGAACAACCCAGGCCGGTCTGCCGTTGTACGACCTTCGAGGGTCCAGTTCCTGCAGGAGAAGCCCCTCCGTCACCCCAACCGCTGGGGCTATTGTATTGGACCGAATCCGGCAATTGGCACACCTCGAAGTGATATCTGAGTCAACAAACCAGTCAGATAAGATTTGGAGATGTGTGCTTTCCTGGGCATCGAAATGGTGGAAACGTCGGCGGTTGATCGCGAATCTATATTGGCCCTGGACCCCAAGATGAGAGTGCGACTCTTATCAATGCCGCTATACCTCTATGTGGCGTTATGCGCGGATGCAAGTCAGAAGATGGAAGTGTGCTCGGGAAGTGCGCCCGTTTCTGACGTGAGTACCGGTTTCTTTCCAACTGCAGTCGGGTCGACGATTATTGGGCTCGAGGTCGCAGTAAGCTGCAGAGGCCCTTGATATATTTTGTTGGTAACCTATAAACAAATATATTCCTCCCGGGAAACTTTGCTGGCAAGTCAGAGATTGCAGACGCAGGTCGTGGACCCGAATGAGAGAAGTCGGGCTTGATCATGCTTTGCCTCGGGCATGGCCCGGCTCAAAGGCTTTCACGAATGGGACCCTCATGCGGTCCTTGCGAACGTTGTGATGAGCAGACGGGATTCGACCAATGCGGGGTCTGGAGCTTGTTCTTGCGGGTTGCTTGCTTGCAGGAGCGGCGGCAACACATGAACACTGATTCGCTGTGATCCCCGGAGTCCGCCATCTCCCCTGCAGCTTTCAGCGGACCGATGCGCCGAGCGGCCTAGTTCAGCCAGTCCATGCTTGGCTGCCGAACCTCAACTGTCCATTCAGCTTGAAGGATTCAAGGGTTCGACCGCCCAAAAGTACAGAGTACCTGTCAAATGCCCACGATTTTTGGGCAATATCAAATTCTTTAAACGCTATCGACCGTCCTTCTAACAATAACCTCAGAATCTTGGGCGGAGAAATGGAACATACTGAAAAGCCACGGATTCCCTAAGGATAATTGCGACAGTATTATCCATCTCAAGAAGCGCTGTTGGCACCTTGGAAGTTCTCGGGTACAAGATGTCGCTTCGCAACCGTGGGTTCCAGCATGAACTCTCGTGGAATCGTGCATATTTGGGTGGTACACACTGAAAATCAGTCATCACGACTAAGCCATGCTCCTTGCTTGGTATCTCGATCTCCATCTCGCAACCGAACGGCACAGCTGGTCGAGAAGGGATATACTGTGCCACAAAATTCAGTTGGTTTGAAGCATTTCAACCTGAGGCGAAAGATACCTCGAGTTTATTTTTTTAAAACTTAGTCAGCGCCAAGACTCTCCTTGAAATCCCGCGTTGAGGACGATACGGTAGACTTCAAGTCGGCAAAGAAGCAGCCATTGGAAACTTCAAGTGTCTAAAATTCCAGCCACGGATCTCTCATGAGTTCCCCAGCAGACAGTCTGTCCTCAGGTACCCACTGAACCATCTTCCCTAGAAACGGGAGGAAGGTAGCTTTCTCCTCTCCCTCGAGATTCTCCTCTTCTTTTTCAAGTGAAGTGTCCTGTATCTTAATGCCTGGCGTGAAGTTGCCTGAGTGGGTCAGTTTCCACTGCATGAGCTACATTTCAGGAGTATGTACCGGCAGGGTCGAAGAACATTTCACAGAACTGTCTCCTGTTCAGGAGTTCTTTTGGTGGCGGACCCATCAAGGCAATCATTCTAGCTATATGAGCTGGCTTTGAAGCACCTCTGTTCGGAAGCCGCTCGTTGAAATGCGTTTCCCCTCGAAAATATCCCAAACCTTAGGTTAAATTCAGCACAATAAGAACGAAGGAGACGAGGAAGGTGGGGATTTCTTTACTTACCATCAAGCCAACGCTCCAAACCTCAATCTTCTCATTCCAAGGTATGCCGAGCACGATCTCAGGAGCCCAGTAGAGATCTAGCATTACCTCGCCGATATACATCTCCTCCCCAAATTGAGCATCGCCAAAGTCGCAGAGAACGGCATGCGATGGATTATCTGGGATATCTACGTCTCTTGTTTGGTAGATAATGGGATCACCGTCAACTTTTCCGGTGCTAGGCTCCGTCCATTCTTCTTCCCCGAAGGTTTTGAAGATGGTATCATCTTCAATGCCGAGCATGATGTTACCCTCCTGAATATCTACAATGGAATCAGAATGTATAGAGAAATTAGAGGTCGAATAATATGGCTCAGCATACCTGTGTGAACGACTCGCGCTTCTGAATGTAGGAAGTCAAGAGCCATGAGTAGGTACTTGATGATCGGTTTAAAAAGTTGTGTAGAGACTTTTTCTCCGTCATTCATTTCGCGGATATCCTTTAGCGTAAGACCCAAAGGCTCATGGACGAGACATTCATGCGGACCATGCTTCCCCGGAAGTTGGAACTGATCACGCAAGAATTGGATGCCTTTTACGCCCGGGTGGGTAGTCTTGATGGAGCTGAGATGCCTGTAAACCTTTTCCTCGTTTTGGGCTGGTCGATGTTTGCTGATGAAAACCTTCAGAGCAACATACTCATGATCTCTAAGTGGGGCCAGTGACAGATTTCGAAACTGGTCAAGGGGAAGATGACATACACGAGATCACGATAAAGCCAGGCTGTAGAAACAGATCCGAAGCCCAATTTTCCTAGCACTTGGTACTTTGATTGGAAAATCTCGCCATTCTGGACAGGGTAAAACTCATCGGGATTGTACCACGAGAAGGTTTCTTCTTCAATTAGATATTCGCTACCCAAAACTTCAAAGCCGGACATAGGTGGCTCCTGCGGAGGTCAAGGCTCTTTTTCCTCTGCTATGAGGCGATAATGAAATTTTGCAGGAAATAGATAATTGATCGGGATGAAATTAAAGCTTTGGTTGTTAAGTTGCAGGAGCAAGCCGTCGGTGCGCATGCCTTGTACGTTGTTCGTAGTCGACTTCTGCACACGCGCATGGAAATGAGAAGTGGCCTCTGACCTCAGGTAGTCAGTGTAAGCTGATTAAGTCTCTCGAGCTTTTATATGCACGCGCGAGAGACATTGAAAACGCAGGTGTTATGGACGACGCTCATCTTGTATTTAGGGAGGTAATACGGAGATCGCAACTAAAAGTACTGGCACTCCAGCGGGTGGACCTACTGAATCCACTAAAGTGCGCTATAAGCCCCTGTAAATTTCGACGCCGCTCGCTAATTTGCCCTTTACCCCTTTACGAAAACCAACCTCTTTCTTCCTACTCGCACTCAACAAACATTCCAATCCTCAATCTCGGCGCTGCCCACGCTTCATTGGCCCCTCCGTCCATTTCCTCCTGCAGTTCCTCTCCCCACTGGCACACCATCTCAAAAAATTCATTGTCCCAACTCTCCCCACCTGGCTCGTTCCATGCCTGCAAACCTGCCTGTTTGTCTACATCTTTGAACGCGCAACCCTGTCTTGGCCTTGTAGGTCTGCCAATAATCATTGAATCCACAACTGCAAGCAGTTCTCTCAGCTTCCCAAAGCATTTTAGTATCTTACTAGAGCCGTATTCTTCCGGAATGGCCTTCATCTGGATCGCAAGTCTAGTAAGATTCGGTATAGCTTTAGCGATTCCAGTAAGATTCGGTATAGGATTAGCGTTTCCATATTCATGAAGATTGAGCTCGCTCAAACGGCTCGGAATGCAGAACAGAATATCTCTCGATGGGTCTATGTAAGACGTCTTCTCACCCTCCGAGGGAAAACCGTTCTTGAAAGAATGATAGTGTGTGAGAGCGACTCTTCGAGATTCTTGGGAGGCGAATAATATGGCAGGTGATTTGTCATTACGACTGTGCTTCGTGGCTCTCCAATGTCCCGGGTCCCCTGGGGATGCCCATATACTTGTGTATTGAGTTACTTCCAAGCATCTTGGGCCAGGTAGAGCCATCTCCCAGATATGCAAGCGTAGCTCAGTCGGCAATTTTGGGAAGAGGTTGAAGGTCGTGGGAATAGGACCTCCTGAGCCCGAGAAGTCTTCGTGAGATTGAGACCCCCCGGAGTCTTTTGAGCTTTTGATTGGCCGCAGGGAAGCCATGATGTATGATGAAGAACCAGTGTGTAGGTTGGTTTGCGTGATATCTGGAAGTGGTTGAGATGGGTTTGCAGTGTTGTGTCTTGTAGCTGCAAGGAAGAGTTCGTGAATTAAATACAGGGGGGCTAAAATTGAAATGACGATGGAAGTGCACGTATAGGATTGAATTTCGGTATGTTATTAATTGAACATGACACGACCTTAAATACTCCAGTCTCGGGTGAATATCAACTGAAAGAGCAGCCTCTAATCCTAGAATAACGCACCCAGTCGCAATATCGGCGCCTTCCATGAAGCATCTTGAGCCTCAAACAATCTAAATGTATCCTCAATTTGATGCCTGCCTGTCACATGCGCTTGCGACGCGTTGTTCAAACTCTCCGCAAACTCGCCATCGTTAAGATCTCTGAAGCCAACGATCAAGTCTTCCTTACACCATCTGTCCGCAACAACACACAACTCGTCAAGATTGTCGATCTTGTCTCCAACCTTCCAGAAAGTGGTCAAAAAGTTAACGTCCCAAGTAATGATTTGTCGAAAGGTTATTCCTTGTGCCGCAAACGCCTTCCAAACATCCGCACTACCCTGGCCTCGGAGGTATGTAAGACATAAAATATCGCTGTCGGGATTGAAGTAAACTATCGGTGACTGCGGGCCAGGACCATGAGGGGTCAGTTGGAAAGGCTTGTAGACTTTCAAAGCTTCGTATCTAGATTCTTGGCAGGTATGAAGGCTTCCTGGGGTTTCTGCACCTAGAATGATCGTCTGTTGCGGGTCGTAAGCAAATCGGAAATGAAAGTGTCGCAATTGCACGAGTCTCTTTTCTGGCATGCTTGACTTCCATATCTTGATTCTCAACTCGGCTGGCAGTTGAAGGAATAGCATGAAAGTTCTGTCTGCCATTGAGACTTGGCGTTGTTCTGAGATCGGAGAATCTGGCGAGGTTTGGGTAACAGCGAGATACGTGCCGAGATCGGTGTGTGTATTGAGGGTCATGGTAGAGGCCATGTCGATGGAGGAAGGAGATTCAAGGGGATGTTTGCTCGTGATATTTGAGTATCTGGGAATCCACTGTGTTGAGTTGTGCTTAGAAGTTGAGTGTGGGTCAATGATACTTTATCAAGGTAGTTGTTTTGAAAGCTCTGGGTGAATACAAGAGGTTAAGATTGAATTTTTGCGTCCCTAAGTGCAGTAGGCAAGAAGTCCTCGCCGATAAGACACACGGATGGTAATGGGTTAAAAGAGCTGCCCTGGCAATTATAAGAGGGATGCCTCTCGTATCAGAGGGGCTCTCATTTCCGGATATTCACCCCGAAGCCCTCTGTAAATCATATATACAGTTCGGATGCATGCATTTACCCACCAATCTTCTTCATCCTTAACCACGAGACATCTGATTTCTTCTTTCTTTTCCCATCGATTGTTCAGAAAGATCAACTCCTTGAGATTTTCGAGATGATTTCCATCATCCCAGAAGCGGCCGAGGCACATGGCTAAGAAGCCGCTATCCCATAGAGCAATCCGTCGAAAACAAATGTTCTGCCTTTCGAACGACCTCCATATTTGCCCATTAGCGCCTCCTTTGAAATGTGCAAGACATAAGATATCCATGTCAGGGTTAAGGAAAACCGTTGGGGAAGATGGACCAGGGAAGATCTGAAATGGCTTGTACAATGGCAAAGCCTCGGATCTCGATTCTCGACAAGCCGAAAAATTGGCCGGCGGTTTGGCGCCCAGAACTTTGCTAGATTTGGCTTCGAAGGAGACATTGCCAACATTTCGTACTTCGATGAATCTCGTTTCTGCAATTAGGATATTGGAATTAGTAAAAAGCTTATCATTTCCTGAACTCGACGTACCCGGTAAGCTGAATTTCCAAATTCTGATTCTCAGCTCGGGTGGCAGCTTTGGGAAAAGAGTAAAAGCTCGGTCGCAGACTCCATTCTGGCCACTGTCGCCGACATCTTCAAAGCCCGTGTCCGATGGAGTAGAGACAGGTCCTGCTCCAGACGAGTCCGTATCTCCAAGAATGCCCGAGCCAGAATTGTATTCCTTGTCTCCGTCTGCTACCAGGGCAGTGGTAGCTTCCGCCATGACGCAAATTCAATGTTGTGATATCGGGGAGGTCTGATGGCCCTGTGATAGGTGTTGAAGGTGGATCAGGACGATTAGGAGCTCGCGATCGAAGCAAGACGATGTTTGGATAAGTCTTGTCGTTGAATTTGTGATTTGGTATGAGACGTTTGGGTGAATTGGTCGAGTTGTAGTTGCAGGTGTTGACTTTCTGGGTGAAGTAGAACCGCGGCACTACATCAAGGGAAAGTTTTGTATCCGAAAACCCGAAAGGTGAATATGCTTCTCCTGTCTTATTCTGCTCGGCCCGTGCCTTTCTAGTCGCATTCGCCAAATCGATGCCGAAGCTTCAAATCTGACTATGAATGCTCATCATATTAGGGACGGTTGCCTAGGCATTGGGGAATCGGCAATAATCAAGGAGTTGAAGGAATTATTCGCGATTCTGTTCGCTATGAGTGGCGGTTATAGATCACATAGATGATCCGCTATTCAGTATGTATCTCCACTAAGCTGGGACGAGGGAACGGGGTATCGTGGCTAGTGGCGTGATTTTGTCCATTTCTTGAGAGCTGGAAAGTATTCGGAATATCAGGGGAAATCTGAGTGGTCAGGGGACTGAGAGCTGGGTAGCATCGAAATTCAGGATTGCAACGTTTGGCTTTGTCTGGAGAGAGGGATGTGAATAAGATTTGCTTCAAAGAGCAGTCTAATTTCGTCTCTGTACGAAAGGGAACTTGGAAAAAGGGGTGAGGTGTTGGTACAAACACGAAATTTAAAAACTGAAGGTTTTATCTTTGCTGAATTTATTCCATTGCTTCCATGAATAACTTGAGAGCTTGGAATATGCATGCAATAGAAGGGAAGCAACATCTGATCTTGTCTCCAGTGCCCATGCCCAGCAAATCCTCAGCGGCCTAGTTCTTCTTTTTGATCAATCTGCCACACCAGATCTTGGGGGCCTTCCATCCAGCATTGGCCTCTTCGTGTTCCCCAAAGCTCCTTCTCAATGTTCGTACACGACGCGCCAGGTGATATTCATCTTCAACTGGCTCTTCCTCACAGTTGTCTTCGAAAGTTTCCACATGTGATACCGTCCTGATTTCTCCCCTTGAATCGTTCGCATGAAGCAATATTATCTCCTCCAGGTAATCGAAACCCGCGAAATAGCGCGCATCAATCTCGGGCTTGTAATAGATGGTGCTTTCAAATATTGCAAGTCTGCGAATACCAGGGATCCGAGTAGCAAGGATAAAGAAGGCATCGTGCTCGTCATGCTGTGAAGAATCGAATATACTCAAAGGTTCGTTGTAGAATAAAATATCGATCAATGGGTCGAAGTATTGTATCTTGGCATTGTATAATCGCTCGCGTAAAGACAAAGAAATAGGTTGGTAGTGTCTAAGAGCAACGGTTCGTGATTCACGGCAGGTGAATAGAATTGCGGGCGATTTGTCGGAAGGATTCATGTATGATGAAGTTGACTTCAAGATCCTCGTTCCCGGAAGAGCCATCTTCCAGATAACAAGTCTTAGCTCAGTTGGTAATTCCGGGAACAAGGTGAACATCTTGCATGCCGTAGCAAGAGTTGGGCCGATCTGCGTGGCGGACATGATCAAGATTCAATGCTGGTGGATCGACGAGAGTTGTGTGTTGTGTGGGAGGCGGATCTGGAATTGTTCGAGATGGCGAGCAAAGGGCTAGAAGGGTATCGTGGGAGATGATGTGATTGTGAGATGGAAGCTGTTCTGTTGTGGTGGAGAAGAAGTCCTTGAACCACAGCTCCGAAATTTATCAGGCGAGCTAGGTAACAAACAAGAGGGGCCGTTGAATCTGGAGAGTGAAAGTGAATTAGGGGTCGCCTTCCAACATCTAACAGATACAGGAACATGATGCTGATTGATACGGCCAGTGAGTGCCAATTCAATCTGATTCCGTACCGCACACCATTCAATAGCATCATTGCTCCTTTTTAACGAATTGACCAGTCAAAAGTTTTGGAGCCTTCCAGCCGCTGACACTAATCTCTAATTCCGCAAACATGTGTTCATACTTCCCCGCCATAAAAACCCAAAACCACTGGTCAGCCCTCGGAAAAGGTCCGCCGACTTTTCCAAGTGTTCCGATAGAAACATTGTCGATGGTCATTGAAGGCGTCGCTGGAAGAAGTATCAGCTCCCTCAAGCAAAGAAAGGGAGCAAGCAGGTTAGTACCACTCCGAGAGTGAAAGGAGTTTAAAGAATAGTAATCATCGGACAGTATAAGTTTGGAAAGTCTGGGGATACGATGGGCGATGATGGTAAGGGGATCAATTGGGAAGTGAAAGTATGAGGCCGAGCTAGTACTGAATAGCGTATCGATTGCTGCATCGAAGTACTGCACCATAGGATTGGCGATTCCTTCCTCCGTAAGTGGCTGGTAGTGTTTCAAAGCAACCGTCCTGGATTCTCGGTAGACAAAGAGCATCGCGGGCGGATTTTCAGAAGGCAAGAGACACCAACACAATTGGTCATCTCCATCAATATAGACTGTAGACTCCATGATCCTAGGTCCCGGTAACGCCATATCCCAGACGGTGAGCCTCAGCTCGGTTGGTAATTTTGGAAAGAGGGGAAATAGCTTGTCCGCGGCAGGCATTTGCGGTTCCTTCCCCTGAATATCCTGTAGAGTCGAACCTATCTTGCCCGAGATTGATGTTGCTTCCTTGTTCTTGAGCTTGGGGTCTGTTCCGACATCGATTGGCTTGTCGTACTTTGGGGTTGCCATCGTTTGCGAGGAGATAGTGGCCAGGTGAATTGCTTTGTGCTTTAAAAGGAGTCTCGTTGGGTCTCGTAAGGGCGCGTTGACGGTCCAAGGACTGAGAAGATGATAATGCGACCGTTGATACTGATGATTGGAGAAGGTAGGAAGGAGTTGCAAGGGCTTCGCTCGGCAGGATGCTGATGTGCTTTTCGGGAAACCTGAATGAAGACAGTGTCAAGCTGGGGAAACGCTGGGCCTTTGTATGATGAGCAGCTGCTATCGTTGCCGAATACTAAGCTCTGAAGTATCGAGATATTGATGCAAGCTTCCGAGCGCGCGATTGGAAGTTGGCGTTACAGTTGATGGGGGAAAAAATGTGGAAGTGCTCAAGTGGAGGTTGAGGATTTTATGACAAGCGAGCATGGAATTGGGAAGGCACTAAGAACGCGAAGACTACGAGTGAATGTAAGGCAGGCTTTTAATTCCCTTTGCAATTGTTAAGTGACTGAAGACCGGTCGATTTAATAAATCGCCCTAAGCAATGAAACCCAAATTTCCAATTTAAGAAATCCTTCGAGCAATTCGTAGCATCGGAGCCTTCCACCCCACCTGTTCCTTCTCGAGCTTTGACAAAGTAGCCTGGAAATCATGGAAGTCTGAACTTTGCCGATCCGTCAAAGGCGGGCAGTTGGCGCTTCCCAGTTCGCAAGATTCTATTGCTACGGGCATTCTGAGGAAGAGAGTTGTTGGGACCACTATCACTTCCTCGAGCGAATTGAACGCCAGTATATGCCCTTCATGCATCCCGGAGTGCTGAATTTCATCTGAGAAGACGGCTAGTCGAACAAGGTTGGGAATAGTTGACGCGATGGTCTTCACAATGTATGACTCACCAGGCTCTCCATCTAGCCTACCAAGAGTACCCATGATGATGAAGGTGTCTTTGTGGGGTGCGATGTACTACAAGCCAAGAGATAAATCAGATTTCTTAGTTTCCTGAAGCTGATAATGTCCCAAAGCAACCGCTCGAGACTCCTGGCATGTGTAGAGCATGACAGGAGACTTGTCAGAAAATATGAGGATCCATCTGATTGTAGATCCGTGTTCTTCAGTCTCCTGGTGATAGTCATGGCTTCGATAAAACCATCCAGTTATGCACCTCGGCCCTGGTAGAGCCATCTCCCAAATGATGAGCCTCAGCTCAATCGGTAGCTTTGAGAAAATCGTGAATCTCCTGCCTGTCATTGAATTCCCGGCAGCATCTTCATCAACACCGCTCAACGCTGAGGCTATCGTAGCAAGGTTTCGTTGGCTTTGGACATCGGTATGATGGACTTTTGATTCTGTATCGGTCGAATTCTCTTCCTTCTTTTGATTCGAAGTGCTGGGAGTCATGGATTGAAGTTGAGAGTCGCTGGGTTGATCGGGCGAGTGGGGCGAGGGGCTGAAAGGATTCGTGGCAATAGGTGCTTCTGACGTATTTGCAGACATGGCTTGGAGATAGGGAAGAAATATGATTATAGAGGTCGCTGAGGTCTTGATTGGATCGTGGTGGAGTTGACGAGACGAGCGAAGGTAGAAAGGTGGATCGGAATTTTGTATTGGCACAAAGAGAAACTGAGGTGGCTCCCGTGGGATGCGTAGAACAGGCGGACAAGCTTGAATGGAGGAAGAGCTGTGAGAAAATCGGCTGTTGTTCGAGGATGCAGTGACTCCGTTTCGTGACTGAAAATGGGGCAAGCTTGAGGCGAGGGGATCTGGAGCAGTGTTCGACGGATTGGAAGGCGTGGGAGATGTGAGTGAGGATCTCTGGGAAGAGCGACTGGTGTTGAATCTCTTTCAGGGCGAGTAGATGCAAAGGCGTTGCGCGAAAATGAAGGCGAGAACAGTTTTTATGCGTGCAGGTGACAAGAAAATGGTGAATTGGGATGCGACTTCCTATTCAATACATGAATTTTCAACAGCGTCTATGAGAGCAACGCCGAAAGAAGCAGACAGCAAAAAATCAAAGGCTGAATTCATTCAACGCGCAAGAAAAAGACCCTTCAAATTGCAGAAAACATCATGTACTTATAGTCGTTTCACTCCAGATGCACTTCACTAAGTCACCCCACACCAGCACCTCTACTAAAACTCCTGTATTACTATCATGCTAAATGGTAATGCTGCAACAATACAATGCCAAGTATGCTAGGATGCAGCCTACGAGAACAGAACGGACACAACCTAATGTGCACTCAAACTGCTCAAGACTACTAGGCATACTTGTGTATGATGCTGCAATATCTAAAATGACCCAACTGCAGAATGGCCAAACCAATGTTTCGACCCCTCTTCCTCCACTAACCGCCGAGTTTCCTGCGATCCACCAGAAGCTTCTCAGCCGCAACTCGACTGCTCTCGTAAACTCGTATTGATACGAAGCGTATGAGCTTGTAGCGATGCAATGGCTGTTGTGGGTGCATAACCGAATTGATGTGCTGCGATGTGAACATATAGATGTTCTTAGAATGTCACAAAGGACAAAATGATTGAAGTTGCAAAAGACTATCTGAAGCGTTATCCTTTTGCTGGTCCAGTGGGTGCAGTGGATGGAGCAGCTGAAGGAGCAGCATTTCCACCGCCCCTAGCACCACCTCTCCCACCCCGTCTTCCAATTGTACCGCCTCTACCCCCTCCACGACCACCTCTCGGTGCGGGCGGGGTATGAGCTGGCTTCTTCTCCGGAGGAAGAGCAGTTCCCTTGCGCTGCATGACTTGAACGGTGCCTTGTGCGACAGAGATTGGGTTTGCTGCCATGGCTTTTTTCAACCCCTCAGACTCGAGGAAGTCGACGTAGGCGAAGCCTTTGCGCTTGTCGATCTCGACCATAGAGACGGCGCCGAACTTCTCCATCGCTTCCTTCAGAAGCGGCTCTGTGACGCCTTGGGAAGGATTGGCGTGCTTGATAAATGCTTGAGTAGCACCTGCTGAAGGAACTGGTACAGCTTGTGGTTTTCGAGGGGTGGGTGCAGGTGCAGGTTTTGGGGCAGGCGCAGTGGGAGTTGGCGGAGCTTGCGTTGTTTCGGGCTTTCTCAGAAGGACCATCGGGGTTGTTGGGGCTGTGGGCGTAGAGGGCTTTGAGTCTGACTCTGCGGGTGCAGCTGCCTTTGCTCGAGACCGTCTGCTGTTAGTTTGCGCCGTGTTGCCCTTCGGTGCTGTAGGGACAACTTGTTGAGCTGGCTGCGAGAGAGCCGCCTCTTTTGTTTCAATAGTAGGCTTCTCAGCAGCTGCCGCTCGCTCAGCTTTCTGAGCATCCGCGGTATCTCGTCGGACTTGACGATGTGCCTGCGCTGGGCTCAATCCAAGATCCCGCTGCAGCATGCGAATATGAGACGCAATAACAGCACCTCGCTGGCGACCCGGAACCTTTGCAAGATCGAGCTTTGGCGTTCCGCTCTCCGAGCTGGAAGCATCTGATTTACCAGAAGACGATGCACTGGTTGCTTTTGTCGACGCCTCTCGGTTCAGGATCTTGACAGCTTCTTTAGCAGCCTTCTCCACCGTCTTGTCGCCTTTGCCCTTCTTCTCCGGAGAATCTTTCACGCCCTTGCCCTTAGCAAGGTGAGCCTCTTGCTTCTTCGCAGCTTTCACAGCTGCTTCTCTACTCTTAGTAGCTTTCTTATCTTTCAGATATTGGACCAATGGCGTAGTAGTGACCTTCTCCTTCGTAGCTTGCGCGGCATCGCCCAGCGCATCTGTACTGGCATCCTTGGTCGTAGTAGGGTTTGCCAACCCTTCCAGAAATGCCATGAATTCGGGATCCTGATCGATTGTACCACCTTTCGTATCCACACGGCGTCTTCCCCCTGGTGCCCGGCCATAGGGTGCAAACTCAACTATTGGAGGACCAATAAGGCAAGGATTCGTGAATGTGTTCTGCGCATCTTCGAAGACTGATCGACGTACAGTTTCGGCCAAGCTTGGGACGTGCGCTTCACTCGTGAGACGGAGGTATGCGCGAGAAGGTCTGGAAGGTTTGGAGGGGCTGTTCAAATGTTAGATCTGCGTCGGGTGTTGGAATGGAAGCATGTACTCTTTTGAGTCCTTCCCTGGCTTGTAAAGAAACCAGTCCACCTTGCCTTGCGCCAGGTTCCATTCATCTCCCAAAATCGACGCAAACTCTGCTTCTGTGAGACCTGGAGGAAGCCTTCTAACGATGGCTTTCAATCGAGGCACTGGCAGCTTTGTTGCGGGCTTGGGCGCATTGCCAGCGGTTTGGTTGGCGCTGACTGGTAGGACTCCATTTGCTGGGGCTCTGTGGGCGGCTGCCATGGCGCGAGAACTGGCAATGTTTTCCAATATCTCCTCTCTCTCTCTCTCCAATGCGTCGACACTCAACGCCAGCTTTGACCTGGAAGTCCCATTGTGAAAGGCGGGATGTTCATGAAGTAGCGTCGCATCGTGGAAAGAGGGACTCATAGCCTCGCTTGATAAAGCCCTGCGGTGCCCGATAAGGAGTGAATTTCCTTCGAGTAACTTGCCCCTTTAGGGAAGGGGGCATCTGACAATTCCCGATGCCGATCATCAAGAAGCCTTGGAGTGAACTTCATCCAGAATCTTGAAAATCCAACTCGACGATATCACCTACCGCAGCATCCATTCCGACGGTTCAAACGTTGCTATCTACAGTTCACCTTTCGCCCCGAATATGCCTGCCCCGAATGTTCCGAAGCCTGGTCCCGCCAACCTCAGTGCGCGGGCTGGTCTGCCAGAATGGCTAGAGGAGGCTAAGCAGTGCCATTACCTTCCCGAGACGGTTATGAAGCAGCTGTGCGAGATGGTAAAAGAATGTCTTATGGAGGGTGAGTTGTGCCAGGTCTCTACGCGCGGGGAACCTTTCTAACCCCACTTCAAGAGTCGAATATACAGCCTGTCACAACACCAGTAACGATCTGCGGAGATATCCATGGACAATTCTACGATCTGCTCGAGCTTTTCCGAATTGCAGGTGGAATGCCTGGTGAGACGAATGTGCAGAAGCCGATGACACAGACTGCGATAATTACCTCCGATGACATTGAGCCTCCAACGGAAATTACAGATCCCAAGTTGAAGAAGAAGATACGGAGCTCTGATAGCGGTATTGAGAGTGCGAGCGGCGAGGACGATGATGACGATGAACCTCGGGGGCGTCCGAGGACCGCAGGTGGGGGAAGTCGGGCTGGCAGCTCTGGAGGCGATTCAGCCATTGGTGTTAATAATGAAGTTTCCGGCTCTGGGAACCAGAACTTTGTTTTCTTGGGCGACTTTGTCGATCGAGGTTATTTCAGTTTGGAGACTTTTACTTTGCTTATGTGCTTAAAAGCAATGTGAGTCGAGCAGTCGCAAATGGAAATCTTCAGAGCTAATTTGTCCAAGGTATCCCGATAAAATCACATTGGTTCGTGGCAATCACGAATCCCGTCAAATCACCCAAGTATACGGCTTTTACGAGGAATGCCAACAGAAATACGGGAATGCATCAGTCTGGAAGTCATGCTGTCAAGTTTTTGACTTCCTCGTCCTGGCAGCTATCGTCGATGGCGAAGTTCTCTGCGTTCACGGAGGTCTAAGTCCGGAAATCCGCACAGTGGATCAAATCCGAGTTGTTGCTCGGGCACAAGAGATTCCCCACGAAGGCGCCTTTTGCGATTTGGTATGGAGTGATCCAGAAGACGTTGAAACATGGGCTGTGTCTCCACGTGGTGCGGGGTGGCTCTTCGGCGATAAAGTCGCCACAGAATTCAACCATGTTAATGGATTGAAGCTCATTGCTCGAGCTCATCAACTTGTTAATGAGGGCTACAAGGTATGCTTTCCCTATCCTCTCTGAGTCCTCTGCGCCTGCTAATGTACTGCAGTATCACTTCGCCCAAAAATCTGTCGTCACAGTCTGGTCAGCACCCAACTACTGCTACCGCTGCGGCAACGTCGCCTCCATCATGAACGTGGGCGAAGACCTGACTCCCAAATTCAGCATCTTCAGTGCCGTTCCCGAAGACCAGCGGGCTGTCCCGGCCGGGCGCCGCGGCGCTGGAGACTACTTTTTGTAATCTTTATCTCATGAAATCACGATGGCGTTTAGGGATCTGGGATCTGCATATGAAGGCGAAGTTATTACCCTGTATAAAAGAGGTGTTAGGTCGGGTCTTTTTGCTGTAATATATAGTACCTGGGTGATATACCGGGGTTAATGAAATTTGGGGATTGAACATATTTCAAGTGTTTCTAGAATGTGACACGTTTGATGGTGAAGATTTGTGACTCCGTCAGCCATGGCATGTAGTAAGTAGTGGGGGCTTAACTGCTGGCAGGAGTCATGCATTGACTCTATATCACGGATTATAAGATGTGGGGGCAAAACAATTGGCCGGGGAAGTAGCTGAAGGCTTCCGGATGAAACTTCGCGACTTGCAACATACATTATTTCCCAGAGATTTCTTCCCAAGCTGGCCGAAAACAAGATTATAGTATGCTAAATTCATGTGCACAAGCATCAGGGCATGAATGGAAACGTTATGATGGACTAAAAGTTATGCTCGGCGTGGGGGCTCTCGACGAATCTTGTTTACTGTTGGTCAAGTCTAACTTAACTGACAGACCTCTCTCACTCTCACTCTCTGTCGCGCTCTCTCTGAGCCTAACAGAGGTAAGTATAACATGACGGAGCCCAAACCGAGACCCCGCTGCATACAACAATCCAAAACGGGGACACCGCCATATACAAGAAAATCACGCTCCACATCTTTCTCAGCCGCCGATTACGTTCTTCAAATAATCTTTCCAGCAATGCCAGCTCGGCATCCTCCTCCTCCTTCCTCTTCTCCTCTTCCCAGACCAGCCTCTCATCTTCAATCTTCCTCGCGCGATCCACGATGGCTGCCCACTCCTCCCGGCTCCACGTACACCACGACACCTTCGGAGCCTCCAATTTCCCTTGAGCAATTGGCACTCTCAACGACACGTAATCCTCGACAATTTCGCCTTCCTCGAGATCATTCAGATCCGTAGGCTTGCGTTTCGGTAATCCATATGCCCAATACATACTATCACTAAGACATCTCAGCATCATATAATCCCACAACTCATCCGCGAACCTCGCCGTATCCCTCTCAGCACGTCTAATAACCGTAACAAATTCCAGGTCCAAAAGCCGGCTCCGTAAAGATTGAGCAAGAGTAGAGGGAGTCATATCCTGTGCCTGCGAAGGCCGAATCTAGAGCTTGCCTTTAGAAACGGCGAAACTCATGCAATCAATCCCGTTTCCCGCAAACGGATTTCTAAATCTCTGCAACACAGTTTCAATCTCCACATCTCCATTCTCAATACCACCAATTGTGTCTTCCAGAGCTCGAAAAAAAGCCAACGGCGTAACATCCGGTATGAATTTCCGCACCACAGGTGCAGCGACTTGATCCGCGTTAATTTCTAGCGTCGCCAGAGCTATGAATTCCTCTTGTTCATGCTCCGCGTTCCAGACTTTGCGTCCGAAGGTGATTGAGAGGGATGGACATTGCGAGAAGGCCGGTATCGGTAGCGGGTGAATTCTGTGGGTGTGCTGAGGAGGTGAGAGGTTTGGGAGGTGGAGATGAGGAGTGTGCAGTGGTCTTTGGTGAAGAAGTTGTGTTGGGTGTTGGAGGGTGTGTCGCGGCCTAGGAAGTGCGAGTGCTGGCCTTTGTAGGCTGCGATGAAGAACTGGCAGAT
>Ga0247778_1000744_pt1 | contig 27699 bp, 32 predicted proteins | sample UWRJL049202B5_FD_179939 | JGI IMG/M metagenome (GOLD analysis project Ga0247778, IMG submission 179939) | Plant litter microbial communities from Arlington Agricultural Research Station in Wisconsin, United States - UWRJ-L049-202B-5 | ecosystem: Environmental > Terrestrial > Plant litter >...
GAATGCCATTGTATGATGATTTGGGCTTTCCGAGTTGCTCGTAGATCGCGTCTACGGTGGTCTCGAAGGTTGCGAATTTACACATCGTGTACGGGATTTGGCGAGCCCAAAGGGGGTAGAGGCCCTTGTACAGCCTACAAACTAATCAGCGCTGAAGCAAGGGCCGGAGAGGAGTATACATACCCAGCATAGCCTTCCTCCTTTATAACCTTGCTCATTCCTTCCCTCAAAGTGTTCGCAAAAGGAGGGAGAGTCGTCTGCATCCTCACTTTAATAGCTTCAAACGGACAAAGCGCAATATCGGCCAAGAACTCAGCACTCGCACTACCCGCCAAGAAAATCGCCGTCTTATTGGTATTGGGGAACAGCTTCTCTCCATAGATATATTTGAAAACCTCATAGAACCCATATTTCCCACCGCCCTGTAAACAATATCCCACGAACGTGGGGGACCATCCGAAAAATACCCCGCGTACGCCTTCTGCCCTATATATTGATTTCCAAGCGCCGAAGTTGGATTTATAGAGGCTGGAATCGACTTGTCGACGCGTCTTTACGAGATCGAGGGGTGTGACTGCCGTGTGGGTTGGACCACAGGCTGATGGTGAAGTTAGTAGGGGTTTGAGGATGGAGGGGTAATTGCGTACCAATTATGCCGCCGAGGCCACATGCTGCGAAGTATTTGCCGCTGTAGAGCTCAATTGAAGGCTTGGGGAGTGCTTTTTCGAGTTTAGACATCGTGAATGCTGCTCAATTAGCCTCTCAATCCTGATGTTGGTGTTTTCTTTCGCGGCGCGTATCGAAGGTAAATATAGCTTGGAAAGAGCTCGACCGAAAGCCTTGACTATGCCTGCACGCACAACAAGCTGACAGAGAGCAACGATTGAGAGGAGAGTAATATTAGGAAGAGAGAAAAGAGTGAGAGAAAAATCGGAGGATTTATTCAACGTCAAAGGGTTAGTGTTGGAGTGTGCCGCAGCTTCCTTGATAAGGCCCGGTTCTCTCGGATTGCAGGGGTAGCTCCGCGTACGTCATTGGCGCAAGTAGCTTCATCCTGGACGTAAAAATCATGATGACTGTGCATTTGCAGAAAACATAATTTCTCTTTCCGTATTTTATTTATCTTCACGAATATAAATACTCATTGAAACCAATGTAATTTGTAAGGGCTAAATGTCAGTTCGCATACCGGCAACATCTTCCAAAAGCTTCAAGAAACCGGATTTCTGCTAATGATTGTTTAGAATGCTGTATTATCTAGTGGCAGTAGCAGATTGTTCTTCCGATTATCCTGTCCTGTAATCACTATAAAATGATTACAACCGAGCCCCTCCAATCACTTGAGCGTCAAAATCGAAGGAGGGCACGTCTGATGGTCACCCACGTCTGATGGTCACGTGCTTGACCCCCCTTTTTTCATTCTTGGTGTCGCCTAGCTTGAGTTCTCCTCAATGACTTGCACTTCTCTTGTATCATTTGCAGACAGCTGTCTATTCATATTATCTACATTCCACCATTAGGCTTAGCAAATGGCTCTCCGCCCTTGTTTTCAAGGAAAATCCAACGATCCAGCCGATCCGGGAGGAGATGACGGAACTTGTCATTTGGCAATATTCCTGTAGCCAATTCCTCGTCACTTACAAAATGACCACCATATGCACACTCATATCCATCCCTCTTTCGAGATCTTCCCCAAGCCCAGCCGGAAGGACACACGCGTGCGAGCTGGTACTCTTGGAACGCCGTTAGCTTGGGCTTCTTCTCGTCTTTCTGTGACTTCTCGGCTCGCTGTGGAAGAAGGCCGAGGACTTTTTGAATACTGCTTGTGCTACTGCTTGCTTGTTCGAGAATCGGGCTCATGATACGTTTTATTCTCATGCTCAGTCTCCTTGGATCCATTTTGAGTGTACTCCCCCGACTCTGAAGCTATTATTCGACTCCTGATATACCGATTTCTTGAAACTTGAAGCCTTTCTTCGTCAAGCAGAAGGTGTTCAATTTCAAGAGAGAAAATGCTGTGTGCTAAATTTCGTAGCGAAGTCATATGTCTCCTTCTGATTCAAGTTTCGGGATTACAAACTTGCCTGACGAGGATGATCTTTACAATCACGGTATAAATCTCAACTATTCGTTTGCTGGAAACAGTCACGATTCAGGCATTTTCCTGGTCATTCAAGCCCACATTAATCACAGTGGTTTTTTCAATTTTTATGGGGTCGCTTGGGTGGACCTGTCGCATCTTCCACGACGGGAAGGAGGGCCTCAAAGCTTTCAGCTTCTCCAGCCTGCGAGAGGCTACTATATGCTTCTAATAGTTCCACAACGTTGAAACCTGTATTTCAACGAATTAAGGCGAGTAGGTGGCGCCCATAATACTCTTGAAGATTGAAGTCGAAGACGTCGATGGCGTTTCTTGACTCGGTAAGACCGCGAGGGTCCCCCACCTAGGGGCTCAAGAGTCCCAGATCCCTAAATTTCTGGTGAGTGGCATGCTAATCCTTGAAGTTTAGGCGCTACACTACGGGGGCTACAGCGGTTTCAGAAAACCTTACAGGGGCTCGGTCGCTAAGCCCCTAAATTATTGCGACTTTCGGCTGGGACTTCTACCATACCTACGGGTGACACATAGGAAACGATTCTGTTGCCCCTGGGTTGGTATCAGAGCCAACAGCGATCTGGAATCCTCCCTACAAGTGCCACGCGTTATATTTCCAAATACGGCTCACTTGACCTGCTCTCTAGAATCGTGGCGGCTTAGATTGTCCTAAGGCATGTGACTGTCCGGCGGGCGCTTCTGGCATACTCGCCGTTGGTATCGTAAATCGACGTCACCGCCTTATGTGGAGCTATTGGATAGCTCTTGTGAATGTAGCGGGGCGGCTGATATACTGGTTTATTATGGTAAGATTCACAAATTCGAGACTGATATCCTGCAGTTCAGGGTTCGAAAAACCTCAAATCCAGATTCCCAGCAGCAAGTGAGAAATGGAAGATGCTTTCGTGACATAAAGAGAGCTTCTCGATTCCTCCCTTTTGCGATCTACATTTCAATACATCTATTCTAACCTGGAGATAAGATCATCATGTTCTCCTGTTCTTTCTAGGCACAAGAACTCAGAGATCTGTGCGACAAGGATACCCCTTCGAAGAATCTGCTTTCGACCACTTTTGGCAACATATTAGCTCGACATCGTGCAAGTTGCGGAGAATATGTCTAATAAACTTACGCTATTTGTCGCCGCATCTATATTTTTGGAGATAAGTGCAATATCATCTGGTGCTTTATCGAGGTCCGCACTAAGCTTCGACGTCGGGTCGTCATTCCCACAAACATTGAAAAAGCTATTAAATAACCCAGGAGAATTTAGTGGATTATCAAAAAGATTCCCAGAGTTTCCACCTGCTGCATTTGGGTCCACTTTGTACGTTGGAACCCCGTTTGCTCTCTTGTTTGCCACCCACCCGTTATATAAACTACTTCAGAGTTAGCAGCTTGCCACAGATTCAGAATGTAAAACAACTTACCTTTCAGTGTAATTTCCTAGGGTCATCCCGCCAAAGTCTCGCCCATTCAAAATGGTGGATACAAAACCTGGAAGCGGTACTAGGGCGGGAGGCTGCGACTCTGCTTCACATGATTTCTGGCCCTGGCAGCGTTTAGCGCCGGATTTAGTAGCGTCGACTAAGAAAAAGCATAGGTCTGGATGTTCAGGCAAAGACACGCTACTGGGACCATAGTTCTTGTCGCTAGGATCCTTTTCTCATGTCAGGTTCTGAAAGTGCAAGCAAGGTGTGAGGGCCTACCAGAAACATGCCATGGAAAATTGCATCTAAACCCGATCGCTTTTTGTCATCACAAGCATATGGTCGTACGCTAAGTACATTTTTAGTTGAATTTCATCTTCGAGACCTTTTATTTGGGTGTGCTTACATGAGTGTTGGGCGTACGTTATCATTTTGATGGATTGCTAGAGGCAGCAATTGAGCAAACATAGCTGTCGCCGCAATCCCGGCTATGTCTACAGAAGTCAAGGATCTGCTATATTTACCATCACTAACCATTGCGGTAAGAGAGGCGTAGTTAGAAACACCATTGGTGACAAGATCTGTAGCTGTCGTCCCATGGAAAATGTGGTTGAGCGCGTTGGCAGAGGAGGAGGACCAATTATCCCCTATTTTCCCAATCAAATCATCGAAATCCGAAACTTCTTCTATCAAAGCAGCAGCCCCATCACTATTGAAAGATCAATAAAAGCTTAGATGTTACCATTTCTAGGACTTACGTTGGATTTTTCCCGCCCGCAAGAACAGTTTCGGCTTGAGCCGAAAATTCGAACCCCATCTGATTGGCTAAGAGTTTGTAGTCATTTAGCTTTCCGAGATAATACTGAGACGTTGCTGATGCTTTGTCTGCAGCTTTCATGGCATCGGTGGCTAATGGAAGAACAGCCTTTCTCAGCCCATGCGCGATGAACTGGCCAGCACCAACCGGCATAAGTATCTCAGCGATACCTCCAAGTATAGCCGCTGCTGACATCTGAGGTTTGTTGTAGGACACGAAATCTTTGGCAATGTTTCCAACATCTGCGAGTCCTTTTACTTCTGCTGCAGTCAAAGCGTTTTGCATTGGAGCGTAGTGCTGTGAGATATTAGCCAAGGTAATACCCAGCGTGATTTCCATACCTACATTGTTAATCCAGGAAAGGCTATTCAGAATCATATTTTGAGCAGGCCCAAATGATTGATCCTGTGTCTCAGTTAGCGTGAATGGTCAATTGAGTCTGTTTAGGCTCACGCAAGGCTTTCCTGCCGGGCCGTAGCCGGAACATGCGTTGTTGTTGCTATCGTCATCACATTTGAAGCTCGCATCATCGACTGATAATGTTTCCGCAATGTATTGATGAATTGGAATATTCTTTTTGTGGCCAGTCTTCTGATATTCCCAGATGAGAGCTTCCCAAAGTTCTTGAGCACCTGCGGCGGCCCATTGAGTACCTGGGTCTATTTCATCTGAATCTTTGAAGGTGTGGTCACCACATGACACATTAGCAGCATCTATAGCAATAGCTATTGTCAGCTAAGGTACTATAATGTCTTTGAGAAAAATCATTTCCTAACTCACTTTGAAGTGCTGTCAAAAGGTCTGGCTGTTGAGTCTGTCTGGTAGCAATACGTGAGCCTGCCCCGCAACCAAGGAGGAATAACTCTGCGATTAAGACTGACCGAGACAGTAGATGCATTTTATAAGAAAATATATTCTCATGAAAAAGATATGATCATAGTCTAAGTTGATATACTTGCGGATGGGTATTGAAATAGAAGGCGACGCCTAGATTTTGTATTCACTCCTGTGGGGGGGTGAGGCTAAGAGTCATTTTTGGAAGCTTCCGTGGCATGTTGGAGTCATTTGCTATCCTAAGGATTTGAATATGAAACATTCTGAATTTAGATTCAAACCAAAATCTATGATCATATGTCCAATATAAGTGGTAGGTCTTTTGCAGGGCACATGATCCTTCTCCATCAAAGCATATTGAGGGGGAGTTTACAACAATTGAAACCCCCTCGCCTAGTGGGCAGCACAGGAAGAACGTGGGTTAGAATGAGGCGAAGGCAAGCCAGTGTGAGATTTGACTGAGCAACAGTGAAGGAATACCAACAAAGAATTCACAGCCCCTCAAAAGTGATTATCTGTCCAGTTGAACGAAGGATAGTGTATGCCAGGTGTTCCGACCGGAAGAGTACTCGGATATTTTAAGGATCAACCAACCAACATACTACGGATCACCCAAGCTGTAGATCAACTGCTAAGCCTCGCAAACGTGAGCTGGCTAACCATTGATACGTCACGTTATTTCCTAGTGTTGGTTTTGATTCAGCCCCATACGAGTGAGCGAGGCCATAACTATACCGACTGCGTGGTTCGTGGAACGTTTGAAGTGAAAATCCATCAAATGGACAGTAAAAGGCTTGCCCATAGCCCCTCAAATTCCTTCAACTCCGTTCAGTTTCAAGTGAACATATGTGTCTAATTTCAAGGTCGCTCTGGTTCGATATAACAATTCTAAAGGATTGGCATGCATTGTGAGCGACTGCGCCATGTTATCAACACTCTACTCGTATGTGATGTTCTCATTACACATTTCGTGTGAAAGCGGGTTCAAAATATATTTAAATACCTGGTGATTCAAAAAATCTTGTTTCAATTATTTCCTGGAAGCCAGTCACAAACTGGAAACCCTTTTTCTTGCAAAGCGCCATATCTCATCAATTACAAGAGCACGAAACAGTCATTCTCCCGATGATGCTTTGGAAACCCTTGGCCCTATGGCTATCACTTCAAACCTTTCCGATGCCTTTTTTCGTCGTCTCCGGGTTTGAACACCACGAAGCCATGAGCGAAAGGGCTTATACTCCTCTGATATTTCAAATGGACTTGAGTATTGTCCAGTGGGACCAAAGCTGCGGAGCTCCCAGCCCTTTTATCAGTCCATGGAATTCCGATCCTGGAGATACTAAGCAGGATGCCGTCGCGCGAGCCTGGGCAGGGGCTATGGAGCTGGCTCAAGATGCCCAAGTCCGTTTCAATCTGATCAAGTCGAACCTGGACAAGGCAGGAAACAATCTACCAAATGTGGTAGATCTTTTGGCAATGGATAAATTTGATCCCGCGTGAGTACTACTCAAACATTCTTCAACTTTTATATTCCCGGGTACATCCTCGGCAGCATATTTCTAGAAGCCAGAAGGCTAACAATATAACTTCCAGATATCTTCAATTTTTCCGGGGTAGTTATGATCCGAAGGTTACGACTGAAGTGAAACGAATTATCGATAATATGAGAAACGTTTTAACATTGAAACCTACCAATCCGTATAGTATCCGTGGCTCGGATCCTAAATTTCGCATCTATATTTCTTGCGACGGCCAAGCCCCGCAATGCGCCCTGGCGAACGGTATCATACCTTCTGCTGTGACCCAACAACAGCTTGATGCAAGTGTGCCGTCGACTGGTAGCTTAATAACATTTTGCGACAACTTCTTCCGAGCTCCTAGATTCGACAAGAAAAAAGCGGGCGGAATGACAGCGATTAAGCCTGCTGGTGGGGCGCCCAACCAGATGTCTCCCGAATTATGGTACTGGTTAGCCGCAAGACATTTGGATCAGCAGAGTCCAGACTTCGTGCAACTTTCAGGATCCACAGATGGTCAGCAACCCAGTCTCTTCCTATTAGCTTGACGACCTGGAGTCTCTTCCATCACTAACCTTTTGTAGCATCCATTATTCTCCATGAGTTGACGCATATTCGGTACGTTGGTCAGACCAACACGGAGCTGCAAAACAATGTCTACATAGACGGGGTGGAAGAAACCCGCGGCTGGCTTGCCTGTGCGCAAATGGCAAAGAGGGATAAAGACGAACTCGAGGCATACAAGAACGCAGATACTTATGCTTGGTATGCTGAATATGGCTATTTTCGACGTCGCCAGGTATCGGATCCGTGGCCGCTCGTCGGGCCCTACAGCAAGCCGGTCACTCGTTGAACGGCCGCGATATCGTGTAGAAAGATGGATTTGGAGTTATTGTAGAGTCTGAAGAGTACAAGATATGATTTTGTATCGAAAATATCAAATAATAATGAATGTAGACAATCAGGAAATAGTGAATCATGTTAACCAAAATACTGGCCCTGAGCATGCCAACAATAACTCAATTCCTCATCAATCCGCAACCTGAAGTTCGATAAGCTGTTTATCAAGCCCTGCAAGACACCTCTCTGAACGCCTCTGATTTCAAGGTTTAGGAGACGAGGCCAGGGGGCCACAAGAGTCGGTAAAACAATATCACGGAAAAGTTCATTCATGGGAAACAACAGCGGCCATGGTGGCGGGCCTTGAGGAGCGCCCACATTTACTAAACAAGTTGGCAAGGGTGGACGACCATTCCAAGGAGCATGAGGCAAACCGCTGTGAACTATAACAAGATTTGTCGGCTGCACGATAGAGATGAACTTTGCCCATTCTCGGTAGACTTCCTCGTCGTGTAAGAATACGCCGATGTCTTTCTGTATAGCATGCTGCTGGCCGAGCTTACAGAGAAACAGAGATCGTATATTCCGGCAGCGTTGTCGGAAAGACGGTATCTGAAATAGGCGCCGCATGTTTGTGATGGTCGATGATGTGTCCACATTACTTGCGTGGTAGTCTGCGAGGTGGACTTCGTGAAGAGAAAGAGATGTTATGGAAGCCTTGTGTTCGCCCTGCAAAATATCCCAAGCGAGTGCATAGTCCATATTACCCCGCAGGCGAATTCTCCGAGCTGTAGGAAACAATGGCCCCAAGTCTGGGAAATGATGGTAGCGTGTCGAGGTCCCGCCGATATCGATCGAGTGAACACGGCTGAGCAAGTGAAAGGCTTCGTAGACTCGCTCGGGGGCCCACTGAAATCTTGAACCTTGAACCCAAAAAGGAAGTAAAACGCGAGAGGGACGATGTCCGTTTTCGAGCCCCAAAGTCCACTTAAAACTTCTGACATATGAACCGTATTCCGGCTTGCGAGATAATTGCAAGACAAAGCGACACTGCCTTTGGAGAGTCTGTCGAATCTCATCATCTGAGGGACCATGTGATCGGAAGGTCTTAGAAGGACTGTAATTACCATGTACAAGCTGGTACGGCTCATGGTCGTGTAGGCTTAGATTCACATTGCGATAAAGCAGTGGAATACCTAGATCATGAAACCGTTTAGAAGCGCGGCAAGCCTTGCGTAATGAAGGCATGGATAGGTTTTCCAAAATCAATATCCATAGCTCGTCACTGACGCGTGCTACTATCTCACCACTCAATGGGATGACAGTCACTGCGGCTCGCGTGGGTGTGGGTTCTGGTGTGGATTCTGTAGCCAGTGGCCTAAACGGATTTCTGTCTGCCCAGTTGGTGCTCAAATGTGACAAAGGAATGAGATCAAGCGGCAGCTTGATTGGCATACGGTGTCCACTGCTGACCTTATGGATAACATGCATCGCAGCAGAAAACTCGTCTTGATCTAGGTGACCTTTCCCTTTGTACGCTGCAAGTGACCAGACTTGCCGCAACTCGTGAAGACCAAGCCGGTACTTAGGATGCGAGCTGAGAGCCTTGATAAATATGTCTTGAGAGATATAGCCGTCATTGAATTCATCGTAACTTCTGAACTCTTCCTGGTACATCCGATTCTCGAGTTCGTGCATTTGCCAGTACCCCATGGCGGTGGATCTTCTTCAATATGGCTGCGGGTACTATAGCGTTTCCTGATATCGTCAGAGGGATTGAAAAAAAGCGCTGTGTCGATATCGCAGGAAGTTTGTGCGTTGGATCCTTCCCATGTAGTATTTTGGTGCCTGCTTTGTCTTCGGAGAAGATCAGCTGGCAAGGAAGGTTACCTGGCGGGCTGGATCAGCTGAGACGACAGACTCGCTATGGAGTATGTGGCCTTTTCCCAGATTTGACTAGGTTACACTCGTTGCGTGGCTGAATATAAAGTACAGGATGCCCAGTTGGAAGTCGCAGCTCAGGATTACATCATATCCAACAAGGCAGCCGAGCTGCGGGCGAAAATGCAACGTGGGATGCCCAACCAACAAGGCGGACGATTTTCGGATGAAACTGAAACGTGGGATTCCCAAGGCTAAAGATAAGATGCCCCGACCATATATTTTTAGGGGGGTTGCCGACAGTTTGGGTGGGATCTGGGTAGGATCTAGCTTAGATCCTATCCATAGCACTGGAACCTATTGAACACTGGACAATATTGATAATTACTCAAATCAACTAAATAGTTTTCGAATTTTTTTACCTTATTATGATTCTATTCTTGAAGAATTTATTATAATTCTAATTGTATTGAATATATCCATGAAACGAAAACTCCGGCGTGTTTGGTATAAGATCTGCCACATATTCGAGATTGCACCTCCAACACACCTGAATTTTGTATTTTGGGTTGCAGCAAACACGTGGCCTGTTGGCATGACACTAAATCCGTATACATAAATCCGTTGTTGGGAGTACGTGGTCTCTCAAAGTTGAAGGGATTGTGATGCGGACCGTGTTCTATTTTTGCTACTAACAAATGGATCAAGAGAACAAATGTTGCCAAATGCAACATTTGAGGAATCGCGTGACGTGGTGTCCAGTTGGAATTTCAACCAGCAGACTGGACCAACTATTGGGGTCTTCACTCGTAGAGGGCCCTCGATTCCATTTATAAAAGTGTCGTCAATCTGTTTTCAACCTCAAATCAAGAAGATTTCCATATTCTCAGCTTTCTAAAACTGCAGTATCCCGCTTTGCCGAGAACACCATCCTCAAAGATAACATTCCTTGTTCCGCTTCAGGATGTTCAACATACGACCTGTCTTGTATCTCCGTTTCGCAGCGACGGTCTGCCTGGTCGCTGCTACTCCCTTTGACTTTTATGATATCGTAAAATTCGATGGGGGAATTCCCACCGGGATGAGTGAGCTACCTTTAGACAAAGCGTCGCAGAATCTCCAGAAAATGATGGCCCAGAATCCAAATGGGCTTGACCCAACTTTCACATACGCCATTAAAGACGAGACGCTCCCCGAAATGAGTCTGAATCTCAAATCAACTATCAGCTCCATTGACTTCTACGCTACTGGAACATGCCAGTAAGAAAATCCTCTCTGCGACATATGCGTTCGTCATGTGATATCTCTCATTAATGTTATCATTTTAGCGGAGGGGGTTCCAACGGCGACATCAATATCGTTGCCAAAGACTTCGCGGGGGCCAAGCTCTGTCCCAGCGGCAACAGTGGCGACGGCAACAACGATGACCTAGAAGATAACGGTGCCAGCTTCCTCATGCACGACAACCTGGGAAATTGCCAGCTGCACTGGTATAAGGCAACCGGTTGCAATGACGCAGACTGGCTTGGCTTTACCGGCGGCTCGGAGCAAGACGGAAAATGTAGCATTCCGTATGGAGGCAACAGCAAAGCAATTGCGGGCATTCGAGCTTTCAATTATATCTGCGATGACGATTGAGCTGTGCGCGAGAGACGCGGAGACATGACGGTAGCTGAAACTAGATGGACGCGAGAATTGTTGGCTACCTATTGAATAGAATCCTTTCGAAAGGGATGAAGGCGCAAATTAAGCCCGTCGCCTTAACACTCACAAAGCGCATCTTAAGAGTTCAGTTTACTTACTTGTGAAAACTGAATAAATAAAATGAAAGGATATTTTGACCAAAGTCGCTTGTACATTTGATGCCTGGACTTCCTCGGTGCTTGTACTTTAAGGGACAGAAATCCGCGCCTGTACCCCGCTTACGGAACATATGCCACTGAAATTGTAGTGAGACCCGCTAAATGTTTAGACTTCCAAAGACTGTAGACGCAGCGCAATGCCTCCTAAATTTATGCAAGTCTCCTCTGGGATGGTGAGTTATTAGATTCAATAAATATAATGTCTGCTACTCTAGAATATTGTAATATTCGTTTTGAGGCTTGTACCATGAGGAAATGTGAGTTTTGACCTAAGGCAGAAAGCGACACCACTGCAGCTTCACCCATGCACATGCAGTTCTCTTGTCTCGTCTCATTCACACAATTGCCCTCCAGCCGCCACCAGCTCAAGATTCCACTCTCATAAACCTGGGCTCTCAAAATGGGCGTACCGTTCTCCTCAGAGGTCAAAACTGCCGTTGATCTGGCCACAGATCTCGCCGCAGACCTGAAGTCCCACGCCACCACCGCCCTCTACGCGCTTGTGTTCCTCGCAATCATCTACACATTCCTCCTTGGCGCATTCCTCCTTGTGGTTCTCGGACTGCTTATTACCGTGAATCCGGACTTGACTGCAGAAAGGAAGGCGTTTGTAACACCTGTGGTAAAATTTGTGCTGCGGCCATTGCGGGGTTGGAGGGGTCTTTCTGCAGCAACGACAGAAGGGGGCGAGGGTGAAAATGGGGGAAGCAGTGAGGTCATTTCAAAGTGGAGAAGGCGGAAACGGGAGTGAGGGGCCGAGAAGAAGGAAGGCGTCGCCTAGGTAGTTAGTTACTTTGGATATAGCTTGTTCAATGGAGTCTGACGGAGCTGGATATGAAAGATGTCGCTCTGCCGCCGAAGCTGGTGGAAGCTTGTGAGTCTCGCTGCTTTTGAAGGCTCTTATCATGGGCTCGAGGAATGCTGCGGAGACTATATCTGCGATCCTGGGACTGCACAATGGCTGGGTTGGGTTTGATGATGGACAGGGTTGCGGGTTTGAAGTGAAAGAGTGCGAATATTCTTTGGCTTTGTGCGCAGAAGACGAGTATTTTCAAGAATCCTCTCGCCGGTTACTTTTCAAAGCCTCTAACTTTGAGAACTTAAAGGCACATTCTGTGATATGATAATGGCCTTGATCGGAGTCCTTGGCGAGAGGTTCTCTAGCAGGAGATACACGAAAGAAGAGGACAATAGAATATTTTACAATTCTGACTCCTCTGCCTCCGAAGCTTGCAACTTCCCCCTCCAAGTACAACTAGTTTTCTTGTTTCCCATCCAAAGCCACAAATATCTCCACATCTCCACATCATCCCCCATTGCTCTTTCCGTTCCCCAGAGGAAAGTAAGCATAATACTTCTTTCCCTTCCGCCATACATCTCTCGCCTTCTTTTGCACCTCGCTCCTGCAAAGGCGACATCGGTACGGCAACTTCGTCTGCAGCAACTCAAACGTGCCCGATCCAAAGCAACGATCCCATTGTTTGTCGTAATCGTCACAGCGCGTGTCCTCGATTGTGACTTGGTGGAAGCAACGGTAGGTGTTCTTGTGCTGGAAGCACATTATGGTGAATATTCGACGTCAGAAAGGTTGTCGGCTCAGGGGTGGATATGTTGAGGCTGTAGATGATGTTAGATTTGCAAGGAGGTAGGGTCCGGGTATTTTGAAGGGGAGAAGCAAACCAACCTTCTTCTAAGTCATGGACGTGGATGAGTCGACCGAAATCGTTTCGACGCTTTGGACTTGCGAGGTAGGAGGAGGTTATAAAAGAGCGGCCTCGTGATCGAGACGATTTGAATCATTCTAATTCACTTCATAAAAGGATTCATTCACTCCGTCAAACCGTTCACCAATTCACTCAAGAGCCGTTTCCGCTTTGCGTTTCTGAGTATAACACCGTTCGTATACAAGAAAGTCCTTGCTTTTGTTGGATGACATACTTTCTCTCGTAAAGTTGGCGCTCCAATCCAGCTATCGAGCACTTGCAGTGAAACTCTATCGACACCATCACTGCCCTCAAATGCCCTTGAACATGCTTACTCAAAGAAAAATGTTGGCCCTTCGGTTAAAAAACAAAAGAATCTCACTATATTTTCATAGAAAGGGTTTTCAGGTGCTAGTGTAATAGTCTTGGACTAGAGGTTACACAAAGTCCGAAAGTAGGCAACCACTTGGGGATTTCTAAAATTAGAAGAATATCATCCAAGCGTCTTAAATATTCGATTTCCTGCTTTAGATACCAAACTCGTCTTAAAACTCACTATGAAGCTTCCATGCCTCGCAGTCACGCTCACCGTGTTTCTCCCTCTAGTCATTTCGTCGTCGACGTTCCGACTCACGCCTCATCTTGATTGTCCGCGGAGATTATTCTGGACGACGACAGGCTACTCCCTTTTTGTCATTATACCACCCGAAGTTCAGTTAATGGAAAAGGCTGTCACATTTTCGCATTTCACCGTCCACGTCTTCATCAATCATGACCCTCTTATTGCGTCTGTCTTCTTGTCTGATCTTTTTTCCGGTTTTCCTGACTCAGCGTGGAGATTGCGGCAGGAATATTCGACTCCCGCGCGGCCAGAAAGGCAAGAATCTCAGCTTGTAAGAGGAGGACAAGCGAGACTCTCGAACGATGATCGCCATCAGCGGGATCAGTTACTACAGATAGATCCACGAGTAGGCTTAGGACGACATATATTCCATCAGCCATTTATAGCCTCAACTGCTCTTTCCGAGCTTCTTCCAGTGCTGGAAGCTGAATTCAATCTGGACAGAAAGTTGATAGGAGCTTTCACTATATTTCCACAGTATAATCTATGGGAAGGCGGATACCCAGAATGGCACAACAAGCCGCTGTCATGGAACAAAACTCTCGCTGAAATTGCGATGCTCGATCACGATGCGGTGACGACAGGCCAATATTCGGGGGTTGCGGACCAATATGCCCCCGTCTTACATTTGGTGGCGGAGACGAAGGCAACAACGCTAAAGAAGAATGTTGGTGGGGTTTATGGCAAACACTTTCTTGAGCATGTATTAGGAGAATCCGATCCGTACCAAAAGGACAGTTGGAGTCGGTTCGAGGCCTTCACTAATTGCTATAGTTGGAATGATGGCGAGCCGGAGATTGTGCGTAGCCTGCGGCAGTGGCGTTGGGCATTTTCCGCACTTCAGTATCTCGAAAGTCAACGAGATAGGTCTGTTGTCGAGCAATCTGTAGGTGGAGAAAGATTTCAGAATTTGACAAGTGAGATTGAAGAGTTTCAGAAGAAAAAGGCTGAGGCCCAAAAGTCCATCCGGCTTTTGGAAAGTCAGTGGGAGAATTGGGTGTTGAAGCATAATTATGGTACGGATGGCGACACATATAATGGGGAGATTGACGGCAATAATATTGAAGAACTTGTTCGTAAAGTTCTGGGCCAGCGAGAGGTTGTTGAGCAATGGGGGAAGTATGGGAAGAAGGAGCTTCTCCAGGAGATGCTACGAAAAGCTTGGTTTGACGAGAAGTTACCCGCAACCTCTTTTCAAGCTCCGACTGTAGTAGCTGAGCCGGATATCAGTCATGAAGAATCACCCGAGACCGGCATCGTTCAAACAATCCCATTCCGCCGACCAGATGGTACCCTCAGTCTCGACCACGCAACTTTTACTGTAAAGTCTGGGATTCTCTCGTGGGGTCAGGTTCTTCCTATATATTTCAGTACCATCCAGGAAAACTTAACCAACAACGCAGCAACTATTCCCAGTAGGCTCCCCGGAGGAACCATCAAGCAGCACGTATACACATACAAATCTGCTGCACGCGTTGGAAACTGGAAAGTCCGCCAATATCACAGCAGCTGGGGAGCCACGGACCCGTACGACCCGACTGGGCAAAAGCATCCCGCAGGCTGGGTTTTCTGTCACGCGGATATTGAACCTTCAGAGATCTTGAAGAGAGTTCGCGCCGTTAATCCAGGTGGAGCTATTAGCAATGGAAATGACCACATCGATAAAGTGAGTTCCAAAGTCCCTCGTTGTGATCTGTGTATTATTGCTGATATTGCACAAGGATGTGTTGTATATTGGAAGATATGACTGGAGTCATCATTGGCACAATCCGCAGGACCAAGATTTCGAAGTCAAGTTTCGAGACTGGGCAGACAAAGCGATTAGTTCAGAGAGCGATGAAACGAAGGAGCCTGTAGAAACTGCTAATATTGAGGCGAGGAAACTACTAGAAGGCCGCAGTACGTTACTTGCGGATCAGATTCCGATATAAGTATTTATACTAACAGCTAATACCAGTCATCCAGCTCCGCAACGAGTTGCAGCAGTTTTTGTTCAGCCGTAACGATCCCATAAGGGAAGAAGACTTGCCTGCCTTCGACGACTTAATCTTCCAGCTCGAAGAGCTCCCTCATCTGGATGCAACTATACTTCGTCGTACAAAGATCTACGAAACCTTGTATGGTATCAAAAATGTCAGATCTATCCCGGGCAACGACAAATTCAGGATCAAAGCTCGTGGTGAAGCTCTTGTTGAGGAGTACCTGGAGACGTTCAGGGCTGATAGCACACCCGAGGAACCGCTTTCCGGCGTCAAGTGCGGTGGTTATTTCATTGCGATGGACTCTGATGGGTTCGACAAAGACTTTGTGAAGGCTTATAAACGGGACTGTGAGAAAGAAGATGACAGCGCTCATGAAATGGTTTTTCGCAAGAGTGGAAATACGTTCGGAGCTTGCGTCAGCTTTCCTTATACAGAATATGAATTTGGTGGGTACTATTGCCTTTCGTAGTGAGGATGCTGATGGGATTCTTCGACTAGGCTGGCTCGTGTTTTCTGGGAAGAGACATGCGCAGCATGATGGGGACGAACTAATCGCGATCGTTTATGACGGCACATATGAAGTTTTTGCAGGGCTGTATCACGAGGTGGAAGCCAACTAGAAGTGAGTGGGTGTATTTGATATTTCCTAGTAACTCCGCAATCTGAGGATTCCTTCCTTGAATAACACCATTATGAAACTCATAAGCTTGACCCAGGAAAAAAGAATACCACTGAACCTGAGCCCATCCGGGACAGTCTCGCCTCTATGGTTGTGCCTTATTTGATGAATTGCTAAGAATGCTTCCCGGTACCTTCGTTTCTGTGTTGGACTTCGATTCCGCCAAATGTCTTCCAGATTTGCGCAATCCTTGTTTTCGGTGAGAACGACTGCAGGCAAGCGGTCGTTGATTGCCCAAATATTTTACCCGAGAGTTCCTTGCCTAACTTGTATGGGTTTTGAGCCCTCGCCTGTCCAAGTGCCATCTCGAGGTGTCTCGCCACATCCTCTTTCTTCCATTGCTCCTTACTGGCCAGCCAGGCCCGCAAAGCTTGTACATTCGAATCCATCATCTCCCTCATGGCATCGAAAACCGCCTGTAATAAGTCTGGGTTCTGTAGCAATGATGCATCGAGAACGATTCGACCCTCCTCCCGGAATTTCAAGAGTAATGCATCAAGCTGCTCGGTGGTTTCCTTTGCGGCGCTCTTTCGTTCCTCGCCGATCTTTTGAATGGCCTTCTGCTGTAGCTTGCGTTGCAATTCTTGCTCCCTCCTTTTCTTGTCGTTTTGCAGCGATATGTTGGACAACTTCAGTAATTCTGCTAGCGCTTCTGCCTCCCGAATTTGGGTATTGTCGCCATATGCCCGATCAAGTATCCCCGACAACATCTCTTGCGCTTGAGCGGCGTGTTCAGTACAAGTGCACCTGGCGTGTAAAACACCCAGCAGGAAATGTGCACGGGCTTGGTATAGTTCGGGAAGTTTCATCAGTCCGTCCTTGTTCCATTCAAGCAGGCTGTGTAACACCGCTTTGTCCGCGCACCGGTGTTGTCCCATCTTGCGCTGAATCGATTGGAAAATTTTCTCGAAGCCCGGGTGGAGTTTCACTCTGTCGGACGGCGCTTCCGCTTTCGAACTTGTGGCATCCATTGCACTTGAGGATCTTCAATAGATGAGCCTTTGCTGAATCTTGTGTGTAGGCGGGGCGATAGCAGATATTTGTGGGTATATCGTGGGCGAATGCGATTGATGATTGTTCAATGATGAAGACAACTCAGCAGCCGCGTCCGGTCAGTGTCAAGCTCCTTGTACCTTCGTACCTTCCCATCTCTGACAAATGCTCGCGAGTGTCAAGCGGCGACACTCAAGAAGGAAGTCGCAACTTTTGTAAGTACTGGTACGAGATTTCTATTGTATGAAATATAGTAGGCAAGAGCAACGCACGCTGTCCTGCTCCCGCCCAGATGTCATCACAGTGACTTGTTTGTCAAGTGTCGCTTCTAGGTTACCGGGCCCAATTCCCTTTTATTATGTCTTTGCTTCGTTCTTCGAGCGTCAAACCCTCATCAAAGACCGATGAAAAGATTTTGAATTTCATCTTCAAGTCTGTATATGTATTTCCCTATCTCACACACATTCCGTGCAACTGTGCAAGGCAACCTGCGATTCGAAGCACCTTGCGGGTGTCACCCTGAGCGGAAAACGGTTTTGCTGCTAAAAGAGTAGTTTATCAATCGTCCCCAATATTCCAAAACACCAAAAAAGATCTCCGCGGAGTTCATTTACACATGCCAACTTTGTGAAAGTCGCCATGGATGAACTTACTAGGCTCGAGTTGGAGTTTAACTCGCTTAACATTAGGAACCAAGAGGGTGGGCCAATCATCGCCTCTAGAGACTTGGCAGCGTCGCTGCCTAGCTCTGTTCCCCCCCCTTCTTCGCATCTTCAAGAGAGTCGACTCCTCTCTCCTCAGTCAAGTCCGAACTGCCCGATCAATAATGGCTTCCACGGTTGCCAAGCTTGATCACCATATGGGTGAACCACTTCCGCCTTCGACCCATCCTGCCACAACCTTCAGCTCCCTCCCGCTGGAGATTCGTGACAAGATCTATGCACTTCTCCTGATTAGCCCCGAGCCCCTCCTGGTCTATAAGAAACGTGGAAATTCTCTCCAAGAAGGAGAACCCCAAGAACCTCACGCAACTTACGCAAATTTAGCGCACCTTGTTACACTTGGATTGCTCTTAGTAAATAGGAGGTTATCCATCGAAGCTGCCAAAAATTTTTATCACCACAATATCTTCATAATTGGCGGCACGCGGCAATTGAGCTTAAGGGACCCTTGGGGCCCTCTCTACTCCTTTCTCACTGCCATCGGGGATAAAAATCGGTCCTACCTTCAATTCCTTGAAGTCGAAATTGCAACGCTTAAGCAACTTCCGACAGACGGACATAGGATAATATCATCGCGTTTAAATGAGTACATGTACTCTTCGATGCGAGAAATTTGCGTGCCTGACCGGTATGCTCGCATAAACCAGCCTGGATATGGAGAAGGAAGACCAGGCCCGGCTCCAAGCGCCAAAACTGAAGTCACAGAAGCTTCTGTCCAACGCAACGTTAGCGTATCAATCACCCAAACTTCCGTCACTAGCGCAAACGACGCCGTCGCTATATATGACTACGAGAAAGCTGAAGCTAACGAGCTTGATCTCATTGGTGGCGAACAAATCACCAATATCGAATTTCCGGATAGTGACTGGTGGATAGGCACGAATTTCAAGGGCGAGACGGGACTCTTCCCGCGACATTACGTTGAGCTCTCAGTGAGCGATAAAGAACAAGAAGTACCAGCTCCATCATTGCCGGCGACTTCAGAGGAGCCAATGCCCGCTCTTGCCAAGATAACAGCTTTCGACTACTTTTACCCCACTATTGAAGCTGTATTTCAGATACTAGGGTCTGAAGGACCTAAAGTGAACCTTCTACTGATCCTGGACTTCTCATCCGACTTGCCCGGCTTCTTCAAAAATCCTGACGGCTCTCCAGACGAATCGAGCTGGGGTGGTCAAATTCCTGATCATATCGAGGAGATGAAGAGTCGATATACGGCTTTGAGTGGAAATGGAGCTAGGGTCGATGTGCTTTGGCAAACCGTGTGGTACGAAGCACATTTTCAATCGTGTGTGGGGGAATTCGAGGACGCCGGCTGGAATGTGGTCAAAGTGCAAGACACTCGGTCTTTTCGAAGAAAACGAGTAATGGTTACGTTTCGAAGAAGGAGCATGGGAACTTCCGAAGCCCACAGGGCAAGCAAATAGTCTGTTAAGCTTGAACTTTAAATAGGCTTGGATGTTGTTTGCTCGCACCTAGAGGCCGTCGCAAAGACCTCGTTTGACTCCGAAAATATGTAGTTAAGGAAATGTTTGTTACTAGAAGTGCTTTGAAATTGTGATAGATTGGCGAACTTCTCGCGATTCGTGAGGCGAGAAGTTGCTGCCTATAGTATATGTGTGTTCGAGACGTCAGTGATTCTTCTCGAGGCTGAGAGTTCGAGAAGTTCAGTGCCTTTCATCAAGACAAACGAAGTATTCCGATTAGTGTTTAGCAGAAAAGGCATTATCGGACATCGTTCCTACTTGGGTACTCAAGTCTTAAATATAAGCGCCCAAGTTTCAACAGCGGCTTGGCTAACTTCCTGTGGGGGCCATTATCCCTTGTCTCAGCCGCATGTTTCGTCTCGATAGAGTTAATTTGCGGCACAGTTCGGGGTCTAATTTTATACTGTCGATGAATGGAAATAAAGAAAACGCGCCGTGGTCCCCGACCTAAAGAACCTGGCTTTCTACCCTCTTATCCGTTTGTACAACCAACCTTGAGTCTCATTTTTCGTTCTCGCATAGATACAAAATTCGCATCCCAGATTTGAAGTCTCATTACTCTTTTCTACCAGTGGTACCACGGCCTCAGAAGCTGATACCATGCGTTGGCTACCACCGTAGACGTTCTTAACCCCAAATTGACGATGATGTCGACAAGCGATGCGAGCAAGGCACTGCAAGGTTGGATCTCCACGCCAAACGGTAGAGGAACTCTCGATATTCTCTGGTCGTGCGTCGCGACCCTTTTCTTGTCGACGTGGTCATCTATTTGTTTGAACGTGCCAGAGCCTGGAGACACGGCTTGGACGCACTTCAAACGGAAGACGTGGATCACTTTCATTTCACTCATGGGGCCAGAGTATCTGTTGGGTTTTGCTCTCGGCGAGTGGCAGTCTGCGCGCGCATCTGTGGCTCACATGAAGAAAATCCGTGAAGACGATAAATGGACGTTGAAACATGCTTTTTTTGCTGACATGGGTGGATTTGTGCTTCAAACGAGAGATAACGTCTGCTTCTTTCTCGATACCAAGCATATACACTGGTTGCTGGACCACCAGGTTATTTCGACGGCACAATTCGAAGAGACCTTCCTGCTGGAGTCCAAGGCCATTGATGACCGAAACAAATCCGACACTTTCGTCCGCATGATAGCTGCCGGTCAAGCACTTTGGTTTTGCGTCGACATTATAGCTCGTGGTGTTCAAGGTCTTGCAATCACGACACTAGAAATATCAACGGTTGGAATCATCATCGACAGTATGCTAGTATATTACATTTGGAAAGACAAACCTGCCGATGTTGAGTCGACAGAAATCTATCCAACATCTCTGACGCTTGCTGAGATCATGTTGCTAGAAGAGGATGAGGCAGTTCGAGCACAGCCTTACTTTCGGACGCCACTTGACTTCACCACCCGCAAAATCTAGCATTTTAACCTCATCTATCATTACCTCATGAACATTCTGAGAGGTATAGCCAATTACTTCTGGGATAAAAAGAAGAAGAGCTCTCTCGGTAGACGATCTGACAACGACGTTCTGCCCTTGACCGGAACCGCATTGGCCTTCGGTCTAGTTTCCACCCTCGCGTTCATGGCGACAAATTTCATTGCGTGGAATTTTCACTTTCCTACTCCGCTTGAAAGACTGCTATGGCGCATTTCGTCATGTGGACTAGTTGGGGTATCTGCTGTCGGAGTGCTCCTTATTGAATTGATGTGGAACGATGAAGGCATCAAAAGAATGCAGGAGGCGGCCCGTGAGAGGCGAAAGGAGCTTGCAGACTCTGAGCCTCCCCATGGGGGAGACAATTGGAAGGACCACCTCATCTACCGATTCCGGGTCTTCAAGATGAGGATCTGCAACAACAGCCCGGATAACGATCCAAACCTAGATACGTCTTTCTTGTTTGTATTTCTTGTGGTCCCCGGCTTTGCAATATACACCATCTTTCGATTGTATATTCTGGTGGAAGATGTGATTGCATTTCGCGCGCTGCCAGCTGAGGCGTACATGACCGTTGACTAGTGGGCTTTCTTTCACCATCTTGGCTGAAAGTCGCATTCTTTAGCCCTCGAATGCATGGCGCTAGATCGCAAGAATAATTTGCCCAGTCTTTTGAGACAGGCCGTGCCACGGGTATTGAGTTTAGAGCTGAATTTGAGATAAGAGGTTGAGGAAAGCAATCAAGGAGCCCACTGTCGAGGCCCACAAATTTGAACTCCAAGCTGGAAAGAACCGCTCCCGAGATTGGCTTAGAAAAGCTTGAACAAGGAAAAGAAAATGAGATGACGGTGCAAGACTCAGGCAAGATTCCGCATAACAGAGTAGCGTAATTCATTAATCGGGATGACATTCTGTGACGTTTGAACTTCAGATGTGAGAAATAGAAGTGAAGGATTTATCGCCTAGAGAACTCAAACTGGCCAACAATAAAGAAAGTAACGTAGTGTGATACTTGTCACGCTGAAAAGTTTGAACACGTGCCAAAGGCAGTGTAGCCGAAACGGTCTTGTTTGACGCAGAATAGGGATCCCAGAGTTCGGAACGCTGAGATGCATATTCATACGGTTGGCAACGAAATGCTTGCCTAGACGAGGTTGATTTTGACGCCTGATATTCAGCCTGTACGCTGCGCGCTTCTGGTGGCGGGGTATCAGTAATAGGCGAGAGTTAGGGGGTTGACACAGGAGGCGTTTGACCAACGTCAACTTGCGCGTTTTCGCGCACAATCTAGCATCCTGGGGCGATTGGACAGCTGTGCGATAGCCGCCGATGCGGTCTTAAACGCCCAGATCATATGATCAGTCGACCAGCTTGTTAAAATACAGCGCCCTTCGGGTCGATTTCGATGAAAGATTGAGATGGAAATAGATGAAGACTGGAGGGGGAAAATGCGGAGCAAAAGTACCCGCTTTGTCACCCCTAATCGACCCCTGAATCACGTGTCCCAGCAGAAAACTTACGAAATAATCATTACAACGTTACTAGTGATTCCAAAAACTTTTGCTTTTCGTCTGATCCTTTGTGAGATGATTTTCTTAGGTTGGGCCGAGCTTGAAACCGAGATCGCAACAAAGCTGGCGGCTGTGCCCTGACGTGTTCCACCATAGAACATTTCGAGACAGGAGATCGGCTACGGGCTAAGGCCTTGAGTTCGCCCCGCGATTGGATGAAACGTCCGGCATTGAAACTTCGAAAACAATGCTCAGATGGCCTCGATCATTTGATTTTGAACGGAAGGCGAGAGGTTTATAGTGATTAGAGAAATAAATCTCTATGATAAAATATAATCTAGTCATAGGTAGTGTTGCAGAATGGTCCCAAGAGCTTGGGTAGCGGCGGGCTCTAGAGGATGCTAGTGCAGCTTTTGCCTAGCGAAGCCCCTATTTGGTTGCTCAACCCCCTGAACACGCCACCATGCATCTGCGTTTGGACATCTTACCCCGCGAAACCTCTCCCAAATGAACCATCCCATATGGCAGCCCTAGAGCAAATCCTACGGACATATGCAAAACGGCCTCCGGATATCGTGACGGCACCTTCCTGGCAGGCCTCCCTTGCCGTTTCAATTGATCCTCCTCAGGAGGAGGCGCCGAAGGCTGCGCCCTGGCGCCGGGATGGACAATGCTAGCCGATGATCGATAATGCCGTTTCCAGGATCCCCTCAAAAGCTGGTGAACGAATACGGGGTAGGCGCTCTGATTGGAAGCAATCCGACAGATGTGCATTTTGTGCAGGACCTGTTTATCAGATCACATCAGTTGAGACTGCACCCCTGTGGTCAAGCCACGCCCAGGGGCAAGGCATGGAATCGAAGTTCAACACATCTGTAGTTTCAATCGCTTCGATGATTTCGATGTCGCTGATGGCGGGACAGTATAAGAAATGGCAGAGTTCCTCTGTCTGGATCTTCTATTTTCATCATCAGCATCAACAGCTTTCTCATACATTCTTCGCATCTATTTTTTTCGTTTGACACGAACTACTTTCATTAAAAATATCTTATTCCACAATACACATTCCTTCCCACTTCTAAAAACAACTTTCGAATTTCAACCGCAAATATGAAGGCCTCAGTCATTGCTTCTATTCTTAGCTGTAAGTTATTCCCGATTCTCCCGAGTCTAGAAACATTCACTAATTATTCAACAGTCGCCGTCATGGTCCTAGCAGTCCCTCCATTCGACCCAGCCGGAGCAGCCAACGTCGGCAACGGAGCTGCCAAGCAATTCATCGGCGGCCAATGTCTTAGCAACGCAGACTGCGGAAGCGGATGCTGTGCGAACCCCACCGGTATCTGCTCCGGACCTGGAGCCAGCACACAAAATGGCAAGACGGGCTGCGGCTTTGGAGGTGGGGCTGCTGCTGCGCCAGTGAGCAGCGCGGTCGGAGCTGTCGTTGCATCGTCCGCCGCTGCCCCAGCAAATACCGCCGGTGCTCTCACCAGTAACTCAAACGGTGGACCGGCTTTCGATCCCTCCGGAACCAAGAATGTCGGTAACGGCGCTGGTGCACAATTCATCGGTGGACAGTGCCTCAGCGCTGCGGACTGTGGGAGTGGATGCTGTGCTGGGCCATCCGGTATCTGCTCTGGTGTCGGTGCTCAGACTCAGGCTGGCAAGACTGGATGCGGTTTCGTATCCACGAAGAAGTTCGTCATGTTTTAAGGGGATAATAAGATGGTTGGGGATCACTTGAGCCCATTTAATGTATTACTATTAGATCTTCGGCAGGGCCGTCATGGGAGTAGTTGGGATTTTTGGATTTAAAATATGGCTTGCCATCCAGTCACTCACTGAGCGAGTCAGTTGTTGAATAGCTTGAATATTAGAGTTCTTCCTCTACATTAGATGCCTCATCCTGTGTGCCACTCATACCCTTTGAATACTAATCACCCATCACACCCTCCGGCCGGCCCTCAGTAGCCTTGAACGCCTTGGCCCTACAGTCCCTGCAAGTCATATCGTCGACTTTTTGCCACAATTCTTGTTGCTTACCCGTTTTCGTACAGCTCTTCTTCTGGTTGGCCTTTACAGCTTCACACGACGTAGTGATAATCACTCTTGTGTGGCCACACGTGTACTTGGCCCCATGAGTAGTGCACATTTCGGATTTTGATGCAGGTGTTTCGATTCTAGATTTTGGATAAGTATACGCTTGGATCAAAGTTTTAGGATATTGAAACGAGAAAGAAGACTCGACAGCGGATAAATGGTAAGTGGGCTTGATTCAAAGAGAGTTCAAAGGATGATTCTCTTTCAACTGTTGCTGACTTCGTCATAGTAGGGCTCGCTTCAAAGACAAGGAGATTCGAGGCGGCCCGGTAGTGAACAAAAGTCCAATTAAATTCCAAATCCAAGTAGGTAATGATTGTGTCTCGGTTGATTTCGTCATCGAAAAATTATTCCTCCGTTATTTGGGTTTTCCGACCATTGTGAATCGCGATTCATTAAATCGATCCCACTTCAATATCCTGGCCATCAGAAGCCTTCGAAAGTCCAATCTTGGCCAACCATCTCCTCCACGGCAGCAACACAGCCAAAGCCCAGCAAGCCAACACAAGCAGGGTGAGCGGCATCGTGACGGCCCAGTAGTACCGGAAGCCATTCTTCATTACAGGGGCACCGTTCACATCCCACTCGAATACAGGCATTGCGAAGATTGCCTGAAGCAAATTAAGCATAAGCCTGTCTTGAAACGAGAACTTGAGAGTGAACTCACAGCAACGAAAGTGCCTGGCAAAAATAACATGCCGAGTGTAGCAATAGTTTTCATTGCAGAGCTGTCACGTTTGGTTTCAAGGGCAATTGCTCGCATAGCGGCGCTATCCTCCTTGCTAGCTTTGGTCATAGCCGCCGAGTTTTCAGCTAAAGCAATATTGATTTTCGCATCCTTCTGAGCCATGTATTGGCAGACCTAGATTCTTCAGCAGTGTCTAATAGAACTCGATATGGGTGGCTGACGACTTGCATGAGCATATTGATCCTCTTTTCGTCGTACTCGAGGTCCAGGTGTTTGATAGTCAATAGCTCACCTGCCATAGCAAGTCTTTCAGCAATCTCAGGACTTTCTTCATACCCGCCGAGGTCGTTGTGCCAAGCAATAATATTTTTAAGAATAATGTTTAAGCATGATGCATGGCTTTTCTCACGTGCAGACATTTTATAGCAGAAATTAAGTCCGCCCGTAGTAGCAATAAAATCAATCGCCAGAGGATCGCCGCGGGGCCAATCTTTATATTCATGTTGGCCTGTTTGCTCTTCCAATGCGTCCAATTTATCCCAGGTTGTGGAATGCGTCTCTTCCATCCCTTTAATTTCCCATTCCAGAAGTAATAATGGCAGTAATATGGCCTTGTCGCAATGCGCCTGGGACTCCTCGAGAAGTTGACGTAGCGGTACCGGCGTAAGAATGCCGGGAGGCCCTTTGACTAATATGAGCCCATGGTTGACATTTGTAACAACGTTGTGGTTTAGGATGAGACAGTAAGCATCGTCAAATTGCATCGGTAATTTGAACACAAAGCCCGTTTCTGTGGCAAAGTCAGTAGTAAATCGAACGTCTCAGCAGGGGTTCCTCGAGTACTGGTTTCACCACTAGAATTAATGGAAGCATTTATGGAGAACTTGTATGCCCGAGTATCATATGTCACCACTTTGAACATAGATCCAGAAGGAAAAGACATATGCTGCCTCAATTGAACAAGGTCTGGCTCCGCAATTGGAAGTGTAAGGGGGTGTCCATCAACATCGTCGATCGGAATGATACTGTAAGGCTATTAGAGAGGTTGTTTTTGGTTCCATTATTGACTCACAGCAAACGCAGCCCTCCAATAGGCGCTTCTGGATCTGCCCCAGTTGTGGGTGCAATTGCTAGATCCTAAGCACGACGACAATTAGTATTGCCTTCAGACCCAGGCCTCATGCGTGGAATACTCCCAACCTTCTCGAACCAAGTTTTCAGATCTCCGTCCAGTTTTCCCTCATTTAATCTCCCATGCGAAAGACTTTGATACTTCAATCCTTCCAAGCACGAGATGCGATCCCAATCAGTTTCAGGCGTAAGGCTGAGATCGAAAAACATATCCGTCCAGGTTCCGCCTTCACTCAGAGATTTTGACTCTTCAAGATGTGATATATATATGACAGCAGCCACAGTGAAGGAAACTAGTGGCGACCCAAGGAATATGGGTATTGTAGTTGACAGATGTTGTTGGTTCTGTCAGCCGCACTGTCAGGTATGCACGTGAAATGGTGGCTGCGCATGCATGACTGCGCTCTTCCTCGACCAATAAGATCTCAGTGTCGAGTCCAAACGCCTTATGGTACTGTTAATTTTCCAAGTGACATGATTGTGGTAAGGGAACAATCAATCGAAGATTGAAATAATAATGGTGCTTCAAAACTAACAACTTCTTTACCTCCAAACTCGATCGAAAAGCGCAGAAGTTGCAAAGCCGAGCTCACAAGACGCTCTCTTACGACCTCGAGAAATAAGACTTCCCGGAAATTGCTCTCACACAAGTCAAGCACATTTGAAACTTTTGAACTCCGACAATCTACTCCTCAAGCGGAACTGAATCTCCTCGCATTAAAAATCAAACACTGCAGGCCCTGTGACCCCTTCCACTCCTTCCTCCGCCACAGCCCTGACGTGCCCAATACTCAGCAAGCCAACACCACAACCGTAATAGGAACCGTGATAGCCCAATAAAACGCAAAACGATTCCCATTCGAAGCTCTGAATCTGAGATCAGCGTCGAACATTGGCATTGTGAATATCGTCTGTTTTATAATATCAGTTTCCGGGTGTGAATATTATGGGTGGCGGGCCAGAGTTACATACAGCAACAAAAGTACCCAGAAGGAAAAACATGCCCATAATAGCAAGAGTTTTCATAGAAGCATTACCTGCAGGCACTTATGATCCAGAAAGAAACACCCATCCACAATATCAATCTAGCACCTCAACCCAGCGAACCCTCAAACCATCAGACACAAAATCCCCATTCTCACTCACCCTTTACCTCCTCCCTCATCCCCTCCTCACAACCCCCAGATAAAAAACCTCCCTACACAAGAAATAACCCCCCACCCCCAAAAAAAACGAGCCAAGCAACGAAGACGAAAAATAAAAATAATCAAATATAGCATACGTCTATTCAAAAGCAGCCAAACAAAGCGGCGTGGCGGCCAATACCCATTAACAAGACCCGCCCCGCCAAGTCCAAAAA
>Ga0247778_1000745_pt1 | contig 27600 bp, 41 predicted proteins | sample UWRJL049202B5_FD_179939 | JGI IMG/M metagenome (GOLD analysis project Ga0247778, IMG submission 179939) | Plant litter microbial communities from Arlington Agricultural Research Station in Wisconsin, United States - UWRJ-L049-202B-5 | ecosystem: Environmental > Terrestrial > Plant litter >...
GAAGAGGAGGGAGAGTTTCTGGAGGATGAGGCGGGTGTCGAGGTAGATGGACGAGTTTATGGAGAGGAGGGGGATGCGTCGGTATTTGGTTCCCAGGGCTGCGACGTCTGGGCGGGGGAGGGTTGGGGGTTGGATCTAGGGTTTGTTAGAAGTTATTTTGATTGAGCTGGCGTGTTAGATATGCTTACGCATTGTTTGTAGGGGATTTTACGGAGGGTGAGATACCAGACAACGCTGTTTGTCTTGTTAGGTATGTAAATAGAGGGGTGGGGTAGGGAAGGTACCGTCTGGCGAAAGGAGAAAAGGAATAGTGATAGAGGATTATTTCGTGGTCTGGCATGATGAACTAATGTGAAATTTTTGATTGAAAATAATCGTTATTGGAGATTTAGGGGAAATAGATAAAAAACAATCAAGGGACGTCGTTGAGCTTGACATCTTCACGAGCTGAAGCTACTGTACCCCGGATTTGGCGGGGCCTCGGCTCGGGTGATTGCATGCATGTGGTGACCAATCAGGGGCTTGAGGTTCTGAGTGACAGGATATAAATTTCTTAATATTTGGGAGATATTCACAAAGGCTTTGGAAATTGGGAGGGAATAAGGTGGTCAGCCGTGTCTCCTCTTACGACTAGCGCTTTTCATTCTGCCAGCCTCTACTCGTCCCATTTCTCTTGTCAGTGATTCAAGACTCTGACATGTGATACAGTAGGCAGGACTGCTCGGGGAATATTGACATGCTGTTCGAAGCAAAACTGATCTCGAAACTTTGTACTCTATTCTCTATGAGTAAAAATCTGAAGAAGGGAGCACAATAAAGGAAAGAACTCCCAGATCCCATCAGCTTCCGTCAACGCTTCAATACACAAACACTAATTCGCTGTCACGAAAACAAGTCTTTCAAACACCGTAATCACTCTATCAACATACAAATATCCAGATCACTCTTGAATTCCATCATCTAAACAACCACCTCAAAGTCATCGCCTCGCCCCCTCCCAATTTCAGAACCCTCATTTCAAAACACGAAATTGAGAGCGCTCCCTTCGTTTTCTTCTCTTTCTATCCCATGATCACATCAGCAAGCCCTACAAATTTAATCTCATTATGTCAAGCTTAAAATAACGCATCCCTCAACTTGAAAGGGGTCTTGTCGCAAAATCTGGCCGCATCAAAGCACTGCTCTGAAGAAGTGGTCTGAGTATCTCCGAGAGCGGTACCAAGCAGTATGCGCTACTAAATTGCTGTCGTATCTTATTGTATGATGCGAGGGTAAAGTATCAGAATTCTCTGAGCGACCGTCTATGAATGCGGGACTTGTTGCTGTGTGGCTTCTGCATGGGAAAGATAGGCATCCGGATATGAGTTCCTCTCGACCCATGATTGCCAAAATTTCGATGCCACTTTTGCTTGTAGCTCGTAGACACTGAATATATGGGCCATTATGTTGGTGTGAGAAAAGATATTATGGCTGAAGGACGAATTGAAGGGCGACCTCAAATCTTTCGGCATCCCAAAGGCCAGACTCTATTGGACATCGTGGATGAGCACTTCGAGGAAGGGGTTGTCATATCCTGAGTCAACTATTCAATATCAAAATTGAAAGAGGTTATTGTGGAGTAGCATGAGGAGCGTTTGGGAACCTCAAGGAATTTGATTGGGGATATTGATTTGGGGTTAACATACCATAAAGGTTCCGTTGTCGAGCAAGAAGTGAGGGAGAACCCTGCAAATATTGACGGTTCTGTCGATTGTACAGCAATGTTGTCGCCGATCAACGATACTTTGGTCGGTGTACGAAGTCAGGTTCTGAGAGTGTGTGATACTGGAATAAAAGTGTCACTTACTGCTGGAAGCGTCAGGAGTAACCTCGTAAGCTTCATACGCTAATGTCGCTGGGAGGAAGTGCAACTTAGTGTTATAACAAAGTAAAACCTCCCAATACTCGGCCAACGCAACTTGCCTAATCGCCTTAAACTAAGTGTGAACAACTCAGGAAAAGTAACGACTATATGTCTCCTTGAGCTTACCACTGCATAGCCCATAAACGGGCGGATGACAAGCTCGCAGGCCTCAATGTCTTTGCAAATGTGACAAAATGGGGCTGAGCTGATGAAGAACTTAGCGCGTTGTGTTTTTCATGCCTCAACTTTGTTAGAACTTGGGGATGTAGTCAACAAAAACAAGAGGAGAGCTGATGAAAATTTGAAGATTGCCCCAGCTCTCGACTCTCATGAGAGAAATAGAGACATCCACCTACTGTCATATCATCATATGGCTGTTCATTTTGGGGCACGAATGTGCACCATAGAGTGGGATACTTTGAACAGATTTGAGAAAGATAAAGAGAACAGACAAGAGTTTCTACATCTCTGATCTTGTGAGAGAATTAGGTTCTAGAACATATTCACTTACTATCTCAAGCTTTCTTTCCTACGGTTAAATGTTCCACACATGGTGAGGCATTCAAGAGCAAGCCCAGATGCTGTATTCTTCTTGCTTTGATCTTGAATGTCCCACAAGAGATGAGACATTCAAAGGCTTCATCAAGATCTCATTGCCTCGAGCGGAATTCAATGTCCTTCACCCGGCAAAACGCAGGCGGCGCATAGGGCTTCCGGAGCCCCCTAGTTAGCCGACCATAGATCTTTTGACTTCGCTGGCGAAAATCAGGAGAATTGTACTGTACCAAACAAAAACAAGCAAAATGTCCCAACTTCCTCCACCACTTCGTCGGGGCGCGGACGGGATGTTCGTCCCCTCGACCCAACAATGTGAGTATTGCGTAGGTTATGCTAGCGTTCCTATAGCTAAAATGCAATAGCTATCATCCACGACTACCAAGTTCAGCGGCAGAGGGAGAGGGAGGAGAGATGCGAGAGATGGGCGAGGGAGTGGGACGGTAAGCAATAGGCTCCATACTAGGGGGGAAGCATACTAACGAGAGCAGAGGAGAAGAGGGAGGCGGAGAGGAAGGAGAAGGAGGAGACGGAGAGGAAGAAGAGGGAGAAGGAGGAGAAGGAGAAGAGGACCTGGGCGGCGCGTTTGGCGGCGTTGTTGGGGGGTGTTTGGGGTTGGAGGTAGTTTTGCGTGTTTGGGACAAAATTGAGGAGTTTTGATGACCGACTTGCCTGCTGCCAATGTGACCAGAATCTGTGCAAATGTTAGCCCTCCCTTGCCATTTGCACTATAGACTGTTTGAATGTCCCAGCTCTTGTGAGAAATCCATCACTTAAGAAAAAAGGCTACCAAGTGATATCCAGCTGAGTGTCTCACCTCTTGTGGGAGATTCAGAACCAGATATATGGACCATGGTGTTGCTGTTGAATCTCCCAGCTTCCCAGCCCCCTCCTTAAACCGCAAAATGGGCGTTCTATAAATTCCTTCGTAGCAAAATTCAATCAGTGGCACGCACGCACAACACATAAAACAAATCCAAATCCAAATCCAAACCCAAGAGCACACACAATGTACAAGTTCGCCTCTGCGAGCATGGCTAGCATGGGCACCACTATCAGTAAGTGCCCTTCGTGAAGCGGGTCTAGTGTGTAGCTGACAGTGTAGGTCTGCGGACCATCGAGGAGGGCGGGGTGAAGGCACAGGCGCAGGGGACGACCACCAAGAAGAAGGGAGGTAAGCGTCGATCCGACCCCGTACGGCGTTTGACGTGTGCTAACAAACGTAGTGAAGCTTGGGGAAAAGTCAAAAATGGGCCTGGGTCTGCTGGTTTGCGTCTGTGTGGCCGGCGGGTTGTATCTTGCGATTTTGCGCTTGGCCGCTCACAATGAGAGTATTGCGAAGGGGGCGTAGGGGGAGGTTGGATAGAAAATCGACAAGAATTTGACTTTCTGAGACTAATTACTTGCATCTCTTGTGATCGTAGTTCGTGCTGGCAATTCGTACGCCACATCAAGCCTTCCATCGACCCCTCCTGGCGCTAATGTGCCCTTGCCGAAAGTTTGGATTGCCTCAACGTCAATACACACTGAATTGCTCCGACACGGATCCATACATTTCTGCCGCACCTTCTTCCATTCTTTCTTAAAGCATAAACAAGCAATTGAGCCAACATCCGTTGCTAGAGTCTTTCAGGGTTCTAGATTCGAACGCGTGTCTCAGGCCTTTGTCTCTTCGCCGCCCGCAGCAATGAACCAGGGCGGGTCATCTTTATCCCCCATCCTTAGATGCAGAGACTGTTCTATCAAAAGGCAAGAACAGCGTCCATGGAACTGCGACGACGTCGTCGATCAGATGTCTCGCCCAACGACGCCATTGCGACGGCGTCGTTGATGCGAACGACCTCAAGATCAACCATCGACCCCAGGTTGACTCAGGAGCTTCTCGAACTACAGAGATGACATACATCCCTGAGCGACAGACTACTCTTCTACTACAATGAGAGTCTGCTAGAAGATAGAAATGGCCTCCAGAGGTAAGCAGTCCCTTATCTAGACAATTGCCTTGCACAAGATCGGCACTCCTCATTAACGCGGACCCCCGATACGGAACCGCGACTGACGCGACGCAATCTAGTACCCATCGTTCTCCGAGTCGAAATCGGCTTCTACCATGCCAAGCGCGAACAATTGGCCTTTATGTTGAAGGGCATTCGAGGTTACGCCAAGATGAACGCAACGCTACAAGCGTCCCCCACGTTGCGAAACAAATCAAGCATCTATCCCCAGCTCGACAGAGTTTAACAAGATTACCCAGACCTTTCGGTCAAGGAAGAAACACTTATCGGCACTTGATGAGAAATGGCAAGAGAAATCCTCAGTGCAGGTACAATATGCGGGCTGGGCAGCTCTACATGTACCCGTATGTTGGCGGCCGCCACATAGACCTTCATTTTGTTGGTTGGGTGCCATTCCCGATGGATTCCTTCTCTCCGCGTGTCCGCCGGTCATTTCTCTCCGAAATTTAGGAGCAGATTAAGCTGTTCGAAGTTGCGTTTGACCCAATGATCTCGAAATCGACTTCCCAGATTCTACATCACCGCAGAAGAGCTGCAACGTCCTGGAGCATCATACTACAAGACACGATCCCTCACCAACCCTGCCGCTCCTAGTAGTCTGGGATACGCCGATGGGACACCACCAAATGAACAACATCAAACACCGCAGGTAGCTCAATTCGACAAGAAACAACAACCTACTGTAGAAGGAAGTTTCGTCCTTTCACCCCAGAATACAACGGCAACCGAAGAGACCCCCTAGCCGTCATCTTTCCAACCGGGGAAAAGCAAGGTATCCTCGTCTCACTCAAGCCTCAGGTATTCGAATATACACTCCCCGGCAGACTTCAGGATTTATTATGAACGGAGATCGAAGACTGTGGGCAAGCAACTGCTCGGGGTGTTCGACCCCAATACGAAGTCAAACTAGTTGCTTTGGGGGAAAGGAGTGGTTCGTGTCTTCTTTGTTCCCCCAACCATTGGTGGATCCTTTCACAAGACGAAATATGAGGACACCGAGGGAAGAATTGGAGGGGTCAGAAATGTTCTCAAGGCAAGTGTCCCGGCTTTGAGATTTATAGTGCAATTCTAACCATCGAGCACAGGATGGCTGCACAGCATGGTTCATGTCGGTTTTGTCCCATGCATTGCTCTCAACCAACACGGAACTCGAGCATTGCAAAAGATGATTGAGTTTATCTCAACCTCTGGACAGATTCAGACAATCATTGGTGCTCTTCGATATCGAGACCCCACCCCCGAGGAATTGAGAGCTACCCTGGCAATAGCCTGCTTCATGATGGATTTGAAACGTCCATCAAGTGTGAGAATCCTCGCCTTGACAATCCTGCAAGAACTGCGATCAAAGAGACCATGACTGGTCTTGTTGGCCAGGCAGGAATATTCCTGCCACGACACAGGACCTCCAAGGTTGATGTCCACCCAGTGATGTTGAGCCTGGTTCTGCATGGTCCGAACAGCAAAATCCTGGTGCATTCTTCAACCCATCCCCAGGTGTCCCACCTGTAGCTTGATAACATTGGCCGCTCCTTATCTGCGGACTGATTGTGGTGGGCAAAATCTCTGGGGCCAGGAGTACTTGAAATCCACCTTTTCCTTCACTTCTCCTACGGGATCTGAAGATCAGGGGCGGATATAAAAAGGGCAGGCGCACAAGGTACGACTGCGACTTCAACGACGGAGACGACATCAAGCCTACCAATGTCGGGCGTAGAGAGATCATTGTGGCTATTACATTCAACAAATGATGATCCATACACTAATTCGGTGCCTGCAAATGCTCTCCATTGTACTTCATGTCTAGAACACGGAGGTCCCAAGCTTGATCTGTCTCCCGAGCCCTTGCTAAGAATCGCCGCCGCATGGTGGCATGAGCTAAAGAATGAGTTCACCACTAGATGTACTTTCAAGACCCTTGTGGCTTTAGACGAGAATGCAAGGACGATGGCGGGAACGAGAACCAGTGACCGTGAGTCGGCCGGATTCTACACACATATTTGTAGTGTGGAGCAGTCTCCGAATGACTACATAGACACCACTGGCATGACAAGTAAAATGGTGGCGAGCTTCTCTAAGACTCGTCACTGCTGTCGAATAGCAATGGCGTGCCTGCAAAGGTAGTGGCAGACGGCGATGGAAGAGTAGAGGATATCAACAGGCATAGTTTCTTCGCGTTCTGGGAGCTGTTGGAGCTGATTGTCTTGTGTGGCTCAGGATCGTTGCGAATCATGGAACAATGTTGTTAGAGGTAGTAGGCGGCGGCTTAGGGACTTTGAACAGGATGCAGTTGGCGTATGAAGTTTGTCCTCGGTGTAGATGGCAGGATCAAGGACGAGTTACCACAGCGCTGATACTCGTAGACCCTACGAGACTTGATTTGTGCAATAAGTTGAGGGTTTGAGGCTGGTGTCGTGTTGTGCTTGAAGCAATCCAGAGATTCGCCCTCGGTTAGGTGAAAAGCTCGACAGCCTCTTTGTGGCAGAAACACATCCCCAATTCCATCGCGCAAGTTTGTCCTCTTGAACAGCTCCCGACACAATCTCCAAAGACACCATTTCAGATAGTCAAAGATCTCTCTCTTTCCTTTAGCTACTTCCTTGCCGCCCTCGATTGTACCACCGCGTGCGAGACATTCACGATGTGTGAGCAGATTTCGATACTCCACAGTTGTGGACATTACGACCGGAAGGATGCCGCGCCCTGCTCCAACCAACCACTCTCCGCAGAGGAGAAAGAAGCGACTCGAATGGCAGGCTTGAAGGGATTACCCCGGCCTCTACCATGGTGTCCATTCCAGGGTAGCTACTCGGCCGGATCTAGACGGCTGTGCCCAGACTGTAGGAAAGAGAGGCGCGTGGCAATTCAACAATTGGATTCGCATCGCACGGACGAGAGAGTTTGGTGGAAGGTTTGGACCAGCAAGGAGAGTGCAGCGGACAGAGCAGAGCGGAAGAGGCAAGAAGCAGAGCTGGAAGCAAGGTGGATAAAGCATGAATACGGGCGCGAGGAGAATTGGTGAAATCAAATGGCAATGATCAAACAGGTACGGGTCGCTCCTTCTTCATGTTTTTGGACATACCGATTCCTTCCTATCAATTTCAATCGGTTTCCAATTTGCTCTTCTTTTGCTGACAGCATAGGTTTGTGGCCTCCAGTTTCAATAATTCGAATCAGCAGCCGACCATCTCCATTCTCGGACTGATGTTTGCAATGACCGATAACCTTTTCGATTGTCAAATTCAAATGGCGCCCATCGGTATTACTGCCCCTCAGCCAACTGCAGATATTGTATGGGAGGGATCTTGGGAAGACATAATGAGTGTTTCTCTCTGGAGGAATTTGAATGGCAAGGGGTGTCGCGGGGGGCGTTTAAAGATTGAGCGATGAACAAGTATTAGAGGTGATGTATAAATAAATGATTGAAGAGTCCATGGCCTGTGTCTCTTGTATACTATTGCGAAGCAGTGAGTTTATGTAGATTTCCTCACCCTTCCAAAAATGAGGTGAATATTGGTAGTCACGAGCGGGCTTGCCGCACTCGGTCTAGCGTCTGTTTTAGGCGACGACCGCCGCATTGGTCATCAAAGCGCATTTCTTCTTTGCCGCCTTCATCCACCGTCCTTCCTTCCGACAACCTCAACCTTCACCATCACGAATATCGCCAAATCCATCACCGGCATCACTTTGCGCATCGGAAAGTGTGCAGCTGTGGTCTATCTCGCATCTGCTACTGCTAGGAAATCGTGGAGGATACATAGTGGGGCTGTGGGAGAAGAGCAATTCGCAGGCGGAGGATCCGGAGCTGCTTTGTCGCTTTGTCGTGGAGGGATTCCAACACTCAGAACAAAACATCGCGCATTACACTCGCAGCTTGCTGCAATCTTGTACATCATTTCCTTTTCTTCTCCAGAACGTGTTCCTGTCACAAGAGTTATCTCCAGTGATTGCAATCAGAGATTTGTATTCACCTCGTTCTCCTGAACGGAAAAAAAGAAGAATCTTGATCTTGCAACGGTCGCATTCACGAGACACTTACCCTTCCCTTTCCTTGACTCACGAACACTCATCTCCGAGCTCTTTACTGCTTCGGACTAGCCCTGTTACTCTGTACTTCGACCTTGGTCTCGAGACAATATCTTCGACAGACACCACCCCCGACTCAACAGCATACAACTTGACACCATGTCGTCCTCTGTCTTCTTCAAATTTAAGTCCCAGAAGGAGCCCTCCCGAGTGGAATTTGATGGTACTGGTATCTCAGTATTTGAACTGAAACGTGATATCATCATCAAGAGCGGCTTAGGTGACGGCACAGAATTCGACCTCGCAATCTACAATGAAGATGGCAATGAAGGTGAGCCTCACATAGCACTTCGCAGCTAAATAGATCATGCTAACAATACGACAGAGTACGATGACGATACCACTATTATCCCTAGATCGACTTCGGTCATTGCCCGCCGGTTACCTCCCATCAAGCCTGGTGCAGGCCGAGCCGCGAGATACATGTCAGGCAAAATGCCTGTTAGCATGAAGAACTCTTCGCGCAAGGAGCAGTCGTCGACCAAATCAGCCGCCAAGTCTACCACTACGACCCTCCCAACCCAAATGAACAGCGCCATGACTGAAGAACAGCGAATGGCAGCTATGTTCCAGGCCCAAACCGAACAATGGACAGCACAACAGGAAGAGATGGCACAGTACGTCGTTCTAGTACCTCTCCATTAGCACAGAAACTAACACTCTATAGTCAAATCCCAGTCTTCCGACCTGGAGGAAAGAAAGGTGCCCCTGCTGCGAATGTTCCAGCACATGACCCCCCAGTAGGCTATATCTGCTATCGGTGTGGAGAGAAGGGTCATTGGATTCAGCTTTGCCCTACGAATGACGATCCAAATTTCGATAATAAGCCTCGAGTGAAGCGTACTACTGGAATTCCCAAGTCATTTTTGAAGACTGTTGAGAAGCCAGCTGCTCTTGTCAATGATGGAACGACGGATGACACAAAGCTTCCATCAGGTGTTATGGTTAATGCTGACGGAGACTTTGTTGTTGCGGAGCCAGATAAGGCATCCTGGGAGAAGTTTCAGGCGAAGACCAAATCTTCTGCAGCTGCGCAGAAGGCTGCTGCCGCTGGGGACAAGGAATTACAGGATAGAGGCCTGGAGTGTTCCATCGACAAGAGAATCTTTATAGACCCAATGAAGACGCCGTGTTGTGAGAAGACGTATTGCAATGATTGCATTACTAACGCTCTTATTGAGAGCGACTTCAATTGTCCCGGGTGCCAGAGCGATGGAATTTTGATTGATGATCTTAAGCCTGATGATGAGACATCTGCAAAGATTAAGGCGTATCTTGAAGAGAAGACTGCCGCGAAGAAGGAAAAGGAAAAGGCCGAGAGGGAGAGAACTAGGAGTCCAAGTGTAAAGGCCGAATCTACTCCCGTTGTAGAAGAGAAAGCCAAGACAAAGTCGCCATCTCCAAAGTCAACACCTGTACAAGTCAAGAAGTCACCATCAAAGTCCCCCACGGTAGCGAGTTTAACAATCAGTCCACCTAAGGCCCCCGCAAAAGAGAGCTCAGCTCCCGCCGGTCCAGCCCCCAAGAAGAGGCCAGCGGACGAACTGCTTGAAAATCCCAAGATCCCCAAGGCTCCCAAGGCTATGCAGCAACAAGAAGCACAGAAGCAAGCAATGATGCAACAACAAGCCATGATGAACGGAATGCCGAATATGGCTGGATTCCCCAACATGCCCTTTGACATGTCCCAAAACTTCTATGGTGCCGGCATGAACCCTATGATGAACGGCTTCGGTATGGGCGGCATGATGAACGGAATGAACCCCATGATGGCCTACGGCGGCTTTCCCAACATGAATATGAACAACATGAACGGCTATGGCGCTGGTTATGGCGGTGCAAACAACATGGGCATGATGAATGGCGGCGGCAATAATCATATGAATGGAGCAGGAAATCACCAAGTGAATGGTGGTGGAAATGGTGGTGTTGGAGTAGCAGGCGGATTTCCCAATCAGCAAAAGACTGTCTTTGCGGAGCCGCTTCCTAATGAAGAGGATAATGCGTATTTCCGCAAGCCTGTGAACCCACATCGACATCAAGGCCGACAACGACGAGCAAGACCAAGTGATTATCGAGAACTGTGATTTCTCTTAAAATCTTCCTTTCATCATCAGAAGACTTCATTCTTCGGCGTCCATTTTGGCTACGAAACATTCTTCTTGGTACGAGTACAGTACATACGCACTCGACATTTTGCACCGGCGTCACTTTGGCTTGAGGCTTTCATAAAGAAGCATCCACTCTGCTTGGACTACTATCTTCACGAAATCGATCCTCGGCATTAGTACATAATGGCATCGACTCAGCATTGCAGCGGCGTTTGGGAATAGGGTTATGGTTACGGGGAGGGCGGCATTACGACATCGCATTTTCGGCGGGGGTAACTCACCAGGAGTAGAGCGTGGCATCTTTCTATCATATGGCTCATTGCAGAGCTATAGCTATCTGCATGGATAGTAACAAGTAGCATTCGCAAATAAACTACTTTAAACTCAATCACTTCTTTGCTCGTGACTTTTTGATACATAACCTTTCCCTAGTAAAATTTCCCGTAATTGCTTCCTGATAATAGACACACCAGCCTTTGACTTGCATAGTATGACAGACATGCTTTTCATGGCAGCCTGACAAGTCATCACTTTCTTCCACTCCCCCGTTGACATCTCTCAATACCCTCTCGCGCTTCCCGCGCATTTTCTCTTGTACTCCCCAACCCATTCCTTGGACTTTCCGTTACAGTACCAGAACCAGCCTTACCTGTTCTCGTAACCCCTCAACAAACGCACTCCATCCCTCGAACAACTCATTCCTCTCTACCTCATTTCACGTTCCCTCAAACGCAACACCGGAGCGTTCCTCCGCCTCGCCGTTTTCCCCCACGAAAACGCATCACTAACTCAAACACGATAAGCATCAATTCCCGTGCTCTTTCGGGGGATAATTCATCCATCCATCCATCAGATAACCATGCAGCGATATTTTCGTGAGGTAGATGCTTGAGAAGGGGGGTTGCACTACAGCGTTATATATCCCTTCGTACGGAGGATCTGGCACGGAATAAAGGGCGTGGCACGGAATAACGGACGAGGCAGGTACTGTGATCACGAGTTACACTTGGGCTGGAAAGTGCGTGCTTTATCTTTGCGTGACGGCAGGTTGTGGCACGGTGGGGGTTGAGCTGTTCTTTCTATCGCGTGGGGGTGCTTTTATTGGGGAGGTTGGTTTTGGATTTTCCTTGATTTTTAGGGGGATATTGCATTGGGCTTGATAGTGATATTGGGAAGTGGGATGGGATGGGAAGAGGTTGCTTCTTTGGATTGCCGTATCTGAGCGGATGTACAGATATCATAAGAGGCGTGAAAATTAAGGGTACTCGGGAGTGGATTTCAAAAGGCCCGATGCTAAGGACTTGGACTGTCAGTTTTTGGCCTTTTGCAATTCGCATTGATGCCTAGCGACAGATGCGAGGGCTTGTTCATTCCATGCGATATGTACCTTTCCTTTGTGCTTTCCAGCTGAATACCGAAATGGGACCCTTCGGACTCCCGAATCTTACATCTGTAAGCTGAAATTGCGCGAGATGCCACGCAGCACATGGCATTCGCGCGTGGTCCCGTCTCTTGTGGGGTTAAAAATACCCTATGGCCGACGGGGGTTTGGGAAAGTCCGGGGTACAGTGATTCTGTCCTACAGTACAGCAAAGTGCAATCTGTAAAGATGCAGGCACTCTGCAGGAAGTTTGTTGAAAGGCTGCAAGCATGCTGATGACCCACGCATCGCAAATTGCGAATGTGATATTATCTGATTGCCCAGACTCCCGGTATTTGATTTGGATCGAAATTGATGGGGGGAGTGAGGAAGGCTTGAATGGATTGCAAACGTGGGTGCCTGCGTTACCAACTACTTGCCGTCGGGGAAAAAGACGTGGAAGAATGACAAAATCGTCGTAAGCATTGGTTTCGCTTCCAAGCTTTTGCCTGATGGTGGTGAGCTCTGGTAATAGAGTGACTTCGAGACCCGTGACTCGTTTGATCGCGGCGCCATCATCAGGCATTCTGGAAGAAGTACTTAGTCGTCGCGTACTTCGTCTCTAATTCCGTACGGCCTTTTATGCTATGATATGATTTTCAGACTGAGACGGAAAGAAATCTAGGGAGCACATCTGGATTGATCCATTTGGCGACCTCGGCTCGGTCGTATTTACTTTTCCAGATGCGAGCATGGCTGAGATGAGATGAAAGGCACGGCTTCGGTCTAAGGATCGTTGGGACGGAGGGACTGGATCTTCTAGGACCAGGACCAGTACGAACGGTGCTCTGGTTCGCTCATCTCGGGTCGGAAGCGCGGAAGGAAGGGCCCGCCCGTTTTCAAGTTTCTGATGTGAGGTGAGACGTCGTCAGATTGCAAACAAAACATCGCATCCCTTTGTGCAGTCTTGTTTTCAGCGGAGGGCCAAAGGGTTCGGAGTGGAGCTGTAAGGTACGTGTTGGTGCTGCGTCAGCGGAAGGATGCATTAGATTGAGCTTCTTGTTTGGAGATTCGTTTGCAATAATGAAAGGCAGACCCGACTCAGGGGGCAGCAATGCAACAGTACTCTAAACGCAACGCAGCCCCCATCAATATTATTTGCGGATTTTGAGATGGGTGGTGAACCTCGGGACGAGGTCAGAAACTCCTGACCGCCACGTCCTCCACGACCAACCCCCACGTCGCGCCGTAAGCCTCACCCACATTCCCCATCCCCCAGTCTCTGCCCCACTGCCCGATCTTGACTCTTGAGATTCCAAGACATGTCTGGAAGCCCCGGGAGCCCCCTTCGCAAGTTCCCAACGATCCTGGGGCCAGCACACCACCGATTCTAGCTCTCCCATCTAGCCAGCCTGACATCCCACTCCCTTTGAATTTCAAATGACCGAGACCACCCGTGGCCATGCCTCACCATCACCATCCTATGTGTCGTAACACCCTCCAAGTTCCAACTCAGCGTAATCCGTGCCCAATAGAGTGTATGTGCTAATCCTCACCGCTTGGTGAGAATGAAAATCATCAGAATCCGACCCAGGTGTTGACTCGACATCTCGTAACCGGTGAGAAGAGAAGGCCTCCGTCGATTCTGCTTGGGTGATGTGGCATATTGGGACTCCATCCCAGGGGTACGGATTGAAAGCCGGAGCCCCAGTAGGCCAGCCCTAGCCCCAGCAACAGCCCATCATCCCCGTCGCTCAGACCCATGTCTCAGCGTGCTTGACTTCTTGAGGCCGACGTTCTACCCCACGAAATGAGGTGTAGCGCTGCGTCCCGGTAGCGCTTAGGTGCTCTCCGAGCTGCCCAGGGAGAAAGCGTTCCATGGCATGGCTTCCATTATTCCACGCAAGGTAAGGCTGGCTCAGGCTGTCTGACGACGGCTTGGACTGCTCGGGCAGGCATAGCGTTCAGGCATAATATTCCGGCATTTCCATGTTTGACTTGCCCCAGACGGGCAATTTCATAGAGTTTCTCCAGGCGTCGACGATGATCATTTTAACATTATTCTTTTTCCAGGAACTGGGAAGCAAGGCCGGGGCTGAAGACCGTCGGGATCCGGGGCAATCGGGAGAGCTCGTTGGGAGCGAGATTGCCAGTCCAGTGCATGGCTGGCATGGATGTGATATGGATGTGATATACCCTTGGCTTCTCGTCGTCTCGTCGCTCCTTTGCGCCTGTCCATAACCCATAAGGTTAACCCTACCTACCGGGCCTCAAAGCTTCCCTTTTGGAACATTCCTAGCTGCGACTGGGGTGGGTGAGGCGGCTGTCCGGAGGGATGAGCTGTCTTACTTTCTTTTCGTGGAGAGAACGGAGCGGATGGGGGGACGAGCGAGGGATGAGAGAGCTGGTCCCAAAATAATGATAAATGCTTGGATTTGCCCGTTTTTCTTTCTTTTTTTTTCCAAATCTCCCTTGTTGTTTGCTAGCCTTGCCGTCGCGACTCATACAGTACTTCACCGACTTTTATTAAAGATCAAGCTGCCTCTACAAATACCGTGCTAGGTACCACTTCGACTTACCACTTATTACTCATCTGCCCTACCCTACACCAACACCACACACATCCAGCTTACAATTCGTCTCGCCCCCCAACACTCGTAATTTATCCAGAAGGATCGGTCCGCAGTTACTGTAACAATCAGTCATCTTTTTCTATTATTACTCCAGTACCAAGTATTACTGCCTGTTGGTGAGTGACCTTCCATTCCTCAGCTCGTGTCTGCAGCCTGCCTCTGCAACCTGAGCCCAGAAGTATTTATCGTCTGACTGACCCCACAGTCAGCCCAGCATCTCCAAACTCCAAATATTTGCCCGACTACCTGCAGTCCCTGCATCCGAGGCACATAAAAAATAAATTTCTCCCCAGAAATTCCATCTTTCACCAGTGTCAACTACCAAACTCACTACTTGCTACCACCACATTACAAAATGCCTTCACAAACACCCACACCCATCGCACTCCCCGTGCCTCGCCGCCGCTCTCCTCTCCTCACAAACACATCTCTCGGACAAGACGTTTCTTTCTGCTTGACGAACAGCTTGAACACCAAAGCAAAGTCGCCATACACATTCATCAGCAGAATCGACGAGAACGACTATAGCCCTCCTGCACCACCGCCACCATCCCCAGTCAACTTCCCCACAGAAAGCTGGAGCACTGCGCTTCGGAGATAAATCTTCGTCGAAGGAAAGAGCAAGTTCGAGTTTGGGAAGTCGAAGGAGGATTCATGTATATGTATTAGGAAGGCACGAGAGGTGCATCTATTGAGGAGGACTGGCACGTGATGGCTGGATCATCGAGACACCAGCGCAGGCATTCATCTACCATTCATGAGCGAGCGATTTAACGACTTTCTTCTTAATCTCATACAATTGGGCTTGTCGGGTATCATTCCATAGGGTTTGAGGTGGACATACAAGGAAGCCAGTCGCTCACGCGCGGATACTGATGGCGTTTAAAAAGGGATATCATGTTGTCGTTTTTCTTATTTTCTTGATTGCAAGATCTGGGTTTACGGCTGCTTTGACTGATGCTGTGTATTTTGAATGGCGTCGATGTGCCCTGTAGTCTTACGGATTGGGTGCACTGGCGCGTGTTAGCTATTCTAACAATGTATATGTCAACACATACTTCTCTTGTCGACATCATCCAGTGAATACTCTTATGCGCCCGCTAATAGCAAGCGTAGTTGTTTGCAACGCCCAGGCCTCCCGTCTAGTGACGAATACCCCTTTTGTGCCCTCTGTTTTCTCCCTTGCTCGGACCCGCTGCAGATAACCTGCAAGGAATTTCAATACTACTCGAAAGGATTAGCAGAGCGGGTCGATGTATTGCCCGTTTTGACTAGTGTATGCTCATCACCGCTCTGTGCTCTCAATATTTTAGCTTAGGATGGTTTCCAAAACATTCTGTATGTCAGACACTCCAGGGTTAAACGAAACGAATATCCCATCCACCACCAACGTCATGATTTTCACTTCTCAAATTAGATATGCATCCAAATATTCTAACCAAGCCAAGCCAGCTTGGACAATCGATCGAACAATTCCTGCAGATTTTTGGGAACCTTAGTTACATATGTACAATTCTCATGCACAAGTATACTGTTTGACCTTGAACAGTGGAGAAATACCCAGCGCCCTGCTCGAGGTTTTAAAGTCTGCGGGATCCTGCCTTTTGATCGCACACTCTCTATTACAATTTCTTCCTACCTACCTACTTCACTTTTACCATTAGTTTTTGCTTGGTCGTTAGAGGTACTCACTTGAAGATTCCCGTTGCACTTTCCAATTACCGGGGGGGGGTGTGAATGAAAAATGCCAGGGACTTCTGAAATGAGGTTATCGGAAACTTCACATTTGTTCAAGGGAATGATACAACTAGAGTCCTGCGACTATCGGAGCTGGGTTCCATTCCGGCTCGGCGTGTAGCTCGTCAAGCCTTCGAAGTTCTTTGAGAAAAACACCCCCTTCACCTTTGCAAACGAGCAGACTCTAAGTCGAGCAGATTTCCTTTGAAGAATCCTCGAGTGACTTGAATTTGAAACTCCAACGCGCTATTGTCCACCATCTTCCAAATCGGAATTCCTCATCATAATCTGACCTTGCTCCGGCTCCGGAGGGGGCCAAGTTGGCTCACCAATGCTTCGCCGCCTCTTGAACAATCTCTTAGGAATTCTCATCATTCGAAGCCTTTTAAATTGCCACCTAAGTACTGAAAATGGAGAACTGTATCCAATTACTACCACATAAATGTCATATGGGAGCGCTGCTCGACCGACCGGCTGGCTTTCGTGGACATTTCGCTTTCCCTCTGCGTCTCAAGAAATGTTGATTGGTCAAACTTATACCCACCAGCATATGAATAAAACTTTGAGCGACTATGCCTCGCGTCTTCATCCGCGAACCTCGCGATCTGAGAAATTTTGGAAGTTCATCAACATATCACGTGCGAAGTTCTTCGCCCCTGAACCCCTGAATTGGACTCGCTTATTATTCTAGTCGACATTTGGCTAAAACGGAAGGACTGATGTTTATCCTAAAGTATTATTGCTACGTTACAATATGTTCAGAGCAGCTAAACTAGGCTGAACAAACATTTTCCAGTCTAAAGGCATATATACTAGGTGGAAAACGAATTCAACTTTCTCAAACATACTCAAAGCAAACATGGGGAATTTACATTACTTGGCTCTAGGTCTTGGCTTCATCACCGGCGCTATAGCGCACGGTGGAGTTGTAAGCTATACTATCGATGGCAAAGAATACGCATCGTATGTATCTCTACGTTCTCCTCTATCTTCAAACCCTGACTAAGTCCCCAGAAACCCCTACCGCTTCGGCGAAATGATCGCCAACGGTGACCCAGGCAACCCATCATACAATCTCCCCGACCTCACAGCCCCCAGTATCCAGCGCCCTTACTACTGGTTCCCAATCGAAGACCCACTCTCCACAAACATGTCCTGCAACTATAACGCCATCTCCAACGCGCCCTCCTTGCATGCCCCCGTTCCAGCAGGCGGCAACGTAACCGCTTTCTGGGCATCCAGCGGAACGGACCCAATTTTTCCCTACTGGTGGAACTGGCGTCACTCGAGCGGTCCTCTCTTCACTTACCTCGCGCGCTGTCCCGGTGATTCTTGCGCGAACTTTGACCCCACAGGCAAAGCGGTCTGGTTTAAAATCGCACAGATCGGACTCGCTCCCGGCGCGACCAATATGCAAGGAAGCGATGCGTGGCTACAGTGGAGTGCAACTAATAATGGGTGGACGGTGCAGATTCCCAAGGGGCTGAAGAGTGGTGCTTATTTGATTCGGCATGAGATTTTGATGCTGGCGGGGAATCCAGCGCAGTTTTATCCAAATTGTGCGCAGATCATGGTGGAGGGGGGTGGGGAGAAGGAACCGAAGGCAGAAGAGTTGGTGGCATTTCCAGGAGCTTATAAGGCGTCTGGTGAGTAAGACGGTTATGTGGAGGTGAGAAGTACTGACTATGGTGTAGACCCCGGGATTGTGCTGGCGGATTGGCTGATTAGTTCGTTTCCGGTGGAGCCGCAGTGGAATGGTACAGTAAGTAGACATATGAAATGAGGGAAAACGGCAATGCTAACATCGATAGGACTACAAATATCCTGGCCCATCAGTTTGGACCGGCGCAGACTAAATTCTGAGGCAAAGGATACGAGAAATGTAAATACGAGCCGTGAACAGAAAAACGAAATGGGAAAATGGGGAATATAATATAATCCGAATGAATTTTGAAGGAATTTCCCACGCTCTAAATAAGTGATTAATTGGCAGTTTTCACGGCAGATTTCTATTACGGAGACATGTTGACGCCCCGCCCATCCTTGATACCCCGAGTATATGACCGCAACAACTCCATCGTAACCATTACTCGGCCAAATCGCCAATTGAAAAGTAAGAAAGAGATAGACACTGCGGATGCTATCATTAGGACCCTTGCAGCCACATGCAATTAGGTTGCTGCGACGCTTCATGAATGATTCTCGTTCCAGATAATAAACACGAGTACCAAACTCCAATACCCCCATACCCAAAACCTAGACCGACTCCCAAACGAAAAACGCCGAATGTGGGCTTCCCGGTCCCTCCGGAATACCAACTCCAGCGAATAACGCTTGATCAGTTCCCGGCGCCGGCTTCACCGTAGAACTCCACAGCTGAAAGTCTTGGCCAAACGCCGGAACGTACAATAGACCCGGAAGCTTAGAATTTGCCGCATATGTCTATCGTTCCCAAAGTCAGCATTTTCAACTACCTTATTTTGTGTTCCTAGAGGCTCACCCATGAAATTGCTTGGCTCGGGTTGTTAAAAAAGAGTAGCGGTTGTGGGTAGGCATCTGGAATTCCCAAGTATACGTTCTGGAAACTGTTCACCCAGGCGATAATTCCGGTCGTTCCATCGGCGGTCAAAGTCAGGCATTTTGATTGGTCTGTGGTGAAGAAGGCGTTGCTGTCGATGCAGCCGTATACTTCTGTGCCGTTATGGAGTTGGATGGTGCCTCTGCCAGAAGGAATCGAAGGGGGCTTTGGTGCAGCTGCAACTAAACTTGCTGCTGCGGCGAGGAATGAAATGATTATTGAGAATTGCATTTTGTTCATGAATCTAGATCTGATTTTACTTTGAAGTTCTACACTGTCGGTCGGGAGAATGACCCTTTTATATACCCCGCTTTTGTCGCGGTGAAATATTCTCCCTTGTACGATGTGACTTTAATTACAAAATTCCGGAACAAGTAATTGCTTTGTAGTGACACAAAGTTCTTCCAGCCGTTGACATGAGGTTGGATATCTAAAAGATTATCAAGCTTTCAAAGCGGGTCTGAAGCTACATCTACCGGCATTTGTGGCTTCGGAGGTACCTACCCTGGAATTCCGGGGTTTGTATACCTACCCAAAACGGCCATTGCTCAACGCCTAGAAATTCGGAAGCGTGCCTGGTAATTTGTCTAACAGAGCAGGTGGATTGGGCTTAATATGGAAGGCGTGACCCGCTGTTGCTGTTGGTGCTAGGGTTGGAGAGGAGGCGTTCGCAAAACAGTGGACGGTACCACGAGAATGGTTGGAAAAGATAGGGATAAGAATGTGGCGTATGCGGGTCGTCTTTTGAAGATTCACGTAATACGTCGTAGATGAGAAGTAATGGATGTAAGCATTACTGAATCTTCGTTTTACAAGGAATTTAACAGCTGCTATCCTATAGTCTATGTTCAAAGTTTCAACCCGTTCTTTAAAGTCCTGGATTTGAGGTACCTTAATACTACGAGTTCGGGGATTGGCGGGATGGACTGGATAATTTCCAGAGTAACATTGCATACAACCCCCTTATTGCTTTAGGGGCATTTAGCGAGTCCATACGCTGGACTACAATGCCAAACCCGCCTCCACCCAGGGCCCCCATTGCTCGCAAATCATCACAAATTACAATAAAGTACCCATAGCCTTCAATCGGGCGTTCCACCGTAATCAAGATTCTTCAGTTCCCGCGTGCAAATAATCTAAATCTCAAGAATGATATCATCTTCTGACTCTCATCTCATATAAAGCATCATGCCGTCCCGTCTTCCCTCAATAAACAAAATGCAAATCATTGCGCCTCTGCGGGGTCATTCGGCGTTGGAAGCCCCGAAAGCTTACAGTACGGGTGGATGCCGGTGCCCCTCCTTTGTTTGTTTGGAAGCGAGTTTACCAAGCGAAGGGGGGAGGGAAGCGAGGAATGATTGATCATTGTGACTCTGGCTTTATTTGAAATCCCTTACCCTCTTTCGTACTGCGAGGCCAGCAAGATTGAAATTGGAGAGGAGACTGGTCGGGGGTTTGAAATTTTACTTGAAAATATACTGTAGTAGTGGTTAGTTGGCTGCGAGGGGAATTCTCTAGAGACACCAAGTAGCATTACTCCTGAGCGGAACAAATTCTCATATATATATTCTTTGAAATCACTGACCACTATTGGCATACAAATAAATTCAAAATACATCCATACCCAAACAACACGCTCTCAAAACATACCTAAATCAGCATTTATCAAATCCGCGCCTTTCTCCGCAACCGCATAAGTAGTGGCCATAATATTCCCACTGACATGTCCGGGAAACACACTCGCATCCACGACCCTCAACCCCCTTACTCCCTTAACCCTCAACTCATTATCAACAACCTCCCCCAACGCCGCCGTCCCAATCAAATGATACTGCGTCGAAATATGATTCTCCAACACCTTAATCCTCTCCCCTTCACTCTCCAAACTCACTTCCGACGCAGGCTGCAGTCTCTTCCCCAAACACTTAGCTAGAGCTGGCGCCCTGGCAACTTTATCAAGCCATTTCAGTCCAGCAGCGAGGATTCTAGCGTCGACTGGGTTGCGGAAGTATCCTGGGTCAATAGTGGGTGCCTGCGTGGGATCAGAGGAAGATACATGAACGGTGCCACGACTAAACGGATGCTCAAGACAGATCAACAACGACACATGATTCTTTCCATTCGGCGCCGGGCCCAGGAATTTCGTCTGGTCGCCGCCGGCCGTCATGTCCATATTAGCGGGTATGAAAAACGTCTATAAATTCGCGAAAGTAGGATCAGAAAGTTGCTTGATAAGGACCTCTTCCTAGGCTTTCTCGAAAGGTGTCATGGCGGTGGAGTTGGAGCGGATGAGGGAGATGGTTTGCTGGAGTTCGGAGGGGGTGACGAGGGATGCATAGGAGACGAATCCCATGCAATTTCCTGGACTGCCGTAAGGACCTGTTTTGCTGTTTCGTAGAGCTCTTTTTGGGCTTTGCCGTATTCGTCGTTGGAGAGGTGGTCGAGGGAGAAGTGACCTTCGCCGCATTCGTAGATCATACCACCGAGGACGTGATCTTGGAAATTTGCGCCTACGGATCTGGATTCGATGATGCAGTTTATGCCGGCTTTTTGGAGGATGGACGGGTCACCTATTCCTGAGATTTCGAGGATTTGGGGAGTTTGGATCACTCCGGCACTGAGGACTACCTCTTTTTTAGCCTTGACAATATACTTTCGTCCAGCCTTAGAGAACTCCACTCCAGTCGCCACTGGCCAGCAGTTCCATTCTCAAGCATAACCCTCGAAACCAGCGCCTCAGTCAACACCTTCAAATTCCCCCTTCCAAGGTTCGGCTTCAAGTACCCACTCGCAGCATAACTCCTCGTCCCTTTATTCCCCGTCCTATCCACCGCTCCCAAACTAGAATAAAACCCATAATGATCGCCACTATAAGCATCAACCAAAGTTCTATTCTGCCCACCAACCTGATAGGCCGCCTCGATAAACTCATCTTCCATCGGCATACGGTAATCGTTGAAGCTGGTATGAATGGGACCGTTGCTGCCGTGGTATTTTGCGCCGCCAGCGTGAGGCATCAGTTGAGGGTTTGCGGAGGGGTTGACGGCGTTGTTGGCTAGGTCGAGGGTTTGGTGTTTTTGGAAGTAGGGGAGGAGGTCGGACCAGCCCCAGCCGGGGTTGCCCATGGATTCCCAACTGTCGTAGTCGCCTTTGGAGCCGCGGACGTACATCAAGTAGTTGATGGCGCTAGATCCACCTAAAAGTTTACCGCGGGGGACGGAGTAGACTTTGTTTCCTGCTGCGGGCTATAGATCATGTTGTTAGAGACCTGTGTTGTATGGGAGAAAAGAGAACTTACCTGAGGTACGGTATTCATCATCCAGTCGTACTCCTTCCTTCCAGGTAAAGTTGGGAAGAGAGATGGAGTCAGGACTTGACGATCATCCATTCGACTTTCACCAACTTCTAGAACACCCACTTTGACATTGGGGTTCTCTGTAAGGCGAGCAGCAATGCATAGTCCAGCAGTGCCGCCGCCAATCATGACATAGTCGAAGTCTTGGGCAATGAACTCCTCGACTGTGCAGAGAGCTGAGCCGTGAGTGTGTTCGTTGGTGCCGTGGGGATGGCCATTTGTGCGACCGTTTGTGGTTGACATGTTGAAAGTTGAGTAGATATGATTTCAATTCAAGAGAATAGTATAGGTGAAAGCTTGGGAAGCAGAAGAATATACTTGTAAAATTTGGATCAATTGTCAAATAGAAATACCCAGTCTTATAAAGCTTGGTAGCATTCTCAACTAGGTGGTATATGTGGCTACCTCGCATTACAAGATCCGACACTGAAAAGATGTTGACCACACAAATCCAAAGGATCAACGGAAACACAGACATTCGTCATGAGGATTAATTTTAAATCCCATTAAATCCGAGTATGTCACCCAAAATGCGGGAGCATCCCCGACGAAATTGAAATGCGGGGAAGAGGGGTTGAGGTGCTAGCGTCATAAAACTTGCATTTTCATACCTTTGCCAAGTAAGCCGCTTGAGGGAATAGGAAATACCATGCAATCTAGGCACGTCTGAGTACATATGCTTGACGGAAAGAATGATAAATGTTATTTGCTATTGTACTAGAACAAGAATACACAAAATTATAATGAAGCACAAGTAGAGTAACAACTTGTCTAAGAGGTAAAACATTATATTCCATATTGAGTTCTGTGGCGATTAGGGGTATATAAATGCCAAAATAACAAGATCCGCCCACCATTGCCCAACCAAAATTCCAAAAGGGGAGATAAATTAAAGTCCAAAAACGCCAGCATCTCCCCAATCCGTGCCATCGCTCATAAGTCATAATTCCCAGAAGTGAGATCCTGCCCATTAACACCTGCTCTGATTCCTCGAGTCTCACCCCTTCCTCCCAACCCTGCGTCCCCTCCTCTTCCCCACAACCTCCGCATCCCAAACCCCCGCAAAAAGATCCTCACACTCATCCTCATCCTCACTATCAAACACCACCACACCCTCCTCTTCCACCATTTCTTTTTCCCCACCACCTTCTTCATCCCACCCGACATCCTCCCACCTCACCCCAACAACAACGCGTTTCATCTCAAGTATAAACTTCCCAATCTTGTACTTCTGCCCCTGCTCCTTGGCATCCACGTATTTCCAGCCCAGCACCGTGCCACATATCGTACAGCTTACGTCTGCCACTACATGTGCGCCTGTAAGTAAATCCCTGTTTACCGATCGTCCAATCTTGGTATTAATAAGTGAAGTAGTTTTAGGTGGTGAAGAAGGAGCAGAAACGAGGAACGCGCGCCCGTGTCGACCCGTGAAGCCCTTTGATACGATCTGCGAGGCGAAAGCTAGATCGGTGGCGCAGGTTATGCATTTCAGTGTATTAGGCGCTGTTTGTCTTAATCTCGTTTCGTTTTCTGTTTCGCCGGACTCGGGTATGTTTTGTAAGGCGGCTTGGAGGTTGGAGACGGGGGAGAGGTAGGCGGCTTTTGGTGGAGAGGAGGATGGCGTGGAGAATGAGGAGCGCGGGGAGGAGGAGAGGGAGGGTACGGATGTCGCGGATGTTGTGCTTGTGGTGGAGGATTTTCGGCGCTTGAAGGGGAAGGGGATGGAGGGTAGGAGGTAGGTTGGGAAGAGGGGGCGTTGGTCGGGTGCCATTTGTGTGGTTTTGTTATTGAAATGTAGGTATTCGAGCTATGGATTTCTCTGGATACTTCTGAGGGATTGTAAGCTACATGACTCAATCACAAGGAGGGGAGCTAGCATACAATATCCCTCAATATGCTGGCTGGCATCGATATCTAGGCGTCATCAAGCTGTGAAATTGGGCGTCATGTTTCTCTCGCGCAGTTGGGGGAATATAGTTAAAGGCATCAAAGCCTCTGGCGGAGGAACGTCTCATATGTATGTAATGTACAGTAATAGCATGTAGTGGTGGTCCGATCTAGCAGATTATTAACGCGGTGTAAATGAGTGTGGTATGGTGTGCTGGCTGTTTAGGTTGGCGATCAGATGTTTACTGGAGGCTGTTTTCTCCGAGCCTCTGCCCTGCCCTGCCCTGCCCCACCTCCTAAAACACGATAACGGTTTGATAAGCCTCCCCGCAATAATGGTTTAATTTCTACATCTTCAACTTCTAGATCATCTAATTCTGACTCGATATTCGTAAAGTATTTGTCTTTACGAGGTAAGATAACAGCGAGTTTTCCGCTGCGATTTCGGACTCCTTGAGTAACTTTGATGTGGTGAAACTTTGGCAAGACTGGTGATTCACCTCCGCGCTTACCGGCGAGGTGCATCATGTGGTTGCATTTATGGGCAGGTTCCCCGAGTATTGTAAATCCCCGCACAAGATGATCCAATTCTTACTGGCGCGAGGCAGTAGTAGCCACAGCCGTGGTTAGATGAAGCGCTGCCGGTAGTCTCAGACGCTCTTTGTGCTACGCAGAAGAGGTCTAGAGTGAAGGAGTTGTGCTCCGAGTCAAGATGCACAAATAGCATAAATATCATAAATATCATAAATATATCACAAATATATCACAATTTCCTGACTCGATTTCATCTGAATTGAGTTTGCAAGTTTGCAAGTTTGCGAGTTTGCGGTTCCACTTCCACTTCGAAACCCACGAGGTTGATGCACGAAGGGAAATTCCACCCGAGTTGCTGTGTGACCAATCACGGATCGTTCCTTTCAATGGCTGCAAAACGTGCTGGGTTCTGATTGGCTAAATAGCCTCGTGACCCACGGAGCGGGGCAAGATCAATCCAGACGCCAGACTTAATTGCCTCTCTTCAAAGAAAGCGTCGACCGTCCCGTCCTCCCAACCTTCACCGCCGATCAACCTCCAGTACACTACCGTCGAGCACCTTCAACGCACATATCAAAAGCTTCATCCGCTCCCCAATCAGAGCAGCCAAATCAGTCTACCTATCACGATCCCCTCAGCCTCGCTCATATCCCCACAATCTATCCACCAACGCAACCGTGGCAAAAATCCAACACAATGTCTCCCAGTAAAAACAACAATCATAGTAGTAGTAATCGCAATGGCGAGATTGTCGGACGCCCAGCCAACATTCTCGCCTCTGCCTACTGCGTAGACACCTCTGCGCGTCTCACTGGCTTCCACTACTCCACTACCGGCGCTGGCGGTACGTTTTCTAACCCCCTTCCGCTCTCCATTCACGAACAATCACTCACAAGAATATAGGGGCTCAGTGGTATCCCTGAGGTCCTGGGGAACCAGGGGCTCCCCTCACCACCGTCAAGTCCCCCTCTGGCCGCCCTCACATCCGCCAACGAGCTCGCGCTCATCCAGAAATCCTCCAAGCGCGACAACGATCATGGCAGGAAGCGAGGCAGCCGTAGAGAGGGGGCAGCGTACCACATCCGGGAAGAGTGTGAGAGACTCTTCTGCGAGACTATGAAAGGTGTTTTCCTTGGTGAAGAAGGAATGCTCAGTAATGGCTCTATCGGCATGGGTATGGGTAACAATACAAACGGACATTCACCTCCTGACGAGAGGATGAGTGGTTATAACGATGGCTATTTTGCTACTGGCAGTAATGGAAAAGGACAAAACCCTGATGCTTGGATCGAGGTTTGGGACTATGCTGGTGGCTGTAGCTTCCGTGGTTTCGTGGGAGGCCATGGAGAGAACAAATCTTTGTTTGCTTTCTTTGATTCCGCGGTCATGGGAAGAGATCTGAAACAAGGGTATATTCCTACCTCAAAACCTGAATGATTTTAACTGACGTAAACCTCAGGCTCATGGCACTTATCGAGCTCGCCGAAACCGTCTTTGCCGTCTCGCAAGTCGTCATCTGCGTTGACCGCACTGTACGAGAAGCAGACCGAAAACCATTCCTTAAAAGTCTCCGTTGGGTCGGCTTCGAACTCGTTTCTTTGGACTTGTGGGCTGGGGAACTGGATGTTAGCAGTGATAAGTGGCTTTTCTTAGGCATGGAAGTTTAATTTGTTTTTGCATGGACAGCACGGTGTCCAGGGATAATTGCATGGCGTACTGGGAAAACATAGCCTGCATTCTGCTTTCATAGTCTTTGAGGACTTGTTCTGTACGTAGGAGTTCGGCTTTACAATATCAAAATTTCGTCACCTCGTTTCTGTCAGCATGGGTATCAATTTGTGAGATTTTGCCTCAATGTTTTAGGTACTGTTGTTGTAGTGATCAAGTTGATGGAACCCAGTCTACAAGTCAAGTGATACTTTTCAACTTTGCTTCTCATGACTAGTCCTTAATTACAGACCTTGTCTGCAATCATTGAATGGCAAAGAAATCGCAAAGCTCTATGAACAGAGCCGACCGTTATGTTGGCACCCCCTCCGAATCATCGAGTCACGGTAAATTTGCGGCTATTGGCTCCCTGCTTGAGAAGCCTTGAGTACATTTCAAAGTTCTCTGTGTGTTAATTTCCTTCTAATTTCCTCATGTTCAAGAACAGATCAAAGACCATCGCTACCCCGGAAATTCCGTTTTCTTCTGATCCTCTGACGTCCTCCTGGAATTATAGATATTCCAATAACAGCCAAATTCCATTCACTACTTCATGTGACATACAACTTGATTTTAATCCACAACCAGAGCCATGAATGATTCAATACCCCAAGAAGGTAAAATATATTCTATTTCCAGCATAGTCTTAGCCATGAACCCCCCTCAGATACCACACCACCTTATCAAATGCCCCAGCCTATCTTACGAAAATAGCAGCATCAGCTATCTCTAACTCCGACATCCCAGTACATTTCCCATCTTTTCCATTCCCCCATTTCCCGAATCCTGTTCCTCCATGCCAAAACCATACTAACATCCCCACCCCACAGCAATCATACATCCCCTCCCTCACCGACCTCACAACCCAACACGCCCTCAACGCCCTCATCTTCGCAAGCTGCGCCCTCGGCATCCTCTGCGCCGTCTCCTGGTTATACGGCATGTGGCCGCCTGACGCAGTGGCGTATTTCATACACTTCGTAAAGCGTAATCAGGGGGGATGGTGGGAATTGCTTTTGGGGTTTTTACGCGCGACGTTGAGGGGGCTTGGTAGGAGGGGGAATGGGGGAAATGGGAGTGGGAGTATGCGAAATGGAGGGGATGGAGATGTGGAGGCGCAGAGATTGAGGAGGGAGAGTGTT
>Ga0247778_1000746_pt1 | contig 27551 bp, 31 predicted proteins | sample UWRJL049202B5_FD_179939 | JGI IMG/M metagenome (GOLD analysis project Ga0247778, IMG submission 179939) | Plant litter microbial communities from Arlington Agricultural Research Station in Wisconsin, United States - UWRJ-L049-202B-5 | ecosystem: Environmental > Terrestrial > Plant litter >...
AAACCCAAAATTTATATTTTCTAAAAAAATTTATTTTATTTAAAATTAACCTAATAAAACTTTTTTTATTTCTCGAATATTTATTAAAATTAATAAAAATAATAACTAAACTAGTTCCAAAATAATATTAATATTAAATTTCAAGACTAATATCAAAAATATATATTAATTAAAAAAATTTAATCCAAAATTACTAAAATCAATTTTTTAATAAATATTAATTTTTGCTTAATCCTGGATTAAATAAATATTTATTGAAATTTAATTTTTTTTTTGATAAATTTGTAATTTAATTTTTTCGCGATTATTTTTATTATATTTTTAATATTTATTATAATTTCCAATATTTTTAAAATTTTTAAAATTTTTTTTTATTTTTTGTAATTTTATTATTATTATTTAATTAATTGATATTTATTTATTTATTTATTTTTTATTGTTTTTAATAATTAAGAAATATAATTACAAATCAAGAAATATAATATATTTCTATTTAAATAATTAAATATATATTAAAATGTTTTTTGTATAAATTATTAATAAAAAAGCCAAATAATAAAAAAAATATATTATATTTTTTCTAATAATAGTTTAAATTTAATAATAAGGAAAAAGAATCTTGTATTCGTTGTTTTTTCTACAGAAAAAGAGATCTTGCATTTATATGCAAGATCTCAGGAAACTAGCTAAATCACATGATCGAGCCCATCACCTGATCACCCACTACAATATTATCAAAAATATATTTTTAATAATTATTTTGTTAATTTAATTTATTAATATTTTATTAAAAAAATTAGTAGATCTATACGGGATTACCCGAACCAATAAGATTGTTTAAAAAGGTCAAGAAATGGCATTTTTTCAAGGGAATAATTTTATACTTATTAGATTAATATATTATATAAAACTTTTTAAAGTTCTTTCCAATAAATTTTGTAACCTTAATCTTTTATCTCAAACTATTTTCTTATAAAATTATTTTATATTTTTATCCAATTATCTACAAAATATCTCGTGATATCGATATATAATATTTTTTGGATAATATTTTTTTGAATAATATTTTTCGTTGGATATGTTTTTTCTATATCAACTGATACGTCAGCTTATTTTTGGTAGTAGCAGTACAATCCTATACGGTAACTTTTAAGCTAAAACTTTAAGCACATATTTTATTTCTAAGAATCATTCTCTTAAGCTGAACTCGTTTCCTCGGTCTTGACATCAACCTTAACATGAATATCTCTAAGATCTCCAAAAGATGTATGAATAGCTGCTTCCTCTGAGCTCTTTTGCTTTCCAGGTTCGCGTGGTGTCAATCTTCCAACATATCTCCATGTTTCCCGCCCGAGATGCCTTGGAAAAAGGTACAGCGTCTTCCATAACCATGACGGTTCTTCAAGTTCAACTGTATTTTGTTCGAAAGTATGCTTCCCGCGTGTTTGATGCTGTGAAGATAAGGCCCGTAGACGGTCAGAGGTCGAAGCGATGGTATCTAGATTGAAGGCTGTGAGATATGTGCTTACTGCGATGATTGGCGTGACAATTGAGAAACTAGTAAGGCTGAATAAATCATTGTTGATGCTCCAGATTGACTGCACAGAATATTAGCTTGGTGACTTTCTTAGTTGAGCTGCTAGAAATGATCAAAACATACTGCGCAGAACGAAAGCGGAAGAAAGAAGATGCTGATAAATGTGAGTAGCTTGATGTTCTGTCCGAGTTGATAGGATGCACGACTGTCCATGACGGAGCTAGCACTGAAAATCTGGTGTTATTAGCAACTTGTCTCCATATACTGGATATAAGCTTACTCCATCTCGCAATGCCATAGCTTCTTCTTTCTTGAGCTTGAATCTGGTCTGAAGGGACTCTAGCTTCTGTAGAGTATTGTTGTGTCTTTTCAACCCTTGCTTAAACTCGGATTCCGCTCTCCTACTTGTCGGAGGGTTCGATTCAAGAATTTCCAAGAAGCGCCGGATCTGTTGTATATTATCCGCGACACTTTTTCCAGCTTCTTTGAGAAATTCGCTAGCCCAGAAATATCTTTTCGATCTGGAAAATGTGTCGTTGTCTGTCAATAAACTGTCATGATAGTCAGGCCGCAGCAGATCACTTTTCTCAGTCAGGAGCTCGTCAAAATAGCGAGCGATGTCTTCCCATCGAGAGACTATTGTCACTAGGCTTTGATGAACGATATCGCTCATGTCATCAATCATCTCATTGGTTCTGTTTCTCGCGGTTTCGTCTCCTTGCTCAGAATAGTACAAGTGGGGGAATTGACTTGGTCGTAGACATATCATGGTCCAGTAGATGGATCTAGCTTTTGAACCTGGCATTTCGCCACTCGGGACTGCGATAACCTATTTGTTTAAGTTAGAAAATACCCAAATGCATTGCTTGATACCCTACTGTGAGAGCAGCTTCTCGGATCTGACAAGATGCCTTCGAAAAGCGTTGTCCGTCGGTATGGAGGTCACCACAAGGCCAGAGTTCTGTCACGTTGATTGCTGAATTGCGCTGGAGTATTTCGTAGAAAGTGACGTGAAACAGGACACAGTTTTTAGTCTTCAATTCATCGTGGTAGGAGCTCGAGCCGCGGAGGCACCTCAGATGACAGTGGATAGCTTGTTCAATCATCCCATCAATAGGTCGCTGGAAGATAAATTCATCGGAGTTGGTGATTAGAAAAGGGCACAGATCGCTGTCTGTTAATTTTCGGGCCATCGAACTTTCACAATTCTCTAATGTTGTGAGGCCTTGGACATTGCTAGACGGTTAGCGGTGAGGGTTAATTTCTTCCGCAAGAGACTTACATGATTCTTCGCCAAGGAGCAATTAAATGGGATATTACTGGCCTGTTATCTGGTCGCCAATTGAGGAAGCTAGCCTTCTGATCCGATAATATCGAGGGCACTTGTGGCATGCTTGATGTTGTCTTTCCAGGAAACCAATAAGCAGAAAAACCAGTGTCAAACCAATCCCAAACATTAAAATTCTCCCCCCTCGACAGCCTTTGCGTGTCGGATTTATGAAAATGGAACAAAAAATTCCGTATTTGAACCAATGTCTTTGGATCAGACGCAGGCGCTAGGAAGCAGAAGCTCACTCTGTTATCGTTCGGGATCTTCCAACAGTTGCCGATGATCGAAGTCCATTCGCTATCACGTGCAATAGATTCGGGATCTAGGCTGGTTTCTTCTCTAGCTAAGTATGTACCATACAGTGTGCTCCAGGGAGGGACTGCATCTAAGTTGTATCTTCTGAGAGCCTCTTGAAGAATTGGACCATTTCCGAGATCCATGGAGAAAGTTGGAGTACGAGTGAGAGCAATCGGAGTTTCTAGGATGTCGCTGTCAGTTGCCTAGCACTCTCATTAACCTCTCAATCACTCATTTATACTCGATACAATGCGCCCTACCTGTTCAACCTCTAAGCTCACCGCGCTGGACTTTGGTGCATGTCGGTTGCGGGCCGCATATTGGCCATCTTGCTGAGCGATATGGTCTTTGATATCTCTGAGTTCTACAAGGATAGATTTGAGAATTGATTTGGTATCCCCATCTTCCGCCATGTCTTTATTGGGAGGTTGGAATAGGGTTTGCAACAGTGTCTCACTTCTAAGATTGTTGAAGGATGTCCGGAGACTTAAGGAAGCTGCGCCGCACGGGGCTTCTGCTGGGTCATGTGAGCTTGATAAGCTGATGCCAACCAACCTCAGTGATTTTCTTAGATTTCTGATTTTCAAATACATCCCAAAAAGAACCTTGTAAAGTGCAGACGCAAATGGTTGGTATTTTACCCCTAACTTTCACGTTGCAGAATCGAAGAGCTCGAATTGTTCGTTCGATTTCTGGTTTTAATTATATCAAATTTATTGAGCCGGATAATACTAATACTATATATATATAAACATGAGCTTTACTTTGTGATAATATATTAGATATTGAGATGTTGTGTATAATCGTAAGATTTGGAAATGGTTAAGAAATAGTATATTACTACATATTTCACTAGTATTAAAACCTCAAATTGAAAAGAACAAAAGGCGCTAATATTGTTTGAAGCCATTTGGGTCCCAAAAAGGAAGTATTAGTTAGTTTTCCCCGATTTAGAGTATAATACTTATTATTATTGGCGAATGAAGATATTGTCCAGAATGCATTTGCTAGATCCACTGTGTCCAGTTGTTTCATATGCAGCGAACTTGACAAGGCCTTTCGCTGCCAATATATCAATAATAGTCGTTGACGTAGGTGTCCATGTTGAAGTAATAGACAGCACGGTGAGGGCGGAAACCCAGACCAAAATACTGTTGCGATGCATATGCATGTTGGATTGGATTTGGGAATGGGACCGCAGAGAACTCGAGAGGGTTGTACAACTTCAACCCAAGGACATGATTCGGGGTAGGCATTTGATTCATTTCGCTTGGGAGGACCTTATATTAGCCAAGTTGCTGCGCCTCCGGTCTATTCAATCTATGAGGTGTTGGCCAGCCGAAATACAGTACATGGAGAAACATGCGGAGTTGCAGGGACTTACCCTTCCCGTTGGAAGCAATTAGGTACCTACCAGGTATCTAACAGAGGTGCATTCGCTTGGAGAGTCGTCGGTGGTGAAGAGGAAAGAATGCTGTGTCAGAAGGTGCTTTGATTGGCCTTTCCGTACCAAAATATACTCTTTTCTTGATTGATGCAATACAATGCACCCTTTTCAGGCGGATTGACCGACCCGGCGAGCGCCAGATCGTTCTAAGGATGCCCTAGGTACCCTGCACCAGACACATCTCATCGCCGGAGCGGGACCTGTAGCGTACTACGTACGGAGGTATTTCGAGATGCCCCGGTTGCGGGGTTGCAACAGGGGGCGTCGATGGCTGGCTGGACTACTGGTGTGATGGCGATTCGTTTTCCAAGGTCACCGGTACTTCCCAAGCTACGAAATAATGAGAAGCTGAAGGAATTGTTATTCCTTCATAGAAAGCCATGCAAGCACCACGCCGTAACTAATCTACATTACTTCTTCCACACTTACCATCCTCTTCCGAACCTATAACCCGCACCGCCAGGGTAGGCCCTATGACCAGGTCTCCATTGATATCCAGGTGCCCTTTGCCCGGCCGCATGATCCATCCATGCACCGATATTGGCCTGTCTCATTCTCTGGAATTGATCCCGGTGTGGACGGCGTCCTCCTCCGTCTGGAGCTCCCATCCGGAAACTTCGTCGTGGCTGGCCAAAGTTGCTGAAGTTCCACCGCCGTCTGTTGAAGAAATTCATCTTGAAGTTGGAGGTTGAGTGTGAAGTTCTTGATCTTGAAAGTTTTGTGTGATGTTTCTTTTTATTTTCTTCTGCTCAGAAATGCACTGTGAAATTTATACCTCTTGCATTCCCGTCGTTATTCAGTCCTGGAGGTTGCACAAAGGTGTGATGACTCTATGATCAGCTTCTTTTGAATCAATCCATGCAGCATCTGGTGGCTTCCGCTTTCTCCATGAATGAGTCTCGACGGATGGAATTTCTTTCAACCACTTCTGATGGACTGAGGTGTTCAAAATCTTACGAACTCCTGATTCCCATTTGGTCTAAAGGGCCAGGTCCGCTTCGCATAAAGAAGCCTGCCCCATTCCTTATGTCCCACTATCTAGGTTCTCTGATGAATACTTTGCAATAACAGTCACTCAAGTCAAAGAAATTTCGCCTCACATTGTTACCAGTACGAAGTTTACCAAGGATTCCTATCACCAAAGTAGCCTACGAATACGACAGAATAGATTTTGTTGCTCACTTCAGAGTAAATTGTCCAAACTTTACGCAAATACCTATTCTACAAAGAACTTTCCGATTCTAGCTGCCTTATTGTGTATCTAAAGGGGGGTTTCTTTGATAGGATATGAAGGGTCCCCAGGTCTCAATGTATATCCTGGCTCCTTATGATGAGCTACATGGTCCATCCACTTCTCAACATAATCCTATCTCATTTTCTCTTCTGGATTGCGATGAGGACGCCGTCCACCTGTATCCGCAGATCCTGAACTGGATTTTGATCGTCGCTGACTAAAGGTAGGAGAGTCACTTTTTTGATTTCCAGAGGAAGGCATCTTCTAATAGTGGCTGGTTTAGAGTATTGAATGTGTGCTTAGCTTCGGCCTTTTGGAGTTTGTTTTTGTGTAATTTTAATTGCCTGTCTAAGACCACGGTGGACGTGAAGCAAAGGGGATTTATACTTCGTCGTCCATACTCATTAATCTGCCACAGATATCACTTGAATGTCCAAAGTTGTGATTCCGTGCCCGAAAGTGTACTTGAATCCGTGAGCTTGACATTGCGTAGCTATTGCCATCTCTCTCAGCACGCAACATGATTGTAAGTATCGGTGAGAGCTTGTTATTGGCAAAGCTATCCTTCTCCCATTCCTGACAGATTTGAGTTACAGGATCAATGTTTGTTAGCCTCTGCTTCCAAATTCTAATCAGTTTTGAGATTTAACCTTCTATATACGCGTTTTGTATGGGACGAATTTTGGTGGTCCAAGTACAATCAGGAGCAGACTTAGATGTCCAGGGTCCAGATACGAATTTCTCGCCAAATTCTACTAAATCTAATGCACCATAGATTTGGTGTGTAGGATTACATCTTATCTCAGCCTGTTGGCTCCTGCAGCTGCATTCCGCTTCGGTACGTCAGCACGGCATCTCTGAGAAATCGGGAGCTTGACAAACTCCAAGTTTTGTTCATACTCAACCCCCACCTTTAGTACGTAGATCCTGATTCAGTGATAGCCATAAAAAGCCTTAATCGATCACTTTGCTTACACCGGCAGCACCGCTCTTTGACAACGCCATGTCGAGAATTCAGGAGTTGGCTCGAATTATTTCCACCCACACCGATCACATTGACCGTTTCCTGACCTCACAAAATCTCCCAACGCCATCTTTTGATATTGACGGGCCAGAAACGTTGAATCTCCCGGACGATATTCAAAAATCGCGAGACATCGTTATCGAGGCTACTGCTGAACTGCAGGAACTTCTTCAAGGGCCAAAAGAGCTTCTAATAGCCAACTCGGTGAGGCGTAATCTCGAAAAAATAGATCTTGTATTTTAGCTAAGCGTGTTGCCCTTCAGTCAAACCAATTGCTTAGTTTGCGCGCCATCTATCATTACAAAATCGCAGAATCATTTCCTGTTGGGAGTGAGGCAACATTTCAGCAGATTTCAGAGGCATGTGGCCTGAATGAACCCGATGTACGTCGAATTCTTCGACATTCGATGGCGCATCGGATCTTTAGGGAAAGCCGTAAAGGTGTTGTAGCGCACACAGGAGCATCGCAATTGCTTGCGCAGAATCGACAACTGAGATCTTGGGTTGGCGTCACCGTCGAGGAGATGTGGCCATCGGCAGTGCAAGTATGACTCGAAGCCCCTTTGCAAGAAAGTATTTGCAATTGCTCACTGCAAATAGGCAGTCCCTGCCATGATAAAATGGCCCAACTCACAAGAACCATCTCATACTGTAAGCATAAGCTGCACTGAATTCAAGTCCCAAGAAAGAGCCACCCAATCTGACATATCTCATAGGGCTTCGCTATCGCAAATAATACCGAAGAGCCAATCTACACGGTTTTCAAGAAAGACCCACAGCGTGCTGCTCGGTTTGGTGAGGGAATGTCCATCTTCGCCTCGAGGGTAGGCTACGAAGCTCAGCATCTTGTGGACTATAGTCTTTGGTCTTCGATTCCAGAAGGGCTTGTAGTAGATCTTGGAGGATCTCACGGAGATTTCATGATTGCTGTCGCTAAGAAACATACTTCTTTAAAGTTTGTCGTTCAAGACCTCCCTGGTACTATTGAAAGCAGACCAACGCTACCTTCAGACTTGAGAGACCGGGTTACTTTCATGGCCCATGACTTCTTCACCGAACAACCTACAAAAAATGCAGATGTGTATTTTTTCAGATGGATATTCCATAACTGGCCAGACAGTTACTGCCTGCGCATACTTCGGAACTTGATACCCGCCTTGAAGCCACAATCAAGGATAGTGATCAACGAGGTTTGCTTACCAGAGCCCAACACTTTACCCCTCATGGTAGAAAGACGTATCAGGTAAGTCGATCCCTCTTTATAAGACTTCCTCTGACAAACAAAGATCCATGGATCTTTCCATGTTGCAAGTCCAGAATTCGCGAGAGCGGGAACACCAAGATTGGGGGCATTTGTTCAAGGAAGCTGACCCAAGATTTAAGTTCTTGGGCGTGCAACAGCCGCCTGGCTCTAAGCTTGCCTTCATTGAAGCGGGTTGGGAACCTGCCGATATGGCAGCCGAATAGGTGATGGTGATGTTGAAACATATTGGGATGCTCGGAAAGGAGAATCGAGAAGGGCGAGAGAAAGATAAGGGAAAGCGAAAGCAAATGTTAGACAAATCTGCCACCGTTTCAATCTGAAGCTAGCAACACTTTACTTAACAAATAGAAATACCAGATTTATTTCTTCCGTTATCAATTATATAAGCGTTCATTTCTCCGGCGCACAGGGACTTCATAGCCTACTAGCCAACGCCCCTCAGCTTGCGCCACGTGATTACCCTCTCCCTCATCATGTCTCTGCCTCGTACTCGTGTTTTGGTCTCAGCACGCATCTGCTGTGGTCTATGATATCCACTCTGAGCTGTTTTCTCCTATTATAGAAGTTCTTCTACAACCTGTGACCGCGCCACATCGGCCGCTCGTCGCCACAATGACGATGTATAACCAGGTCCGCATCCACACTAAGTAAGCGCCCAGATTGAAGCTTACATGACAACCCTCTGTTCTAGGTTGCAAAGGCAAGTCGGGTATAAGCTGAAATTGCATTACCTTTCTTATGTTTAGTTGTCCACCTGCAAACCGCGCTCACTTCTTGGGCTTGGACCGGCAGCCAATTGATGTCCAATTGAACTTTGCTCTTCTCACGTTTCCTCCTCCCAGGACCTGCTCACAAGACGAGGGTCTGACTAGAGATTCTTTTGATTTAGTCAGACGTGTCGGCCGGTAAGAAATCAGTTCTCTGGGATCATGAGCTCGGTTTCTAATCTTTATAAATATATCATGCGATACTCCCTCATCATCACTTCAAATACATCTAGAGATTGTCAATTTTACTGTTGTTCCAAAGCAGCCTAAGCACTCATCAAAATCTTAAATCTCCACAATTCTACTCGAAATGAAGGCCACAGTCGTCGAGGAGGGCCTCGCATACAAAGAAGATGAAGACATCGAAGTCAAGATGTCCAAATTCAACGAGACCACGCCAAGCACGAGTAAAAAGGCCAACGAAACTCTATACACAGTACATATGAGCAGCTGCACCGTTATCGCAACCATCGACTCCAAAATTCGAACCATGTACCACGTGCAAGGTGGAGACGTCAATCCCAAATTTTACGACAAACTTGTCGACCTGATCGCCGACAACGCGACTATTGTTTTCTCTGACGGCGCCTCCGGGGCGAGTAAAGCATCTGCTCAAGACAAATTGGATAAGATTAAGGAAGAGATTGAGAGCCGTATGCCTGATGCCAAATTGACATTTAAACTCTTCTACACTGCGATCCAAGGCGACGAGGTAGAGGGGCAACAGAACCCACTCCCCGGTAGCTTGGTGTTGAGAGGTGATGGCTCTTACGGGCGAGCTTTGAGACCGGTGTTCTCGGATGAGGAGGATGAGGATGAAGATGATGATGAGGATGACGAGTGAGAGTTTCTCGAGCCACGTTGCGAAGGAGTATTCTGGGGGCGTTAGTTTGCGGTTTATCGCTGTAGCACTTTTTGCTTGAAAGATTAGACATTCGTTTGGATTAGTGTTGTTTTCTGCGGTAGTAAGACAGGACGGGAAGTCGAAAGATGGATCTGTGTGCTAGTCTCTTAGATTACCAATACATTTACAACTGTTCACTAGAGAAGCTTTCTAAATTTATTCATTCTGTCAAGATATCAATCTTCTTTTCAAATGAATTTTCAATATCTCGGGAATGGTTTCACCAACTTCGAAGCCTCACCCGAGAGTTTGAACATGCCGAAGAAAAGCCCGCCCGACTCAGCCGGTCTACAGACGCACGGAAAGTCAGAGAATCAAGTGGCATTTTGCAAATCAAAAAAGAGGTTTGAATTGGATAAGCTTATTCGTTCACTTTATTACACGTCACGCCAAGTGCCATTCTCCTTCAATCTGTTTCATCTTGATCATCAACTCCGGCCATAGAAAGTATCTTCAACACAGTGTCAATATGAACATCGGTCCAAGCTTTGTCGTGAAATTTGCCCGGGTAAGCTCTATTGTGCTGTATCCTGTAGGCCTGCTTGAAAAGTTCCTCTTCGTCCTTTCGTGCATCCTCAACTCTGTTAAACTCGTACAACCACCATGCGCACCTGGGAGCAATTGTATCAAACACATCATCTTGAGCCTGCTTACCGTTCGATACGGTGGTTGGGACTGAGCTCGAGAATTCCAGCCCGACACACCCGGCTGTTACCATGCAGTCTATTGGTCCTTCAGTATATGTGGAAAGTGGAATATTAAGCCGGACAACCGCGGTACCAAATCCAGCCGGAATATTGTCGACATCGATCCGGTGGTACCGTATATTGTTTAGGGTCAGAATCGGGGTAAGTACTTCATCTAGAATAGTTTTAGAATGACTGAAGAATGACGAGTCATGATTGTTGAGGCCTTGATTATCTCTCAGGCACAATTGCTTGTCGGTATGGTCCCAGAAACAAAAAGCTGCAATCCAGCCCTGGAGCCATCAGCTAAATCTGGGGTAATACTTCTCAATCCTACTCACACTGAGGTATATATTCCCTGGATATTCTGCTCCCCTACTAACACCAGTACCTCCCCCAGAAAAACGAGCGGCTAGCCGCCAGAAATCTTTAGTACCAGGCTCATCTGGCGCGTCAAAAGATTGCTCCGTCCACGACAGGATGGGTTTCAGCATTTGGGCCCAGGCTTTTGTTTCGGAACCAAGTTCAGTCAATATATTGTGAGTCAGGGTGGCGAGTCGCTTCCAGTCTTCCCTTTCACCCAGGAGAGTGACTGAAGGAAAGCCTGGACCAATCTCGTTTTCATTCGTGAGGCGTATTTCAGGCAAAGGGTGATATCTTTTTTTTAGTTCGTGGAACTGTGCGGCTGAATTCAGGATTGCTGCGGCGGCGAACCGATACCCCTCTGCGGTCGTCGAAAATGCAGGAGGAAAGGCGAAAGTCTTCATCAGTTGCGTGAGGTTGCCCTGTAATTCGTTGATCAATCTCTCGCGAAACTTCCTGCGTCGATGTAGACTCCCTTGAGGACGGCCGAGTTCTTGAGCGATGTTATCTCCTCGTTGAGATCGATGGGCATATCATCCCATTTCTTTTTGAAAAAATCGGCTATGCTGGTCTTCTTTCCGTCTTTATCTTCCCCCCTTCTATTGATAAACATACTGATCTGTGTCAAAATGGAGATCCAGACATCATCCGGTCGAAGTTTCAAATGGAGCTGCTCATCGTAGGCTCGTACGACGGCAAAGACAAGAGCATTGTCCGCGCCGATGGTGTTCCCGATCTGGGCGTCTTTGAAAGTGGATTCGATTATTACGTTGTCCTTGGCTCTGTGGCGTTGGGAAGTGCAAGCAAGCTTGAAAAGGGCAAGTGGAGTAGCGGCGGGAGAGATCGGTGTGGAAGCAGCGCCCGCGTTGGTGAGCCGAATCGTGACTGGCATGATGATATCTGAATGATGCGGCGGTCTAAAGAAAGGTGGCTGTTGCTGCGAGGCCGAATGAATGCTTGAAAAAATGTGCGGAACTGGTTGAAGGGCTCAGAAGAACTGCGCGTCGCTGGTCAAGGACTGCTGCAAAGCGGGAAGGCACCACCTCATGGTTTTCGAGAGCAAGAGCTATTAAGGCGGACCTATGACATAAACGTCAGTCGTGATGAGAAGGTACGACTGACGTTTATTCCAATCCATAAGGTAGTGCGTCCTGAGTGGCGAGACTGTTCCGACGAAAATATTAGCATACATGGGCTCCGCATTGGAATGAAGAACATGTTTACCCCGCAAAGTCCATGAGTATCATATTAGCGATTTTGATCGCTGTAATAATATGAGCAGCCTTCTTTGGATGAAAAGTCGACGCTCGTTGAAGATTATCCCCAATGCCTCGTCCGACCAATTCAGTGTCATTCTTGACCGACTCAGGCAATCCCAAAGCCCACGCCGCCCAAGGATCCTTTTCAGGGCTGGGGTTGATGGTCTCGGGGTCCCATGCACTATCTTCTTCTAGCGGAGACGTGAGATCATTGAACCAGACATTTGGATTGTCAGCTCCGATCGGATCGTCGTCGTTCGCTGGTTCGCAGAATCGTTGGCCATCAAAATGACCGTCGATATCAACGAAGGCCACTTGCGAGCCATGATGGCTTACAACCTTATTTTGAATTTGGAAATTTACCAGGTCTACCAAGTCATTCATCCTTAGCCTCGTAGCATATTTCATGGGTAGAACCGCAAATATTCTTCTTGGGAAGAAATAGGTGTTGTCACATGCATCGTCCTCATGTGGCGGCGCGAAAAATTTTGCGTATCCAGTAACGTAAATCTTGCCATTTGGCACCAAAGCCTTGGTTTTGATCTTTTTGATGACTTTGTTAAACTTTTTCCAGTTCGCTGGGCTCTGGATGGTCTTTTGAGCTTTGGACAAAGTGTCATTGCAGGCCTTCTCGAAACGTCTTGTTCCAGGAAAGAATCGGTACGGGTAGACACAATTTACCTGCAGTTTGAAATGATCAGTATCTGGATGGGATAGAAAGGGGACCCCGCACATACTACTACCTCTCCGAACTCGAAATCGTTCCCGCTGATCGACAGCGTGATAATGTCGAACTTCTTGCCCTCGAGTCGCTCAATCTGTACGTTGATATCTTCTAGCAGGTTTCCGGAACATGAAACAAAATTTGGCAGATGTCCTTGGCCAATATGGAATGGATTCAACTTGGAAAGCAGCCACGGATAAGACCCATCCATGCGAGCACAGCTGTTGTCTTTTCCATCCTTGGAGTGCGACAGGAACTTTCCAGAGCCGAGTCCAGCCGAATAGCTGTCACCTAGAGCGGCCACTTTAAGGGGTAGATGGGGGATTGAGCCCGAGGTCAGAGGGTGTTGCGCAGCCAAGGCTACACTGACACGTGCCTGGAGTGCTAGCAAACAAACCGCAAGGAAGAGAGCCCCCATAGCGAAGCATGTGCATGAACTCTTTATTCAGAGACGAGGGAATAGACAAGGGGCTATGAGAGAGCTTTCAGTCTGAATTTCTGAAATGATGTTGGAACTGTTGAGGTTGAATGCTGTCATTCTTGGTGCCTGGTGGTGGCCCAGCCGCGTGGCCCGAACTGCAATCTGATTGGATCAGCTTTTCGATTGAGTCAGCAGCATTCTGTTTGAGGAATACTGGTACAATAACTGAAGTTTTGCTCAATATACTCGACCAGATCTTCATGTCGAACATCAATCCTTTGTTTCTGGCAGGGTGTAAAGATTAGCTTGGTGAAGTGATCTCCACGGCTGACGAAAGACGGCCCGCTGTGAATGCCGAAACGCCCTTAATTTTACAGCATCTTCACCACCTTCCCAATTCCTTCTGCACATGCTTAGAAATGAGATATTTGCTGACATCTCGTTTCAAAGAAAGCCTACACGGCAATTGCAGAAGAACCCGAAATGAGGTGCCATGTGGGCCCCAAGCATTGGTGTCCTTCCGTGTAACTGTAAGAATTGGGGGGCGGGGTATTGTCAGCCTGTACTGTAGCAGTTCAAAGTCTGTGGAACAACTCAACTGTCGCTCTCATGAAGAACCGATTCATTTGGTTACAGTGCTAGCAAAGTCACCAGAAACGTGACTTTCGTGACACGGAGGAGTTGCCTCCGCTTCATGAGAAGAAAGTAATGGCGGTGGTGAGCACTGGAAGCTGGGGCTGGCGGGGCGAGTTCAGCGCTAGAACGCTGTTTTGTAACACCGTCTGACATGTAGCATCAAAAAGATCCTCGGCGAACAGAAAAGACTCTCCAATTATTCATCGCGATCGTCTGATTTGGTACGATTTCCTTTTCAGGGTTTCGATGTGGTAGGGTGGGCCCTGAGAAAGCGTCGCTGCTTGTCTGCTCGTCCCAGGTCCCCCTAAGACCTATTTTCGAAATATGAGGCTGAAGCGCAAGAGAGTCCCTATTTCAGCAAGTGGATTGAATCACAATAAGCTTATTGGTATGCAAGTAATCAGCCTTCCACGCGATGGAAGTTGGAATGGCGGGAGCCAAGCCTGAACCGGCGCTGAGGATTCAGGGGCAACGAGTGACGAGCTTTCGGTTAGCGAAGCCCCCACTGCTTCGCCCCTTCAAATCACCACACCGATCCTACCACTCCTTGATCTTCTTCCGTCGTCATACGATTACACAATTTCAGGTGAGAATTAAGCTTTTGTGCCACTTGAAAATCTTACTTGAGAACCTGGGGCTCTCACGCTAATGTTGGCGGGACCCAAAAGTGGTGCACCATTGGAGGGCTTTTGTTCCTTCGATGAGTATGAGCCAGGGTATTGCGCCATGGATCGTTACCTCGTTAGCCCTGAGCTTATATGGCTATGCCGCTGTATGATCAAAGGATTTATGTATAAATAAATCTGTAGATATAAAGGACGCTTTTCCAAGCCAACAGAGCTCTTCATCGATACCCATCTTTCTCTTCTTCTCCGCACATATTCAAAATGCGTTCTTACAGCTACACACTCCTTACTTTGGCTCTGGCAGCTAGCCACTGCGCAGCACGAGATATTCCAAGCAATATTCAAAGCTTTTATGACGGTGTGAAATCTGCCGGTCAATGTAGTAACAAGCTGGCCACTGGATTTTATGCTGAAGATGATGGCCCAAACAGTAAGTGAGACCCAGACCCTGGCTCGAGCGGCACTCATACCATGCAGCATTCTCTTACTGCGGAGACCATCTGGACGACTACAAAGTCATATACCTCCAAGGAACTGGGGGAGCGCTAGCTGATATGGACATTGATTGCGATGGTGTGCAACACGGAAAGGGCGATGATGGAAGATGCGGTTCATCTGGCGACACGCAAAGTCAGACATCCTTCGAAGACACAGTGGCATCGTACAATAAGGGCGTGAAAGACTTGAATGCTTTCGTGCATCCGTACGTGGTATTCGGAAACGTCGGAAGCAAGGGCCAATTTGACCCCCAGAGCAAGGGTGTCGAGCCACTCAGTTTGATGGCAGTCGTTTGTGGTGGCAAGATGGTATGTTGAATTCATAAGACTGATAGTTCAATCTGACTCTTTCCAGTTCTATGGTATCTGGGGTGATGAGAATGGTGACGACGGACCAAAAGCAGTCATCGGCGAGGCCTCTATCTCCATGGCCACACTCTGCTTCGGTAATAGTGTGAACGGCAACTCCGGTCACAGCGACAATGATGTCCTTTACATTGCTTTCACTGGTAAAGACGCGGTACCAGGAGCAAGCGCCGCATGGGATGCCGACTCAGCTACTCAATTCGAGAGCAGTATTTCGTCTCTCGGCGACAAGCTCATCCAGCGCATTGGAGGTGGAAGTGGAAATTCGGCCCCATCATCGAGCTCAACAGGATCCACGCCGACGACTCTGAAAACTACTACCAAGGGCAATCCGACCAGTTCCCCTTCGAGCTCACCATCTTCCACTTGCTCGTGGGCTGGACATTGTGCTGGTGAGTTCGACCTTCTTGGTTTCTTTGATGGTCCTTACTGACATTGACTAGGAGCTTCCTGTTCGAGTGAGAATGACTGTTCTGATGACCTGGCTTGCAAGAGCGGTAAGTGTGCATAGTCGTGAGAAATACGGGGCTTGGTGAAACACTTACGGGTGGGATGGAAACTGGCGTTTGAACGTCGAGTACAGATAAAGTGCTCAGACTGTGACTACCCCGCCAGACTATACAGCAGTATTCAACAATAATAGGTCTTTTTAAACAAAAATTTCAGAACTCCAGAGTGTCGGTAAGCTCGCATGACCAGGCCGCTCCCTCAACTTGCACTTTGTATTTCGGAAATGAGAATTCAAAAGACGCTCATACTAGCTGCTATTCAAGAGCGTATGGTGTTTTTCCAGAAGTTTTGTGTTGTTGAAAATAAGTTACGGATATTGCCCACGGGCCGTGAGAAAATCTTATGGGTGATGAGTAAGGTGCGGGTTTCGGAGATCGAAGCTTAAATTCGACGTCGTCACGTCGGCCGCAAAAGTAAGCACCAAGATCATCGAAGTACTATCCGCTAGAAGTTTCTCATTTCCTCCCCTGATTTATGGTTTTACTGTCAAGCAGCTGCTAATTCTCAACAGAAGCAGAGGGAGCAGTCACCTGTCTGCTCATACAAAGTTGCACAGTGGCGGAATCTCAGTGCTGTCTCTCGTCTTGCAACGGCCAAAATTCATCGCCTGTCCGTATCGAATTTATGTGAACATGCAGGCTCCAGGGTCAAGCTTTTCATGCTGCGCCTCTGACGGTCTTGCAAATTAGCGATTTTCCTATTAGGCTGCGCTACTACAACGCTATCCCACCCCACTTCGAAGACCAGCCCGCAAAATTTTATCGGGTACGAGCCTCCTACAAATCAAAACACAAAAAAAGTACGTGAAGGTTACGTTGTATGGTTGTCTTAATCATCAAATCCATGTCGAGTCATTTCACTTCAAAGATAATTTACGTCCGAGTGGATACCAGGGTATCCAACCAAGTATAAAGTTCTTTCTTTCCTCTTCATTGTTATCAAGTCATTGCTCTTGCTCTTGCTCTCAATTCACTTCAGTTCTGCCTATCTACGATATAAATAGATCCAAAAATCTACTCATTCAAGCCTTCATCATGCGTCTCTCAACCTCCCTCCTCGCCACCATGGCAGCTATCCCCCTCACCCAGGCCTGCTACCAAATCCACGGCGCCATCCAACAATTCACAAACACCTGCACCTACACCACCACCTATCTCCCCCAAATCTACCTCGAGTCCTCAGGCTCCACCGTCTGCAATGGTCACTACGGCTTCGGCACGGGCGAAGAGTCCAACCCATACAACGAGGCTTTTGTCCCCGGTGGCGTGCCAACAAACTCCAGCTTCTCGGGACCATGGTCAGGAGCAAATTGCACGAAGCCATATACGAATGTAGAGGTCAGCGGGATCAATGGCCAGGTATTGGTGAGGGATTATGAGAAGGCGTTTTATGTTAACCCGGAAAACTTGAACTGGCAACAAGTGGCTACTGGTCAGGGCTTGGCTGGTATTCCTTGCACAGTTGCCAGTGTTTGGACTTTTGATTCTGGGAATGTGCATTGCTAAACTAACCTGAGGAGGGTTCCTTCTGTGGCATGAGAAGAGGAATAGGTATGGATAGGATAATTTATGATATAATAGTAATGTATGCATTGAGTTCCTCGTTCGATATCTTCGTTTGCATCTTTCGTTCTCTTTTCGGGTCGAGGCATGCAAAGTAGATGACGGACCGTTCCGTGCCTTCTGCTCGCCGTAGTCATCCATAACAGACCTCTTCGTACAGAACAGATTGATTTCAGATGTAAGGCACAGAAAAAGACAAGCTTTGGTTAGATTAATGTGGAAGGGGGGTCCTCGGGCGGTCATACTAGGAAACCCCGAAGTGGCCATAACCAAGAATGGACTTTCCCTGGTACGTAACTCAACACAATAATCCGAATTGAACTTTAAAATGATTTGAAGAACTCAATTCTCCCCTCCGTTTGAGGACCTTTTAAAATTAAAATAAAATACAACGCTTTGCGCCCACGTGATCAGTGCCTCGGAGCATTGTACTGGCTGTGCCTCGGCATATTGTTGCTCCACGACAAAGCCAAAAGTAATCAACCTCCAGCTTCCTCAAAACACCTCTCTTCCCCGCCAACAACATTAACCTCTCCTCAAACTACCATTTACAAATCTCAAATCTCTCAAAATGACCGAAAGACTCAGCTCTATCCTCAAACATTTGACTCCTGGCTCCTCGGGATTGTCAACAATGTAGCTTCCCCGCCTCTCAGCGTCATACAAACACATGCTAATCACCACCCGCAGCACCTCCAAAAATGCCGACGATGTAGTTATTACCCTTGCGATCCGGACACCTTTGGCGAAGGGATTCAAGGGTGGATTCAAGGACACACAATTAGATTACCTCGTCTACTCGCTGTTGCAGCAAGTCATCCAGAAGTCCCGACTGGATCCCCAGCTTGTGGAGGATATCTGCTGCGGCAATGTACGGAATCACTCACTCTCCGCAGAGAATATATGCTAACCCATGATCTGCAGGTCTCTGAAGGAAAAGCTGCGTACCTCGTCCGCGCTGCTGCTCTCGCGGCCGGCTTCCCTAACACAACCGCCGCGTCGACCGTAAACCGATTCTGCTCCTCCGGTCTCAAGGCCACACAAGACATCGCAAACCAAATCGCATCCGGCAGCATCGATATTGGTGTTGCCATGGGCGCTGAAATGATGTCCGTTGGTGGCGACCGTCTTGAGCGCCCATTCCACCCTGAAGTCCTCAAGAATCAAGAGGCCGCAGACTGCATGCAACCTATGGGGCAAACATCTGAGAACGTTGGTAAGGACTTCAATATTTCACGAGAGCAGCAAGATCGGTATGCGGCGGAGAGTTACAACCGTGCGGAAATTGCCCAGAAGGCGGGTTGGTTCGACGACGAGATTGTGCCAATTACCACCGAGGTTAAGGATCCTAAGACCGGCGAGGTCAAGAAGGTTACTTTGACCCGGGACGAAGGTCCCAGATACGGCACCACCTTTGAATCTTTGAGCAAGATTCGTCCTGCTTTCCCTGATTTCGGTGACAAGTCTACTGGAGGCAACTCCAGTCAAGTTACTGACGGAGGTATGTTTTGCCCCGCTTGTTTCGAAGATTGATACTGATTACGTACCTCCTAGCCGCCGCCGTTCTCCTCATGCGCCGTTCCCGTGCCATCGAACTCGGCCAGCCCATCCTCGCCAAATACGTTGGCTCCACCGTTGCCGGACTTGCACCCCGCATCATGGGTATTGGTCCCTCAATCGCCATCCCCAAGCTCCTCACCAAATACAACATCACAATCGACGACTGCGACGTCATCGAGGTTAACGAGGCCTTTGCCTCCATGGCCGTATACTGCAAAGATGTGCTAAAGCTGCCACACGAGAAGATGAACCCGAGAGGTGGAGCAATTGCTCTTGGCCACCCATTGGGTGCTACTGGTGCGAGACAGATTGTTACTGGGCTGAGTGAGTGCAGAAGACAGAAGAAGAAGATTCTGTTGACCAGTATGTGTATTGGTACTGGACAGGGCATGGCAGGGTTGTTTGTCAATGAGCAATTGTAATTTATGTATGATTTACGCACATAAAATCGCATACGAAATTTTATCATAGCCCCTTGGGGACCTTTCGTATTTCAGTCTGTAATTCATCATGCAATTGGCTCGCGGTTTCCGAATACCTGTAGAGCATTTGTGCGAACCCGTCGTCTTCCACTTTCAAGGCTCGAGAGTCAAGTACACCTTACTCCAGGGAAGAAATTGTTAAGTTTATCCTTATTATTTTCAACTGCAAGAGGAGAATATTAGCACGAGAGCAATAATCGGCAAAGCATACCAGCAGCAAACTCCAAAAGCCATCCAAAAGTCCTAGCCTAATGAACCGGCGCAACCGTCGTCCTCGGCAACTTCAAATACAAACTATCCAAACCATCCTCAATTCCCTGAGCTTCCCTCCCAGTACCAGCCACCAACCTTGAAGGGAAAGCCACAGGAATCATATTCGCAGGCGGTTTGCTCCACTCAAGCATTTCCGTACACAGCGCAGTCAGACTCTCCGCCAGGGCAAGATTGAGATTGCTGCTCTCGGACCAAGTCTGCGCCATCGATGCCCATTGCTGGGTTGGCGTAGCAGTCGCTGTTGGCAAAGCCTCCGACAACAGCCTTTTCTGTACATGATCCTTGCTGGGGAGCTATGGCACGAGATTGCCGCCTGGATATTGTCAGAAGATTTCGAGTACTGGAGAGAGGGACACTTACCGGCGCATTCTTTTGCCATGTCAGTGGCGTTGAATTGTGGGATTTTAGAGATGGCCAAAACAGGATCAGGAGCGGAGAAAGTTATGGCCATTGGCAGATCAACCGTCCCCTTGTCTTGTTTCAGTTGGTTTGGCTTGTGTTTTGGATCAGCCCACAATGTTAGAGGCATAGCTTTCATGATGAATGTGGGCTTGAAACCTTCGCGAGGAAGATTATCATCCTTCTCTTGGATTGAGATGCCCATAGTTGATGTTATTCCGTCTCCTTTTGGATTTGCAAAATCAGCATCAATGTTCATCGGTGTAGACGAAAGTTTTGGCTGCATTGACTGATCAGATGTTGGCTGAACCTGCTACATCTTTGAACTGTCTTTCAATTGGTCTGACAACAAGGGGGTGCTGACGTTGGCCTGATGCTGCGAACTGATTTCTGTTCCAATGTATGCTTGCGTGAGGGCAAAGACTGAGGACACACGGAATTGGAAACTCCCGCCCTTGACGAACCATTTCGTGCCAGCACCTGTATCATCGGGAGGTCTATTTCAGCATCAAAAGAGAGGACAGGGTTGATTTTGAGTTGGGCTTTCTCAATGACCAAAATGGCTTGGATGAGATCACAAAATCGCGCCGTTCCATGGAGGCTACTCAAGTCATCTACCCCACCAAGGACATTTTTTACAATCTCTGCGAAGATGTTGAGTCTAATAAATATTTTGCTCATGTTCGCAATGTCAACACAGTTGGCTTTCCGAATGCGGGGGCCCAAGATGACGGCCTCTTTAGTATTGTGATCTCAGGAAGAACTGGCTCACTTGACATCGTGAGACCGACCACACAAGTGGTCCACCTGGTGTCTATTGAGAATGTGTATTCGACTATATAGACTCACTTCACGAACTGGGGCCAAAGGACTCCGGCGGAAAAGTCCGCTAGGATTGGCCTCGTCTCACTGTTCTCCTGGACTTACACAGCTCTGCCACCCAACCCGATTAGTTTTATTGACACTATGTTAGCAATCATTGGAGACAATCAAGATGGCGTCGATACCTTTATCTCTGATGGCCTCCAGAAGAATTAGCCCCTTTCAAGAAGGATCACCCTGACCTTTCCGGTATCGTGCTTTCACAGCCACCCCATCAGCAGCGTTTCAGCTTTGGTCACGGCTACGATCCGATTTCGAAGTCGTTTGTGTTCAAATTGCGTCAATTGTACACTTCACCGAAAAGTCCTTCACCGGAAGAAGAGTGGCCATCATTGGATATTCCTTCTACCAGTCCTCCAAATATGCTTGCAGCCAGCAAGATAGATTCTGGCACGCGTGTTCTGAAGACTGCGGAGCTAGCAGCCGCAATCAATAAGGGTATTTAGCAGCAGCTTGGCGGTGATCTGAATCATGTAGACAGAAGCTGTATTGACTATGTTCCAAACTCAGCAGAACTTGCACTTGAGCTGAATGATCCAGCATACTACTTCACAACATACCCGGAGAGCAAATCCAGTACCCAGAATACCGTGCCAAGAGTTCGCCAACTATGGACAGCCAATGCTTCGCCCACTCCAGTGAATCCAGCGGCAGCATCACTATCCTTGAGCCAGTCTGCTCCAATCGGAGGACTAATTCCAATTCAACCACCAAAGGCCAACGTAGCTATACCAATCATTCCAGTGTCAGAAAATGTACCTGGCAAAGCCGGAAAAGTCATGGCTCGGGATCATGCGGTCATTTTATCAACCATAGCAACTGTTTCGCCGACACAGAACCCCAAGAAGTGTTTCTCCATGGACCTTTTTGTAGACTACAGAGGACTTCATTTACGTGAAAATGGAGTTTATGATCTAGGTGACTATGTGCCAACTCAGAGCGACTATCTCATAGGTTTGAATTCCTTGGCCTATCACCAATCTGCAATATTGCCTACAAGCTATAGATCTCCATCCGGAAGGGGTTTAACAGAACTGATCCGCGCAACGACCAAATGTTGCGCGAGATTGTCATTCATATTCCAAACAAGCCAGACAACACCGAAACCACCAAAACAGACGCGCTAGTTAGCAAAAATTGGTCGGGACGGGCTCGACTCCTTGCGAATCAACGATTCGTCACATTCGTCAGCAGAACAGAATCTCATCTCGAGATCCGACTGATTCCTCGAAGCGCAGAAGTAAACCCTGTTATTAAAATGAATGACAACAAAACGCTTGAGGCTAGTTTTACTCTGACGGATGTCGATGTGCCGCCGACACTGGTAAAGAAATTCTTCACAATTAAAGGGGAAAGGCAGAACCTGGAGCTTGGATTTTCGAGGATTGATATATGGGAGCGCTACCAGCTGGATAAGGATGGCTTGCAAGTGATCGTCGTGCCTGATACAAAGAAATATTTTGTCATTAAAAAGGACGCGGATAATTGACCCATTGTAGGTTTCCCAAAAAATTGATGCAGCATGAATGTCTCAGACACAAGTAATTCTCGGCGTCTAAACTTGGAAGCATTGTCATATCCTTGTTTGGAATACTCTATCGAAGTGAGGCGACGCTGTCGGAGGAACTATTTTCTTGAGGAGTTGTCGATATCGAGAATGCCACGGAAAGCGCCACCCCTATTTATACTGTGCCACGCAGCGTAATACGCGAGACTAGCGCGGAATTGGGTTACACAATAACCCAGCTGGAGTTAATTCGTCATGGGAACGCACATATCATGAGATGATGGTCAGATTAGTGTCAGCCTGTTTACAGCCCCGAGGGGGTGCATTTGAGACCTTCGTATCGTTGATCTTTCAGCTATTGTGGCAGACTTGGCAAGAACGCCTTCGACCAGTATCATTTCTCGCTAATCTGGCACCACGGGCGGTTTTGGAGCAACGGCGGCTTTTCTTGATGCCGAGTAGGCAGCATACGGGAGGAAATTTCGATGTTAATCTTCATCCTTTGCAAGTTATTATGGTGCTCGTCGATTATTTTGTGCTTTCGAGCCGCGCTTGCTGCTGCACCACTCCAGAAGCCGCTGAGAGCTGGGCAAGTGAAAGAGAAGGTGGAGGAGCTTTCCTGGACAGATGAATACTGCGTACCGACGATCTCATCTACAGGCAATAATACCGTGTGTCTTCAAGCCATTTACAATGAGGTTGCTGATCCCGCAAGAAGTCCAGTCAGTGATCCTGACATTAATGGGCTTACACAATATTGCGGTTACATAAATTTCAATAATAACAAAACGAAATTGTTCTTTTAGCTAGTCATGACGGCATCGGGAGATCCGAAAAAACAGCCTCTTGTCCTCTGGATGAATGGTGGACCTGGATCATCATCTATGCTTGGGCTTTGGGATCAGTGACTACCAACTTTCATTGCTGTGCTTTCTATTGAATCCCTCGTTGGACCTGACTCAAGGTGTCAGGAACCTCTAGTTGTACTGTTGGGAAAGAACTTTCTGTATAACACGTTGAGAAGCGAGGGACTGACTCCGAGTTTCCTGATATATAGGTGGGGGCCTAGGCTTTTTGATCACACAAAACCTCGAGGAGCGGTAGCGTTTAGAGATAATCCCAATAAATGACGGAGAAAATGTCCTGGATCTTCCTAGATCAACCAGCCGGTACAGGGTTTTCGGAAACCACGGGTACTGCCATCACAGATAGCAATGCGGCAGCCAAAGATATTAGATCCTTCCTGGACGGGATACTCATAGCGAAATTCAACTACAAAGGATCTCCACTCTCACTTGGTGGGGCACCTCTTCACATTGCTGGCGAAAGCTTTGCTGATCATTATATCCCCGCTCTCGGTCCATTGGTGTCCAAAGACTCCCAGCGAAAAACAAAGTGGAATCTACAGTCACTCATTGTTGGAAACGGGCTTGTCGATGTCTCGCTGGTCGGGCCAGGATTGTACGACATGGAGTGCAAGGCCCGACCCGAATTTGATCTCAAAGACCCTGTATTGCTTTCTCAGAAGTGTGCGGACCAGCCCAACCTAATGATAGACTGCTCAAACGCTCTTCGGTGCAAGTCTAGCAACACGCCCGGAGCCTGTGATTTAGCATATAATGTAGGCGCACCTGTATGGGGTTGGAAATGGGCTAAGGAGCTCAACAGAGACTTTTGGGATGGAGACAAAGACAGAAGTGTATACACAAACACGAATGACTACTGGATTGTCGAAATGGAAACTTTCCTTAACAAGCCGGAACGAAAAATTAGATTCGGGGTCGACAGTTCGACTTCTTGGCAAATGTCAAAAGATATGGTGAAACATTTTCAGCACAGCGGGGATTGGTTCAAAAGCTACATTCCAGAGATTGGAAATATCCTGGATGGTGGTATTGATTTCCTGCTTTACGTCGTTAGTATCTCATACCCAGCCAATAACCCGTACACAATGAACTTACAGCGACTAGGGCGATAAGGATCTGCTGGTTCTAGTTGCAACTACGAAGCGCGTTACAAATTTGGTTGACTGGGGCGAGGTGGAAGGCCCGACTGGAGCGTTAAAGCGAGATATACGGCGCAAATGCGCTGCAAAGGACGAAAGTCTTTACTCTACGATCACAAACACGCCCCCACCACCGGTAGGCCCACCTTATGTCTACGCGAATTATGTTACGGCTGGGAGGTTAACCTATGTGAGAATGTTGAATGCGGGCCACATGATTAATGAAAATCATCCGAAGGAAGCAAAGCATTTATTCGAGACGTGGATTTTTGAAAGAAGCAAATTCTCAGAATGCACTCCATAGTATCTGTATCTAAGAGCTCTCTTAGCTACGGAGCCTAACACGAATTACTCTTAGGTGTCGTATCCTACATAACAGACACTTAATTTGTTTGACAGTGTTGATAGTACGATTAGAGCTAAAGTGAAAACGATCACACTTTTGGGGGCTAAAGTGAGTTCCCAGGTTTCTTCGGATTGAAAGTCCATAACCATCTATGATCAATCACCGATTAATTCCTACCATTTATTTAGTTCAGTAGAGCCCTTACTTTCATGTGAGAAGGCGAAGCCTCAACTCTTGTGCGCACCAATTTCCCTAGGCTTTTGAACGAGTTCCATTAATATTCATCCCTAATTGGAATTTTAAAATATGGAATGTGGCTCTGGGGTGCCTGCGGATTGTGTCAAAAATCTCGACCACGTCAATTTGGGCACTTTGCTTGAATCATTTCGCACGGAGGCCAATTGACGGGGCGCGCTCGTGATGGGGTTCCCCCAGGGCGGAAAAGACGATTTGAGCTGAAAATTCCAGATGCGCTTTCGCAGATTTAAGTTGGCGGCAGTATTTGAAATACCTGTGCCACAGGAAGAGCTCCCGCGGCGCGTCCCGTTATTCTGCACCCCAATCTTCAGCTGAGACAGCCTTGAAAGATGCGAACATGCGGATCGCCCGTGTGTGGCGGCTCTAGAACACTGCTTACGCCGTTCCGGAACAGACTCCGACCGAGTGTGTCCTGCACAACGCGAGATGCAACCCTCCTTTAAGTAGTTCGGTACCTCTCCGATTCGCTGGATTTGACGACATCCTCAGCTTCCCAACAAGGCATCTTTAAGTCCCCGAAGAATGTCGCCGGCTTGCAGGCCTTCATGTCGATAAGAGGATGAAATATACCCCGAATTGATTACCGGTACTTCGCGCCACCGTTATTATCGCATGACGCTCATGCACCTCGAGCTCCTTTGGTTTTTAAGGGGTAAAGTGTGCAGGGGCTGGCAGCTGTCTGGAATCAGGGGAGAAGGATGCCTTTGAGATAGTGTGTGATCCCGTTCGAGGAATCAGTGAAATGTTTTTTAAAAAACAATAGGAATGCGATTAGACTGAGTCATGGTCTCATCCGTAGACCATGGAGATTTTGTATTTCAGTTTTCTTACGCCATGTATTTCTAACTTGAAAATATCCCCAACGCCATCGTAGGGCCCTCTCGCCGGAGAGCCTTTTAGCTAGGACCAAACCATCTCGTACCATAGATTGCCCAAGCCCGTACTCCTTCCCAGGATATGTTGCCTTTTACACAGAATAACCCGACATCCAAACACCTGAGCACCAAACAGATAACCGCGAACCAGACGCTAAACTCGATATCAAAACACCCAACGGCGAACTAAAATTCGCCTTGTGTTAGAGGCCTCGTCCGATTATGACCTACCCAGAGATCTTCATTCGTATCCCTGGTCGACGCCCGACTTGTATCCTCGGAAGAAATCTCCATTGAATTCAAATTCCGCTCATCAGATCGATTGTCTCGCCTCCACGAGGATCGATCAAAGTCGGTGGGTTTTGTATCTGTTGCAAAAGAATCCTGTGACGTGTCGCCGAGACAAGAAAGCCACTTTGGAATGTGTTTCTTGTGGTGTTTGAGAAATGCGGGAAGGACAAAGAGGCAAGCACAGATAAGCCCGACATCCACTTCGATAGTGCTAGAAATGAAATTAGCATAGATGGAGAGGGATGTGAGGAAACACATACGACCACATGCCGACGGTGGTAGATTGCCATGTAAAGTCCTTGGAACGCCACTGCTGGACCATCAAAACAATCCTCACGACACTTATAGCACAGGCACTATCAAAGTTATCAGTCAAAGCCGTGCGATCAGGAGACCAAAACTTACAATATTCCTAAGCTGAAAACGCTGAGAATCCGCAATTTCCTCGAAGTGCTAAGCGGAAGTCCCATTACAGCTGGGATTGGCACAATCAGAGTATAAATGTCACTAAACGCATTCAGGCCACCAGTAGTGTAAGCAATAGCTTCCGGTTGATAGCAATGGCCACCTTTGATCGACCGATCCCACGAATATGCCATGGGACGACATTGCATTACTGCAGTAGTGAAGAGACTTAGGTACGCTACCAGCACAAAACCTATGCCAGCGTTGACGAAGAATAAAGTCTTGTGGGTTGGGTGGAAGATATTGCGATAGAAGAGTAGACATGTCAACTTGACGCTCATTTGCACCAAGTTATAGACGTATACTGCGATGACCGCAGGCTGATTTGATGTTAGCTATGTTTGCTATTCGGGCGTGACTTTGATATTACTTTGTATGCCTTTACCAGAGTATTGTGTGTGATATCCCATGCATGGTGCCCGAGTCCGTAGGCCTCAGCTACCTTGCGGCTTAGCTCCGAATGGATAATTTGTGGAACTGGAGGAGGTTTATCATACCTGTGATTTTCAGGGCCGAGTATGATACGGTCAAACACTTGAAAGCTGTCAGTTATGACTAGCATTGACCTCTACTGAACTTACGAAAGACAGTATACAACAATCTGGAAACGGTCAGCAATGGGTTCTCAAATGTTCAGAGGGAGGGAGACCGACAATCATCCAAGGCAAGCTTGCCCGTGACAACCCTTCTTGTATACAATCGCATGACCATAAACATGGAGACCAGAAACAAACATATCGTATGCGGCCCGCTC
>Ga0247778_1000747_pt1 | contig 27464 bp, 14 predicted proteins | sample UWRJL049202B5_FD_179939 | JGI IMG/M metagenome (GOLD analysis project Ga0247778, IMG submission 179939) | Plant litter microbial communities from Arlington Agricultural Research Station in Wisconsin, United States - UWRJ-L049-202B-5 | ecosystem: Environmental > Terrestrial > Plant litter >...
GCTCTCGCAGCTTTATTTTAGGGAACAGAAGGAAGTTGGTTCTTTGTTTGGATTGAATGACTGTTTGGATGGGTTCTTGTTCATTTCTGAATTGGCACAAACCCCCACAAGTTAGGAAGTCCTCGTCCTCGTCCTCAAAATCAAGTAGCATAGTTGTGAGATGCCAATTTAACTACTGGCAGTCCTTGTCAAACCCACTTGGTCCCAAACGCCTCGCAGAAACCAATGACTCCAGCGCCATACTAATAATACATCATTCTTCACACAAACTACAGTTCCTTTGAAGCAAGTCCGGGACTTGGTCTCCCGTTGCCTTGCTCCTCGGCTTTCCTTTTGACCCCAGCATTCAGGGGCCCCGAACTCATGCTAGCGGGCACAACCCGTTTTCTTTCGACCTCCTTTTTATCTCTAGCTTCCTGCTCCGCTGCTCTCCGCTTCCATTCGTCTCTGACGACCTTCTGTGCGTTTATTAAGTCCTGCTTTGTAACCCTGTCCGTAATGCTCTCGATCACACTCTCCACTGTACTGACATGGTTTGCGTTGGTCTTATCATCTCGGAATCGCATATACCGCCAGCGTCGTTGCCGATCCATGTAACATTCTACAATTCGATCGTTCAGCGGCTCCCGTAGTGCCTTGAGACGCTCCCACTCATCTTCCTCAAGGTACATATTAGAGTAGAAGACGTCTCCTTCGGTGTCTCCCGCGTAAATGAACAGGTTGCATACTGGAACTGCCTCGTAGTCTGTCCAGGGCTCGGTCCACCCTTCAGCAATGTCCTGTTCGTCAGGTTGTCTGACCGTAAAGTCAAGACGCAAGCGGAAGTCGATACTGTTCTCTGCCTCCGGCTTCCACTTCAAGATGTTCTGGTCCGTGCCAAATTTGTATTCCGATGTCCGGCAAGTGAAGATCAACCCATCGTTACCATGCGGTAGGTGTGGCAAGATCTTGCCAAACATCAAGTCTATTGCGTAACTAAATTGCATTGCCTTCATTTCCATGATGAAATGCATGTACTGGATTTCCTGTAGAAGGTTAGACAACCGGCATTCACGAAAGTAGGAGGGAAATTACCTGTGGAAATTCTTTGAGCAGATTTTTATAAGGGTCGTATATCCGTTCTTTGAAGTATGCGAGCCTTTTATCCAAGGTGCGATTCATTAGACTATTGCCATCCAGTATCATACAATCAAACACCAGGTATTTTGGTTGCACTTCTCCATTGGGAAGCTTGTCGAGAACAAGTTCACCGTCGATCAAGGTGTTTATATGGAAGCCTTCGACACTCCGGGGCACGGGGAAATGTACACCATTCTTGGGAATATACCAGTAATCATTCTTGCGATCAATGAGGTATTGTGCCTCCTCATCGTGCTCGTCTCTGGTAAGGTAAAGGAGGTAGCGCATGCCATCCGATTTCTCGCAGACGTAGTAGCTATTACATGCGGTCAGCGTGTAAAAAGATAGCTCCCATTTGTGGTCTAGACTTACTCTTGCCTGGTCAGTTCTTCGAGATGTCTCCTCGAGAAGCTCACAGGTTGCGCACCTGGGAAGTGCGTATTCCTGCGATCGAGTAGCGAAGCAACCTCAGTGCGCATGTGGTATAGCAAGTCTCCGTCGATCTTGACGCCGGGGGCAGAGATGGAGAGAAGGGCGCCTTGTGTGTTCGCCATGGTTGCGTTCGCTGTTCGAACAGGTATCAATGCCAGTGCAGCTTCGCAGGGCCAAAACGGCAAGGCTGAAATCTGCGCGCAAAGACGGCGTTCGAGTTGGGCCACAGGTATCGCGGTCTCGGGCTTATCGTAAGGAAGAGGGAGGGGGAGGAGGAGGAGGAAAGCAGCCGGGAATTGATATTGATAGATGAATTTAAGTATGAGTATGACCAGAGTACGTTTATTATGTGATAATGGTGTTCGGATGGTGGGGTGGATAGTCGTTTGCGCGGCGAGGGCGAGGGCGAGGTCAAGGGTAAAGACAATGAAGTAGATGAAGTGAATTAAATGTTGGCTTTTCTTTCAAACTCTTTTTGTCAGGGGTTGAGGTATCCTCCATGCTCTATGCTATGCAGTATTACACCGTCATAGCAGATGCAGATATACTTGAATATGGATTCTACCTTGTTATGTCGCGTCCACCATGTCATCCAGCGCGAGGCTGCGCTGCAAAGGCAACTGTATTATTTGCTTGTGGGTCTGATCACGTGCCTTCTTTAGCCCGCTCAGTTGCTGTCGGATGTTCACACTAGTCCTCCTCCTCCTCCTCCTACTTAATATACGTTTACATTTACATTTACATTTTTATATTTTTATATTTTCTTGCAGCAACCACTTTTTAGTCTCGAGGTTTACTTTTCATCTTGCCGCTTGCCAATCTTGTTGCTGGTCTTTACCGTGTGCATTTTACAAATCATCTTCACATTTGATCACTTGTGATAGTTTCATGATGCGAAGCTGCATACTACGCGTTAAATCTGCAAGGCGTTGATTTAGATAATGACAAGTGATACAGAAGTTATGACAAATTTGCACCTGCCGGCTGAGCTTGTAGCCCGTCCTTATTTAGCACGCATGTCGAGTTCATGAGACTCCAAAATCAGATACATACTGAACGCAAGGCAGATCTTCATGCCAGTCAACGAGTGAGTCGCTGCATCGATGCAGATCGTGTGGACCATCACACCCCTCGATCTGCATCACCTGTAAATATTCTGGAGTAGGCCCAGATATGATGTATCATTAACAAGTCTTCAAGGATCTTGCACCAGGATACATTGAAGGATTGCTGAGGGAGTACCTCCCTTGCGTGCCAGTTTGGTCTCGAGAACTTACGATTTCAAGACGAATTCATCTCAAACTCGTACAGTGGAAATATGTTTCTGCGATTAACGTACGACAGTATAGAGATCTATACAGCCACCATTCCTCCACTTCTCTACCGCCACAATTCTCAGTACCAAACTCCAGAGCTACTCGCAACTCATAGACTAATCACTTGGCGGTAAACTTTTGGACTGGGTTCGATGGCTGGTGTGATCCCCGGCCAGAGAATGAAGGAGAAGCACAGAGCTATCAACCTCGGCGTGGAAGCTCCGGGTAGTAGTGCAATGTGTAGGAGCTGATACTTCTGGTAAGAGGAATGGTCGATAGCCGACGAAGAAAGCATGGCAATAAGGTTCTCCTTGCTTCGCGGCGTCCCTCACATCACACCATCATGCAGATTCAGGGGCCTGTCTGCGCCTACGGCTTCGGAGGGAAACCAAGGCTCACTTCGCCATATTCCTTCCGCCATCTCTTGTGGCGGTCTGCGCGGCAATATTATTGACCCCCATTTCCGCGTTTCCAGTTCAAATTACCAGCCCAAAGGGGAGGTAGTCTAGATCTTGACGCCCCTCGCGTTTTTCTGGACGGATTGACCCACCCCCACTTCGTGCTCATCAAATGAGGGTTGATTCTCTTACCAGATTTTCAATTTCTCATTCTGGTTTCCTCGTAGGATCTTGATGCGCTTCAAAAAATTTGTTTCACTTTCAGCTTGTTGTCAATCCTTCTGTCGTGCAACAACCATGCCGCAGTTGCCGCGATGGCAGTGCGGCAGGGGCCAAAATAAAGCCAGCCGCTCACGCCAACCGTTGGAACCAACTCGGACCGGATTAGCGGATCGATCGAGGACGGTAAAATAGGTGCCGGCTGAGTCGGAACTGTTGGCTGCGTTCGAGTGGCCGAGACTGGAAGGATGGATATATTTGGGATGATCGGTGTTCACCTGCTGAAGAACGGAACCCTAAGGCTTGCCGCTCCAGGCTCAGATACTAATATCTAACCGCGCTCTTCTCCTAGTTAGGGGGAATTTCTGCAAGCCAGCGAATCTGAGAACTCCACGACATGTGCAGAAAGTCCCAACATGGTCAGAAAAAAGAGAGGACTTGCCAGGATGGCTGTGTCGAATGAGATGACAATGTACGTCTCTGGGTTATTGTTCTTGTCGTAGCTTCGTCCCGAGGGCCTGGTAATGACAACCACTATCACATCTCAACTTCATGCAGGATCGCTGCGCTGATGACAGAAAACTATGCCTCGTTCGGAACGAAGAACTGGGGAGGGGCTAATGCGTTTAAGGTTATAATATGTGTGCAAGTCGTTTGGGCTACTTAGAACCACCGTCCCTGTGACAAAGAGCATTGATTGAAAATATCGATGCAAAGCTACTCAAAAAACGAGCTGCAAAGAAATTCAAATGATATGGCATTCGTGAGATGAGAGGTTAGAGAGATTATCTACCAGATAATGATGAACATGCCTGTACGCACCATTCGTAGAGGGAGAAACTCCCTGAGAGTAAATCTCCAGATTGTGGCGTACTTGTCTCGAGCCAACCCTGTCACCTCAACGAAGTTGTAGCCGTTCAGAACTAACACATCGCTGAAGATCCATAGTTAAATAGAACCTTGAACCCTCAGAGACAAGATGAAGTGGGTCGAGGCTCATTTGACGTCCAAAAGCCTTTTATCAAGTGGAGCCTAGATTCGCTTCCCCATTATGGCTCCCTGGACGTTTGTCTCTCGTTGGTTTGTGCATTCCACAGTGTAAATCGTTTGGACTTCTCTAGCATCAGCCCTGTGTGGTCTAGGTCGGGTCCTCCGGCATCCATAATATCAAGTTGGTTACAACCCCTTCTGTTGGTGCCATTTCTTCTCCCTACATAATGCCCATTGTCTTCGCTCCAACTTCTCCAACTTCGTACATACTCTCGTACTTCTCGGTTAAGCATCTTATCTATTGAAACCTTAACCTTCACGAAGCCAGAAGTAGGCATGAATACTGGCGGAGGCCAGCAGGACTCGTTAAAGAGTTATAACATTACAATATGTGTCGACACCAGAAACCCAAGCCCCGATAAGAAAGATCTTAGCACCATGATGAGCCCTGCTGTCGACATCAGGAAGCCAAGCACAAATGCCATGGATTTGCGCGCGATGCTTAATCCTTTGGAAGATGATATGGACTGCATTTCCGAGAACGAGGTCGGTGGGAGCTCCGACGAGGAGGCCAACGATGATCCGAAAACTCCAGGATACACGCACAACTACTCCACTGCCAGACTCGAGCCCATGCCCTTAGATACTTCCATAGAACGGCATTTCGACCATTGCACATTGCCACCATTAAAGATGCAAATCAAACCACTAGATGACAGGAACCACTGCCACTCATATCTCGACCAGAGCTTCACAGATTGCAAATTACCGCCCTTAGGGATAAGGATGCAAGTTCCAACTAATATGGGACGCTGCACTTCGTCTCTGGAACGGACGTTCAACGATTGTACACTGCCGCGATTAGCCTTGGACGCGACGCCGGAAAACGAAGGCAATCAATATCTTTTCCAGCAGAGTCATGGGCTTGAACATCGGCCAGAAGGCACTCATGATTTCCATCGACGGAGGTCTACTCCAGAGTCTCGGAACAGGAGTCGGCGCTCCCATTCCCAGGCCGAGTCATACGGTATCGTAAAGAACAACCGAAGGTTACCTATCAGAACCATTCGGCCCCAACCTCGAAGAAGCATGAGCGCAGACTCCCGACGAGCCGAGTTTAATGTTCGCAGTTCTTCCTACCGACGCTGCTCTGATACATACCAAGAACCAGAAACAGACTCGGTCGAAGGACACAAGAAGCTCAAAGCACCTAAGCCATCTCATTCAAACAAAGCATGTACGTCCCCTCGCCCATAATTCCCTCTGGCCTATTTGCAGGTGCGGGCGGAACACTGACTGCATGCAGATACACCTGAGCAGGTATGCTGGATCCGGTACATGAAAGAAGACTGCGGGTTCCCCTGGAAGGCGCTACCGGCCAAGTTTGCTGTACAGTTCCCTGATGCTGACGGGTTTGGTATTCGAGATTCGGATCAGTGCTTTTCTTCACGCGGGTACAGGGACAACAGAAGGCCGGACCTGGACGATGACTGGAACCTTAAACTGGGGGAGGATGGTAAGGTTGTGTGGATACTAGCAAAAGTCCGAGAGAGGAGTACGCCAGAGGGAAGAGAGCGGCAGTTTCCTTATACCCTTGTCGAACAACGCCCCGAGCTTGCAATAAAGTATTCCTGGGTGAGCAGAGAACACAAGGAGATGGCGAGAAGAATATTGATTACAGCATCTCCAAATGACAGTACGCAATCTCACATTTTCTCCATAACTTGTTCGTGATGGTGCTGACGACTGCTGTAGAAAAGGAGAAATGGCGTCAAGTTTTGAGATACATCGAGGCAGAAGGCTTGGCGTAGATTGTATATTGCATGGTGAGCACGATTTCTAGGAGTTTGGGAGTTACTTGGATCCACAAATAACGCAGATTATGAAATCTTGTGGGAGTGGGAAGTTACCTGTCTATGAGTGTCGGTACACCAAACCAGGAGGCTAGGGTGGATTTGTACATTTAACGAAAAACGGAAAAATAGCTCATCCTCCGGCAGCTACGTGGATTCACGATGAATTTTGCCGCCGCTCTTCAGTCGATCCATCATTTTACTACGCTGCACTACATAATGTGAAACATAAACTCATGAAGAACTGACCTCAACTTCAAGGGCCTACTAGTCTTGACAATCCTCAAGCAGTGCCCCGCGATCTTCCGGTCGTCTCATCCATGGTCGCTTCGTCCAGGGGTACTTGGCGGAATCAGCCTCATCATCACTGAAGGTTGCGTCATCTTCATCGAATTCTTCGAGGTCGGATGCATTGTGATTGCGATAGAGGTAGGGGTTTCGACCATACTCGTCATCAGACTCGACTTCATCGTCAGGATAGTCAGCGGTATAATGATTTTCAGCTACATGCATTAGCCAATGAATCGCACTTTCAGCATGGCAGATAAGGTATTACCATTCTCGTCGTCTTCATCCTCATCCTCTAGTTCATCGCTATCAGAATCCTCCAGGTAAAAGTCATCAATATCCGGTTGCGAATCAAGGACAAGCAGACCGAAATTCTTCTCGCTATCTGCAGTCACCAAATCATCGGCCGGCATTCGGATATAGGTGTCAATGACATATTCCGAGCCATCATCCACTTCATCGTCGATAGACCCAGCCTCAATTTCCATCTTCAAGGATAAATCAGGGAATTCTTCAGGGTGCCTCTCCTGATATCGTAATGCGGGTTTCTTGGGCTTAAACTTTGATTGTGTTTTCTTCTTATGGATACCACTTGTGGTGAAGTGAGCGTCGGGTCTAGTGGCTTCAGCTTCGGCGAGGTTTTTGCCTATCTCCTGTAAAGTATAGGCTTGCATTTCGGCCGCTAGCTGTTCAGAGTTGACATCCCATGGCATGGTCAGGCCAGAGGGAAGGCTCACATCCCGTGGGGCTGAGGGTTTTGAGTGTCCCGAATTTTGTTTCGCAGCATCAGTTGCTGGGACAGCCTGGAGCCTCGAAGCCAAGCCTGGCTTCTTTTGGGGCCGGACTTGCTTTGATTCGGTGGAGGATGGCTCTAGGCCAACATGGCCTTGGTCTGAGTGCTCCAATGATTCTCGTGACCTTCTTGGGTGCCCTTTACGCTCAACAAAGACAGCAGCTTGCTTTCGAATGGGCCCAGAGGATACCGAAATCATATTTTTGGGTGATGCTCGTGACATATGAAAGCGTCGAACTTGAACAGGTACGGAAGATGCGTCAAGGTCATCGTAGCTGGCTGGGCGTTTGCGAGAGAAAGAGGAGGACTTTCCCGGTGTCCTGGAATCGGCGACACCGCCGGGGGTTGAGAGATTGTGCTCGGCTTGCGAGGGCTGCACGATAACATGGTTGGATGCCTCGGGCTCTGACAAGCCTTCCAAGGTTGGCTGATGTGTGTTGGAGTCATGGTCTAAATCCGGGGTAGCTTTTCGGGAGAAGACAAAATCCGTAGCTCTGCGCTGCCTCTTGCCATTGGGTTCGTGGACGCCTATTGACGAAAATTAGCGCCGAGACTCTTTGAGCAGGGACATGGGATTTGAATATACGCAGGAAATCCACTGGTTCATCGGTGGCCTTCCTCTTGATCTGGACCGTAACTGGTGGCAGAGACATAGTTGGTAGAGTGGGATTGCGGGCAAAGGGTAAAGGAATGTTGGTAAACTAGCGGCAAAGGGGAGGGCCAGCACAAATTAAAATGCGGCAAGATTTGAGGTTTTGCAGATGTGTTATCGGGTATCGAGGTTCGAGGTTCGAGGTTCGAATTGACTCGCATTTAGAGTTTATTTACGGTTTACTAGAGTTTGGTACCTGCAGCCTCGTCACCCAACATGTCATGTCATGTGTAATCCTTATCGGGCATTCACGTGCTGATAACAGAATTAGTTGAAAAATACTTACCTATACCACCCTACCTAGATAGGCATCTCGACTTGAGAAGTAATGAATTTTTCCTAACCGCCGCCCACGTCTCTAGAATAAAATAACACTACTTCATTGGGCTGGAGTGAGTTGAATGCCGGATTTTTGATCGTTTGAAGTCAGTCAAAACTGTCTAATGGCTTCATTTGCAGATGATATTGAAGCAAGTAAAGTTTCAATGGGTTGATGTGTACCTACCTACCTAGGTGGGTCCAGCGGCTTTTGCTCCCCCTCCCTCTTTACTGGGGACTTTTTGGTCTGACTCTAGGCATCAAGACTCCCGAGGCCCTTGGAGATGCCCTATAATCAAAAAGCATCACAAAAAGGTCTAAGGGACAATATATCAGACCCGCAGTCTGCCAATATACAGTACCTAGGTAGCACAACCAAATGTCCAGATACCTATCCTTTCCTCTTTTAATATCCCGCCAAGATCTTACATAAAATATTCTATATTGTATTTAGATTTCTAAAAATATATAAAATGATTTAATAATTAAATATTTAACGAAAAGTCTATCTAGTGTATTTGTTAAATTATTATTAGTAATAATAACTTACGTAATCCTAAATTTGGTTTGAAACTAATTAGGAATAGCCTAGAACATTCTAGAAACTTCCCCGAGGTTATCCGAAGGAAGCCGAGCTAGTTTATAGGGTAGTTTTTATATAATTTTATAAGATTTTACAATGTGTAATTACCGCGGGAATTAATCTTAAATAAATAATAAGTTTCATTAGTTTACGTATATAATATATAATACAGAAACTAGTAGAAAATTCTAGAATATAACCTAAGATTATAAATATTTTGAGATTATTTTATAATTAGGTTTTTTTTAAATTCAAATTTTATTTATTTAATTAATTAATATTAATATTAATTTGATAATTATTATATATTTTTTTCCTATAATTTTATATAATAATAATAATCCTAGTTTTATATTAACGTTATCAATAATTTTTATTACAAATATATTAATTTGCAAAAATAAATATAAATTTTTATTTAATTTAGATTAATTAATAAAAAATTTAGATTTGTGACCCACATTCTTGAGATTAAATTAATACGAATGAATAAATATTAATCTTTAGAAATAGATGGAAACAATATATGATTTATAGTGGGTATATCTAATATTATCTCAAATCAAGATGTTTATACACCTAGATGCACTAATATAAAAAAAAAAAAATTTTATAATTAATAACTAAATAATATAGTAATCTAATTTTATTAGATTTAGATTGATTAGATTATTTTTAGTTCTTTAATTCATATTTTAAAAAACCGTCCTTGGAAAGGGAAAATATTATTATAAATTAAAAATCCTAATTAAAATAAATTAGTTTAGTAACTCTTTTTATTTATTAGTACTAATTAAACTAAAACTAATTGTAAAATTTTTAATTAAATTAAAAAATGAACCCCCTAGCAAGTAAATTTAAAGTCCACGTAATATTATTGGTTGAATAGGTAGACTTATCTAGTACTAATAAAAGTGCAATATACTGGGGTTACCCTGTAAAGTTATAATACCTTCAAGTTACCCTGTAATACTTGAAGGTTACCCTGTAGGTTTAAAAACCTACCTACGTATATAGGCTACCTAGGTATATTATAATACCAATAGGTTATCCTGTAATACCGTCAGCCTACCCTGTAAGTCGTAATATATTCAGGTTATTCTGTACATATATAGAGGTTACCCTATAATACATTCGAGTTATCCTGTAGTTTAAATACAGGGTAAGCCACTAGTATTCTAGGGTAAGTAGCTGGTATTATAAAATTCTAATATTTTAAGATTATTTTATAGTTTTTAAGTAAATCTATTATTTATCTAGATACTTTTAATTATACTTTGAGGTTACCTTATAAATTAAATATATATTTAAAACCTTTATAACGTCCATCCCTGCGTGCCGGAAAACCCTACGTACCGGAAAGACTTCATGGTTTTGGGGTTTTAAATATCCACCACGTAAGTATGAAAAGTTATAATTAGTTTAATATTGTTCTTTAGCTATTTCTCTACAAAGGCTCGACTTGCAATAAAAAAAAAATACTGCAGTTTGGTTATGTTATCGATCATCCTGTTAAAAACGTCAAAAGCTGCTGTAGCTATTACCCCTTGTTCTATCATGACTATCGACCTGTCCCCGGAATTCGGAGTCATAATATAGAGCTTCTATTAAATTCGAATATAATTCCAAGGTTTAAAAACACAAAGTGCAAAGAAATCTACTTACCGGATTTATCCGGACAAAGGGTGGGAGGTGTACCAAATGCCAAGCATATTATTAATAAGCGAGGAAGGATTTATCGGCCGTGTATTCTCAGCCACGCTAATCGTATTTACTTCGGATTACTGTAGTGGGTGATCAGGTGATTGGCTCGATCATGTGATTTAACTAGTTTCCTGAGATCTTGCATATAAATGCAAGATCTCTCTTTCTGTAGAAAGAACAACCAATACAAGATTCTTTTTCCTCATTATTGAGTTCAAACCGCTATTAAAAGGGATGCGGTATACTCTTCTTATTATTTGGCCTTTTCATTACTCTGTACAGGGGTAAAAGATTGTAACATCGCCACTATCATACTGCTTTAAGAGCGGCACCATACAAGCAAAAAATCAAAAATGAAGCTATTCAGACTATTCTACCATTTTATATAAATTCTATTAATATCTTTAATATCTTGACATTATTGATATATTATATAAACCAAATCCCTAATTTCTATATTTATAATAACTTCCCAAGTTTCCAAAACAATTGTTTTCAATTTTTTAGAATTCTTATATATATTTGGATACAAAGCTCTTAAAATATCCTTTATTTTATTCTATAAAGCCTCAATATAGTTTAGATCTGAAAAAAATAAATAATAAAAAACTGATATAACCCCTTTATCTATTATATATACCAAGAAATATATTGTATTATATTTTGCTCCTTTATCCTGTTAAAAAAAAAATCCTGGATATAGATTTTAGGAATTATAAAAATAATTCCAGATAACTAGAAATATATATTCATAATAAGATTTTATTATAATTGTTTATTATGCCTTCTCCCAGAAAAAACTGGCTCTTTTATTATATTTCCCTAATATACAACCCCAGAATATCCAGTCTATCTTCCTTTGTTATTTGTAAGAAATGCAATTAGGGATATTGATTTCTGAAAGTCTAATTAATTATATATATTACTATTTCTTATAATAGCCTGGTTATACCCAGTTTTCATCATTCCAAAGGATTATATCTTATTATTTATTAGTCTATACCAAATATTTTATAGTCCAATTTAATCTCTTGATTCTGTTGGCTTCAGAAAATAATATTTTTCACCTTTTTATTATTTTTGTATATCTTTTCTTCTGAAAGGCCTTTTTAATAATTATATTTCCATATCATGTCTATTACTCCAGCCAATATAGAAACTTTATCTAAAAAATATCGCGGGTAAAGAAAAATTAAGTAACCTATTCGATGAGATATTTGCAGTAAGGTATATCAAAACAAACATATCTGCCAATAAAATATTAAGAAATAGATCTATTATCAAGAATATAATAAACCTATCGGTATATAATTATTGTATTAAAAAAAAATATATTATCTACAGACCAGTCTGCGTTATAATATAAAATTTATATATACAATTTATTATTTCTGGAGATGTTGTATAATATTTTGGGAACAGAAATATTCATAAAAAGCCAAAAAAGGGAAAAAACTAGCTTTTAAAGCAGCCTGAATATCTAACTATTGAAATTAGAACAGCTGATTTTGCAGTCAGGCCATTGGTCGAGCCACCACGGCGATATCCCTGCAGTTACAATCATTACACCATGTACGTAGCATATGCACTTTAGATATCACGTGAAAGTGTAGCGCAATGTCGCGCGGTATGGCGTTCTTCTAGAAGTTTCCACGGCGGCCACGTGTCGAGTTTTCGCACAGCCTTGAGCTAGGTGTATGGGATAAATGGCCCTTCCCCGACCCACAACAGCCCTTCACTTCCTAAATCTACTACTTGCTGAACGGACGCTTGCTGCCCACTATGAACCAGAACGAGCCAGAAACAGCTAAAGCTAAAGCTCTTCGTAGAGCAGCGGAAGCAGTAATTAAGAAGTTGCAGTCCATCAAACAAGGGCGAGAGGATCTACAGACACAGTCCGTTCGTATACGCGAAGCTGAACAATCTGTACAGGAGGATGAAGAAGCTCTACGAGAGCGCGATCCCAGGAATCAAGTCGAAGAACTCATCAAACGTGCCAATAAACAGGAAGCCATGAAGCAAAACTCTCGGGAAATCGTGGATGCTGGTCGACAGTTAGAGAACAAACGAAGGTCGCTAGAGAGGCTTCGAACGAAGCGACAGAGAGATGAGACAGACCTCAACTCAAGAGAAACAGATATGGCCTTGGAAACGCGATTGCAAGATGCACTGTATGTATTGCTAGTTAAACGTTTCAAGTGCTAATTAAGGAATCTGCTAACGGCATCTATCTTTAGACGTGACTACGTAGAGAATCATGTCTAACTTCGATGCTCTACGGAGTAAGTTCTCTACACTTTCAACAATCGTATCGAGCTCAGCCCTAGTTAGCTTTACATACTATTAGAAGCTGATATACAACCTGCGAGAATGATAGGCGAAGGAGAAACGGAGAGGTGTTACGAACACATGACAGCCTATTGCCTGAGGCTGCACAGAGAACCATAGGTGGAGATCACGAGATGAACGTCACGTGATGGGTCACATGAATCTTACTGGTCAACCTGGGAGATCCGAGAGATAGAAGGAATTCAAGGGGATTCAATGGCATGAAGGTTCTATATAACCAGCAGTCGTTTCCTTTGATAGAAGCATCGTGCTTAACTCAAATACAGTATCTCATTGCATACTTAGTAACAGCAACCAGCTATTACTCTTCTTGATTAGTGACGATGTCCCTGCCTTACCAACCAACCAACTTGCCCTACGGAACCACCACCAGGTTCCCAGGTCCGCTACAAGAGGGACACCACACCGGAAGGAGAGAGTAGCATGTGGCACGACCTACAACCGCCATGATGTTACGACCACGTTACTTGTTATTTGTTAATTATATTATTGTTTACGGTTATCACCCATCGTACTACAGCTATAGTCCAAGTTTGGCACTCAAGGGGTGTGGGTGTGCAACCAAAACCATAAGCTAGATTACGTGATAGGTCATGTGATTAAGTCCAGAGGATCTGGATGGACTCTAGGACAGGAGCACAAGTTCTATATAATCTCATAGTATTTCCTTAGTAGATAGAAGCTTCGTGCTGAACTCAAATAGTATTCCTTACAAACTAGTAACTTAGCAAGTTCCGCTTGACTCCACTGTGATAGGTTATCGACATCTCCCTGCCTACCCAACCAACCTAGACACTTACTCTTAACTCTTATAGTTACGCCGTGTCTTGAGGACAGGTCATCTCGTCGAAGGAGGCAGCGTAGTAATTCACGGTGGCAGCGGCGACGGCGGCGATAAAGGAGCGGATTCTCTATAAATACTAGAACTGACAACTGTAAAGGTTTATTGTTCTGCAAAAGTTTGTTACAAGAGAGGGGTATCTCTCGACCGAAAGAGAAAACTGCCGATTTTGGCAAATATCGGCCACTTTTTGCTCCTGTTTGAGAGGGTTATGGTGCAAGCAAAGTATATCGGGAAACCGGAATATTTCGGTAACATTCCGCCATACGCGGCCACACGCTCGGCAGCCACGGGCTTTATTATATAAGATAAGATAAAATACCCAGTAATTACTGTAATTACTCTCCCCACTATTACTAAATGACCAGAGACCCTTGATCGCTTGATTGGAGGTACCAATCCATGTGGCGACATCGCATGATACAGTACTCCTTCGTCACTACAAGGCTAACAAAAACATTTTTAGCGTTATGCTGAGCTTTGGAAATCCAGTTCCAATCGTTCTATAAGTTTGAAAAGCGAAAAGAGCTCGATGGTAGTATTATAGATTGAAGGGTTCTATTATATCATGAAAAGAGGCTCGTTGTAAATTATAGGGGCGGCGACGACACGACTGTAGTTTTTAGATTAAACAGGCTAGTAGTGTTCGGAATAAGGTATATAATATAACTTAGAAAAAATAATAAGAGATATTAAGGTGTGCATAGATTTTAAGATGCTTAAAGCCAAAGTACCTATCAATTTTTCCGGCATGTAGGGTTTTCCGGCACGCAGGGATGGACGGTATATTATAAATCCTTATTTAAAACCTCAAAATACTTAATAACTTTAAATATAAAAATCTTAAATTAATGGGGCGCTTTAATTATATAAAATGGCTAAAAAAGGCTAACATATTCCTTAAAATAAAAGGATATATGTTATATATTGTGAAAATGTGTGGAGTGGGCACGTGATGATTGTTGAATCGGTACTAGCGTCAATTGATTAAGTAAACAAAGCTTAGATTCGGAAGAAGCCTAATTATAGGATAAGCTCAGGGTATTTATACCCTAGGCTCTTATTCTAGAATCTTCTACTAGCTTCTGTATTACATATTGTATTACGTATTGTACGCGTAAGCTAGTGAAGCTCACTGCCTATTTAGGACTAGTTCCCGCAGTAATTACACGTTGTAGAACCCTGTGGAACTATATAGAAACTATTTTGTAAACTAGTTCGGTTTTCCTCAGATAATCTCGGGGAACCTTCTAGAATGTTCTAGGCTATTCCTAATTAGGTTTAAATTATATTTAGGATTACGTAAATTATTATTACTAATAATAATTTAACATACCCCCGTAATAATAACTCCTAATATAGGTCCTATAAAAACAACAATATAGGTCCATTATTACGCTAATATAAACTATTATAACCCAATATTTTTATATTAATTTTTTTTTTTTTTTAGAACCAATTTTATAAGGAAAATCCTTAATACAATTTATTTACCCTGGAGGTTTAAATTAGCTAGATGGCTAGTTAGGTATTTTTATTTTTACAGGATAAGTTGTAGGTATTATAATCCTATAGGGTAAGTTGCAAGTATTAATACTATTAAATTATCCTGGAGATATTTTTGCAGAATAAGTCGTATATATTATTGCAATTTACAAAATAATCCATATATATTACAAGATAAACTAGTTGTATTGTGGATTTCCCAGGTAATTTAGTAATATTAGGCTTATTTTAAGCCTAATCCGGCTATAAAGGCCTTGTGCCCCACATTAGGAAATGGTTTAGTAAATCCGTCTACTTTTTGTTCTTTAGTAAGGACAAAAATAAAATCTATAATACCCTCATTTATTAATTGTTTTATATAATAATATTTAATTTTAATATACTTAATACATTTGTGGAATACAGGGTTTTTAGCCAATAGGATTGCGCTATTATTATCGCAATATAAAGGTAATTTGGATTGTCTAAAGAGGCCTAGTTCTATTAATAATATTTTAATAAAAACTAGTTTTTTTCTATATACATTTATAGCAATTATTTCGGCTTCTATAATATTTTATATTATTATAGATTATAATTTAGATTTTTATATAAATACACCCCCGGCTATAAATAGTAAATAACCGATAATACTCTTAGCCTCTAATTGGTCGCTTGTATAATCAGTGTCTATATATTCTTGAATATAACTAGGATTATTTTTACTATAAACGATACTTAGGTAGGTTATACTTTTTAAATATCTAAATACTCGTTTAATAATTAAAAAATAAATATTATTAGGGTTAGAAGCAAATCTAACTAGTTTAATAACAGCAAAACAAATATCTATTTTTATTGTTAATACTAGAAATAATAAAAAATCTATTAATTACTGATAATAATTAATATTTTCAATATTAACTTGTTTAGGATTAGGCTCCAATTTAATTTTAGTTTCTATAGGTATAAATATAAGATTTAAATTATTAAATTTAAATTTATCTAATAATTTATTAATATATTTAGTTATATATAATTTCATATACCCTTTTTTTGATTTATAATTGATTTTTATATTTAGATAATCTTTAATTAAATTTAATTCTTTTAATTTAAAATATTTTTTAATATTCTTAATAAAAGAATTATATACTTCTTTAATAGGATTAATTATAACTAGGTTATTTATATATATATATATTATAATATTTATAGATTTATTAATAAATAAATTAATTTCAGAAATTAAGGTTTTAAAATCTAATTTATTAATTAAAACTTTTTTTAATATATTAATTTATATTTTAACGGATTGTTTTAGTCCATATAAAACCTTTAATAATTTTAATACATGGGTAGAGTATTGCTTATTAATATAATCTTTTGGTTGGTTGATATATAAACCTACGTTTATATTACCCTAAATAAAGATTGAAACTATATCTATTTTATAAACTAGCCAATTATTTATTATTACTAATACAAAAATTAGACGCCAGACTAATTGTTTAATAACCCTTATAAAGGTTTTAATATAATTTAGATTATATAGTTATATAAAACCCTTAATTATAAATCTACTTTTGAATTTGTAATAATTATCCTGGTTCTTAATTTTATAAGTCTAGCGACTAGTTAAAATTTTAATATTATTAGGTTTAGACACTAATTCTTATGTTTTATTATTATTTAAGATATTTAATTTTATTAGCTCGGACTTAGTCCAATATAAACTATATTTAGAACTATAGGCTTTTTTATAATTTTTAGGCTCAATTATATCCTTAATATCGTTTTTATGGACTATAATTTTATTATTATTATTATTTTGAATTAAGTCTTCATTTTTGGTAATAATATAAGTTTTGGAAATTAATAAATAAAAGGCTCGTTGCTTTTTAAAAAATTTATTATAATCTAAACTTAATGTGAAAATGTGGGGAAAGGGCACGTGAGGATTGCCGGATCGGTACTAGCGTCAATTGATTAAGTAAACAAAGCTTGGATTCAGAAGAAGCCTAATTACAGGGTAAGCTCAGGGTATTTATAGCCCTGGGTTCTTATTTTAGAGTCTTCTACTAGCTTCTGTATTACGTATTGTATTACGTATTATACGCGTAAGCTAGTGAAGCTCACTGCCTATTTAGGACTAGTTCCCGCGGTGATTACGCGTCGTAGAACCCTGTAAAACTATATAGAAACTACCCTGTAAACTAGTTCGGTTTCCCTCGGGTAACCTCGGGGAACCTTCTAGAATGTTCTAGGCTATTCCTAATTAGGTTTAAACCATATTTAAGATTACGTAAGTTATTATTACTAATAATAATTTAACACTTAATTCGTCTAAATCGTCCTCAATATCTGGCATTTCAATGTCCGAATCGGGACTATTAAGCGAATTATTAATAGGATTATTAGAAAGTAATAAATTTTTATCAAATTTCCTGGGTAAGTCCCTAATATCAGGTGAATTATTCCCGGGTAAGCCACTGGTATTATAAGGTAAGTCCTCTGTATTATAGAGTAGGTCCCCAGTATTACAGGGTAACCCGTTTGTACTACAAGATAAGTGACTTGTAGTAGATGAATTACTACAGGGTAGGTTATTTGTATTAATATTTCCCCCAAATTGATAATTTTCTAATATATCTAAACTATTATATAATAATTCTAACCCTTCTAGACTAATATAATTATTATTTATTAGATTATAATTATTTGAATATATTAAATCTTTTTTAATTAAACAATTTTTAATATTAATTATTTTATCCTAATTAAAAAAATAGATTAAATAATTATTATTAGATTTATATCCAATAAATATATTTTTATTAATTTTAATAAATAGTTTACCGTTTTTTCTAATCTTTTTAGGAACTAGTATATAAATTAAAAAATTTAATACTCTAAAATAAACAATATAAAATTTTTTATTTAATAATATTTTATAAGGAATTTTATTTATAATATTATTATAGATTCGATTTTTAATATAAACTATAGCTTATATTAGACTAGGTTATAATTTAAGGGGTATACTTTTGTCTTGGCAAAAAATAATTAATTTTTTAATAATATATTTATTTAATATTTCGGTTATCCTGTTTTGGCTAATTAAATAAGAATTAATATATTTATATATAATATTCTTGTTTTTAATAAATAAAATTTATTTATTAAATTTAAATTCAGTTGCATTATCTAATTTAATTATTTTAATTTTATTAAATAAATTATTTATATTATTATTTAAATCGAACTAAATATTTATTAATTTAAAAAAGTCTAATAATATAATATATATATTATTTTTATTTTTAATATTATATATCCAGGCGGCGCGGTTGCCCCTGTTAGTAATAGTTATAAAATAACGTTCCCCGTTTAGGCCTAGCGGCTTAATAAACCCACAAATATTTATGTCAAATATAATTAAATTTTTAATTTTTGATATTGGGGTTTTATTATTAATATAATGAAATTTATTTAATATATAAAGTTTATATATATATAATTTACTAAATTTTTGTATATTTAACTTTAATTTTAATATAGATTAGATTGTTTTATTAATATAATTTTTATTTAAATAATTTAATTTTTTATGAATTAGATCTATTTTAGTAATTTTTATATTATTAATTCTTTTTTGGATTTTATAAACTATTTTTTCTAGCCTATTATAATCTATAAATATATCTAAATAAAACGTATTTTTATACCAATATAAGGGTACAATAATATTAATTTCAATATAGATTAATTTATTATTATTTAAATTATTTATATAACGCCACCTTTTTAAAAATAATTTATATTCGCTAATTAAAATATTTTTTAATTTAAATATATAATAAATATAAATAATAAAGATTTTATTATTATTTATTAATATAAATAGGTCCCCGTAATTTAATATTTGGCAGGGTTCCTTTATAACCGTATTAATAAAGATTTTATTGTCTAGGGTTTTATAATTAATAAACCAATTTTTATTAAAATAATAATAATCAATAGCGCCAGAATCAAATATTATATTATTAAATATTTTATTAATTATTTTTTTAAGGAATTTAGTTAAAATTTTTTCATTTTGATCTTTATTAATATTATTAATATTATTAATATTATTAATATTAGGCCTATATGTCATAATCATGGGTTTTATTGATTTTACCTTCATAATTGCCTTAGTAGACTCATTTTTATATTTATTATTATTATTTTTAGTAGATTTAGGCTTTTTACTCTTAGTTTTATTAATTTTATCAACTTTATTATTATTATTAGACCTTAATTCAAGATATTTGAAAAAATAATCTTCTTTTAAATGATTTTTGTTACTAAAATTTTTATTTTTGTAATATATATAATATTTAGATTTTTTATTATTAATTTTATTAATTGAATTATTAGTATTAAATCCTAATTTAATAGATTTATTAATAATGTCCGAAATGAATTTATTAATATTAATATCTCTTATATTTCGGCTAATATTTTTATATTTTTTAGAACAAAAATTATTATAAGAATTAAATAGGTCCTTAAATAATATTAAAATTATATAAAATTTAAAAATTATATATTTTAATTCAAATAAATATAAAACCGAAAACTGAATATAATTAATATATTTATCAATATTATTAAAAGAATCTAAATTATAATCGATTATTTTATTGAAATATCGATCAATTATTTCTATATTAAATTCGCCAAATATATTTTTATATATTTATTATAATTGATTAATATTGGTTTTATTTTTAAAATGATTCTTATTATCGTCTAATATAATTGTTTTAATAATTTTTAAAATTTTTTTAATATTATATTTAAAATCGATTTTTTATTTTATATATTTAATAATTAATTCTAAATTTCGAATTATATTAATATTATTATAATATAAAAATTTAAAATTTATTGGATTTGGCTCAAAATTATTTATATATAATATATATCCCTCTATTTCGAGGAATATATTAATCTCTTTTAGCCATTTTATATAATTAGAACGCCCTACTAATTTAAAACCTTTATATTCAGAGTTACTAAATATTTTGAGATTTTAAATAAAAATTTATAATATATAAAAATTTTAAATATATATTTAATATATAGGATAATCTCTAAATATAATTAAAAATATCTAAATAAATAATAGATTTATTTAAAAATTACAAAATAACCCTAAAATATTAGAATTTTATAATACCAATTATTTACCCTAGAATATTAGTAGCTTATCCTATATTTAAATTATAAAATAATTCAAATATATTATAATTTACAGGATAGGCTAATAATATTACAGAATAATTTATTGGTATTATAATATATCTAAATAATTTATATATATAAATAGGTTTTTAAACTTATAAAATAATCTTCAAGTATTTATAAAATAATTTAAAAATATTGTAACTTTATAAAATAACCTCAATATATTTACAAAATAATCTACAAATATTTATAAAATAGTTTATAAATATTATAATTTTATAAAATAATCTTTGCATATTGCACTTTTATTAATACTAGATAAATCTATTTATTTAATCAATAATATTATATAGACTTTAGATCTATTTATTAGGGGGTTCGCTTTTTAATTTAATTAAAAACTTTATAACTAGTTTTAACTTAGTTAGTATTAATAAATAAAAAGAATTATTAAATTAATTTATTTTGACCAGGATTAGTTAGTTTAAAGTAATATTTTCCCTCTCCGAGGATGGTTTTTTAAAAATATTAATTAAAGAGCTACAAATCCTGTTAAATTATTAATAATAATAATAACTTACGTAATCCTAAATATGGTTTAAACCTAATTAGGAATAGCCTAGAACATTCTAGAAGGTTCCCCGAAGTTACCCGAGGGAAACCGAACTAGTTTACAGGGTAGCTTCCATGTAGTTCCACAGGGTTCTACGACGCGTAATCACCACGGGAACTAGTCCTAAAATAGGCAATGAGCTTCACTAGCTTACGCGTACAATATATAATACAATACGTAATACAGAAGCTAGTAGAAGACTCTAAAATAAGAGCCTAAAATATAAATACCCTGAGCTTATCCTGTAATTAGGTTTCTTCTAAATCCAAGCTTTGTTTATTTAATCAATTGACACTAGTATCGATCCGATAATAATTATGTGCCTACTCCCCACATTTTCACATAGTAGCAATAATCTTGGCTCTATACTAGTGCCATTTACAAGAGCTTCTGTTGCAAATACGTTAATTTGCAAAAATAAGTATAGACCCCTGCCTAATTCGGTTGACCAATAGGAGACCTAGACCCGTGACCCGCGTCCCTGAGACTAAGCTAATGCGAGCGAATAAATATTAGCCTCTAGAAGTAGGTGGAAACGATACGCGACCTACAATGGGTATATCTAGTATTACCTCAAACCAGGGTGCTTATACGCCTAGGTGCGTTAATATAAGAGACCGTAGCGGCTTTATAGCTAGCGGCTAGGCGGCGTGGCAGTCTAGCCTTATTAGATTTAGATTGACTGGATTTTTAGCTTTTTAATTAATGTTTTTAAAAAGCCATCCTCGGAGAGGGAAAATATTATTTTAGATTGATTAATCCTGGTCAAAATAAATTAGTTTAGTAATTTTTTTTATTTATTAGTACTAGTTAAATTAAAACTAACTATAAAATTTTTAATTAAATTAAAAAACGAATCCTTTAGCAAGTGGATCTAAAGTCCACGTAATATTATTAATTGAATAAGTAGACTTATCTAATATTAATAAAAGTGCAATATGTAGAAGTTATTTTATAAAATTATAATATTTATAGACTATCCTATAAATACTTACAAATTATTTTATAAATATATTAAGGTTATCCTATAAAGTTACAATATTTTCAAGTTATTTTGTAAATATTTGAAGATTATTTTGTAGGTTTAGAAACCTATCTATATATATAAACTACCTAGATATATTATAATATTAATAAATTATTTTATAATATCGTCAGCCTACCCTATAAATTATAATATATTTGAGTTATTCTATAATTTAAATATAGAATAAACTATTAATATTCTAGAGTAAATAGCTAGTATTATAAAATTTTAATATTTTAGGGTTATTTTATAATTTTTAAATAAATCTATTATTTACCTAAATATTTTTAATTATATTTAGAAATTATTTTATATATTAAATATATATTTAAAATTTTTATATATTATAAATCTTTATTTAAGATCTCAAAATATTTAATAATTTTGAATATAGAAACCCTAAATTAGTAGGGCGTTCTAATTATATAAAATGGCTAAAAGAAGCTAATATATTCCTCGAAATAGAGGGGTATATATTATATATAAATAATTTTGAGCTAAATCCAATAAATTTTAGATTTTTATATTATAATAATATTAATATAACTCGAAACCCAGAATTAATTATTAAATATATAAAACGAAAAATTAATTTTAAATATAATACTAAAAAAGTTTTAGAAATTATTAAAACAATTATATCAAATAATAATAAGGACCATTTTAAGGATAAAATCGACGTTAATCAATTATAACAAATATATAAAAATATATTTGGCAAATCTAATATAAAAATAATTAATTAATATTTTAATAAAATAATCAATTATAATTTAAACTCTTTCGATAATACTAATAAATATATTAGTTATATTCAGTCTTTAATTTTATATTTATTTGAATTAAAATATATAATCCCTAAATTTTATATAGTCTTAATATTATTTAAAAGATTATTTAATTCTTATAATAGTTTTTACTCTAAGAAATACGAGGATATTAACCGAAATATAAAAGATATTAATATTAATAAGTTTATTTCGGACATTATTAATGAATCCACTAGGCTAGGATTTAATATTAATGATTCAATTAATAAAATTAATAATAAAAAATCTAAATATTATATATATTACAAAAATAAAAATTTTAGCGGCAAAAATCATTTAAAAAAAGATTATTTCTTCAAATATCTTGAATTAAAATTTAATAATAATAATAATAATAATAAGGCCGATAAAATTAATAAAACTAAAAATAAAAAGTTTAAGTCTACTAAAAATAATAATAATAAATATAAAAATGAATCTATTAAAACAATTATAAGGGTAAAATCATTAAAATCTATAATTATAACATATAGGTCTAATATTAATAATATTAATAATATTAATAATATTAATAATATTAATAATATTAATAATATTAATAAAAATCAAAATGAAAAAATTTTAACTAAATTTTTTAAAAAGGTAATTAATAAAATATTTAATAATATAATATTTGATTCTGGTGTTATTGATTATTATTACCTTAATAAAAATTGGTTTATTAATTATAAAACCTTAAAAAATCAAACCTTTATTAATATAACTACAAAGGAACCCTGCCAAATATTAGACTACGGGGATCTATTTATATTAATAAGTAATAATAAAATCTTTATTATTTATATTTATTATGTACCTAAATTAAAAAATACTTTAATTAACGAATATAAATTATTTTTAAAAGAATAATATTATATAGGTAATTTAAATAATAATAGACTAGTCTATATTAAGATTAATATTATTGTACCCTTATATTGGCATAAAAATACATTTTATTTAAATATATTCGTAGATTATAATAAACTAGAAAAAATAGTTTATAAAATCCAAAAAAGAATTAATAATATAAAAACTATTAAAATAAATTTAGTTTATAAAAAATTAAATCATCTAAATAAAAATTATATTAATAAAATAATCTAATCTATATTAAAATTAGGATTAAATATACAAGAGTCTAGTGAATTACACACATGTGAGCCTTGTATATTAGGTAAATTTCACCATATTAATAATAAAACCCCAATATCAAAAATTAAAAATTTAACTATATTTGACATAAATATTTATAGACCTATTAAACCACTAGGCCTAAATAGGGAACATTATTTTATAACTATTACTAACAAAAACAACCATACCGCCTAAATATATAATATTAAAAATAAAAATAATATATATATTATATTATTAAATTTTTTTAAGTTAATAAATATCCAATTCGATTTAAATAATAATATAAATAATTTATTTAATAAAATTAAAGTAATTAAATTAAATAATATAACTAAATTTAAGTTTAACAAATAAATTTTATTTATTAAAAACAAAAATATTATATATAAATATATTAATTCTTATTTAGTTAGCCAAAATAAGATAGCCGAAATATTAAATAAATATATTATTGAAAAGTTAATTACTTTTTGCCAAGACAAAAGCATACCTTTTAAATTATGGCCTAGTCTAATACAGATTATAGTTCATATTAAAAATCGAATTTATAATAATATTATAAATAAAATTCTTTATAAAACATTATTAGATAAAAAATCTTATATTATTTATTTTAGAGTATTAAGCTTTTTAGCTTATATACTAGTCCCTAAAAAGATTAGAAAAAATGGTAAACTATTTATTAAAACAAATAAAAATATATTTATTGAATATGAATCTGATAATAATTATTTAATCTACTTTCCTAATTAGAATAAAATAATTAGCACTAAAAATTGTCTAATTAAGGAAGATTTAATATATTCAGATAATTATAACCTAGTAAATAATAATTATACTAACCTAGAAGAGTTAGAATTATCATATAATAGTCTAGATATATTAAAAAGCCATCAATCTGGGGGAAATATTAATACAAATAACCTACCCTGTAGTAATTCACCTACTACAAGTCACTTACCCTGTAGTACAAACGGGTTACCCTGTAATACTGGGGACCTACCCTATAATACAGAGGACTTACCCTGTAATACCAGTGACTTACCCGGGAGATTTGATGAAGAATCATTACTTTCTAATAATCCTATTAATAGTTCACTTAATAGTCCCGATTCGGACATTGAAATGCCAGATATTGAGAATGATTTAGACGAATTAAGCCTAGATTATAATAAACCTTTTAAAAAGTAACGAACCTTTTATTTATTAGTTTCCAAGGTTTATATTATTACTAAAAATGAAGAATTAATTCAAAATAATAATAATAATAAAATTATAATCTATAAAAACGATGCTAAGGATATAATTAAGTCTAAAAATTATAAGGAAACTTATAGTTCTAAATATAATTTATATTGGATTAAGTCCGAACTAGTAGAATTAAATATTTTAAATAATAATAAAACATGGGAATTAGCGCCTAAATTTAATAATATTAAAATTTTAACTAACCGTTGGGTTTATAAAATTAAGGACCAGAATAATTATTACGAATTTAAAAACAGATTTATAGTTAAGGGTTTTATACAATTATATAGCCTAGACTATATTGAGACTTTTATAGGGATTATTAAACAATTAATCTAGCGTTTAATTTTTGTATTAGCAATAATAAATAATTGGCTAATTTATAAAATAGATATAGTTTTAGTCTTTACCCAGGGTAATATAAATATAAATTTATATATCAATTAACCAGAAAGCTATATTAATAAACAATACCTTACCTACATATTAAAGCTATTAAAGGCTTTATATAGGTTAAAACAATCCGCTAAAATATAAATTAATACACTAAAAGAGGTCTTAATTAATAAATTAAATTTTAAAACCCTAGTTTCTGAAACTAGTTTATTTATTAATAAATCTACAAGTATTATAATATACGTATACATAGATGACCTAATTATAATTAGCCTTATTAAAGAAACATATAATTTTTTTATTAAAAATATTAAAAAATATTTTAAATTAAAAAAATTAAATTTAATTAAAAATTATCTAGATATAGAAATCGATTATAAACCAAAAAAGGAATATATGAAGCTATATATAATTAAATATATTAATAAATTATTAGATAAATTTAAATTTAATAATTTAAATTTTACATTTATATTTATAGAAACCAAAATTAAATTAGAGTCTAATTTTAAACAAATTAATATTGAAAATATTAAATATTACTAATAATTAATAGGCTCTTTATTATTTCTAGTACTAGCAATAAAAACAGATATTTATTTTGTTATAATTAAATTAATTAGATTCGCTTCCAATTTTAATAATATCTACTTTTTAGTTATTAAATAAGTATTTAAATATTTAAAAAACATAGTCTACTTAGGTATCGTTTATAGCAAAAATAATCCTAGTTATATTTAAAAATATATAGACGTTGATTATGTAGGCGACCAATTAAAAGTCAAGAGTATTACCGGATATCTGCTATTTATAGTCGGGGGCGTATTTATATGGAAATCTAAATTATAATCTATAATAGCCCAGAGTACTATAAAGACTGAAACGGTTGCTATAAATACATATAGAAAGGAATTAATTTTTATTAAAATATTATTAATGGAACTAGGCCTCTTTAAGCAATCCAAATTACCCCTATATTGCGATAATAATAGCGCAATCCTATTGGCTAAGAACCCCGTATTCCACGAGTGTATTAAATATATTAAAATTAAATATTATTATATAAGGCAATTAATAAATGAAAGTATTATAGACCTCATATTTGTCCCTACTAAAGAACAAAAGGCAGATGGGCTTACTAAGCCACTTCCTAATGTGGGGCACAAGGCCTTTATAGCCGGATTAGGCTTAAAATAAGCCTAATACCACTAAATTACCCGGGAAATCCACAGTACAACTAGCTTACCCTGTAATACATGTGGATTACCCTGTAAGTTGCAATAATACATACGACTTACCCTGTAAAAATACCTCCAGGGTAGTCTAATGGTATTAATACTTGTAGCTTACCCTGTAGGATTATAATACCTACAACTTACCCTGTAAAAAAATAAAAATAAAAAAAATAAAATAAATAAAAAATAAAAACTCCAGGGTAACTAAATTGTATTAAGGATTTTCCTTATTAAAATTGGTCTTAAAAATTGATATAAAAACATTGGGTTATAATAGTCTATACTAGCGTAATAATGGACCTGTATTGTTGTTTTTAGGACCTGTATTAGAAGTTATTATTACGGGGGAATGTTAAATTATTATTAGTAATAATAACTTACGTAATCCTAAATATGGTTTAAACCTAATTAGGAATAGCCT
>Ga0247778_1000748_pt1 | contig 27447 bp, 23 predicted proteins | sample UWRJL049202B5_FD_179939 | JGI IMG/M metagenome (GOLD analysis project Ga0247778, IMG submission 179939) | Plant litter microbial communities from Arlington Agricultural Research Station in Wisconsin, United States - UWRJ-L049-202B-5 | ecosystem: Environmental > Terrestrial > Plant litter >...
TTTTTTTCACAGAATTAGTTTGAATGTTGAGCAGAGACCGAGGAAGTGGCGGTGTATTTAATAGAATCCCATCTATCCCTATTCTACGGTGGAAACCGATCGATGTGAGATTCACTGGTTCCTTCGAAGCGGGGATTCGACGTTGATGGGTATAAATTTGGGCACGCTGGCCGGAATTGAGAGAGACAGGTCTAATAACGGGAGATAATGAGTCCAATTATGGAGACTGGTTTCAAGGTTTGGGTGCGTAAGTCCAGTTCGCTTTTGAGTTTTCCCTTGTTTCTTGAATCTATTGCCTGCCTCACCTGGTTAGCTGCTGCGAATTGAAGATCCAGAAGAGGGATTTACTGTCGTGCATTTCTTGCTGTCAAGGTGACAGCTGCGTTTCTTAATTTGGATCTACTTAGTTCTTGTGGCTATCAATACCAACTTGTTATGTATTGCAAACCTTAAATGGGGGTATTGGTCTCCTAGGAAAGAGACTCCCCAGTCATCCTCTTCCAATTCTTTCTACGAGTACTGGCTGGAGAAAAAAAAGGCATGTTTTCCGAACAGTGCGGTGTTTTTATGGATAATTCAGGTGGTCGTAAGGGAATGGAAGCAAGCGCGATCCATGATCATTCACCGAGGGCACTGAGCTCGAGAATTCGAGATTTCCGCCTATAAAATACTAGCAGTCCTGGGTTTGAGAAGATACAAAGCAAAAAGGCGGGGATGATGGTGCATTAGGGCATGTCCCTAAGCGGATCAATTTTGATATTTCGTCGTATGCTGTGCAGAAAGGGGCCAACTGTCGACTTCATCTTCCCCATTCTCTCAGTTCCACCGACTTTTGTGTTGATAATTCATTCGTAAGTTTTGTCGTTGCCTTGTATTCACAGTCATTATTTCTTTTCCGGTCAATGTGGACCTTTGATTCCTTCTTAGGCCTGATTTCAAGTGCTTGAAATATGACACCCTGAGACCTGGAGATCAACTCGGGCTTATGTTCTGTACCTTCAAGAGCGTTCAACCAAAGACGCTCTACGGTTTCTCTTTCCAGAGTTTTTCATAAATTTGACCTTAACAGTCCGGAAGTCGGCGAAGGTGAGATTTTGTATGGGAGCAGCAGGGACGACGTGGGGATATTCTACAATTCTCCTTTTCGGAAAGTGCTGTCGAGTCTCCTTCCACTCCGCGAACGAAACCCACTGGTCTGGAAAACCTTCTCGCGATACATAACTGCTAATTCTGCAAAATAAATGTCTCATCATAAACTCATCCACTACTTTATGATGGACTATGGAGCCTGCGATAGCTCCAAAGCGTCGATGTGTTCTCTCCTACCTATGCATATTAAGGTGGTGGGGTTATTTCTCTTACGCCTTCGCACCTTCCACAACCTTGATCCAGAGATTTCAGTGGAAGTCTACCTACTGTCGGGTAAATTTTACTGTCAGGTTCTGCCTGGCTTAAATTTCGGCCCCGGTACAGTCCTTCTTTCCTGAAATCTTGGGAAGTGACGCCTGTCGAAACTTATCGCTTGACAAACGTCTTTGCAATACTTTTGGCTCTCCAAGCAAATTTACCAGGAGAATACCTTCATGCAGAGTCATATTTCGGGTTCTCGTGTAAAACTATTCCAGTCTTTGGATGCCGGAGGTTTAATTCTCGTGCGCGGGGCAAGACAGGAAGTCGCCTCGTAATCGCCTAACAACGACGTCGAGAGTATCCCTCTGATATCTCGGTCGACTTAATTCATACGGAGACATCATAAATTTTTAGTGAGATCTGGGTACGTTGATAGAGAGAACAATAGTGCGAGCCCGTGAGGACTAGGAAATTTTATGTTTCCGTTTTCGGTGATTTCGCCGGGGTACTATGAGAACCTGACTTGTTGCTTGATGTTGCAAGTAGAACTCATACGGGCTCGTCAACTCGAAGTATCTTCCCACAATAAGGGGCCCACGAAGTGAAGGGATTTTAGCTGCTACAGAAGAGCAGGGACCAGCTTGCATGAGAACGATGTCGGTCAGGATAAGAAACATTGGATGAGACTCGAAGGTATAAATCTTTTGAAGTTTCTGTGGAGACACAAAGGTCAAAGGGTAGATTAGTAATCCTTCTGGTAGTTACTGTGAGCAGAATCTTAGACTCGAGTTTATCTTCAATTATTATATACAATGAAAATTTGCAACTTCTTTCAAAGATTAAGAGTCATCGTCCGAACAGTCGGTGTCACACCAGTCCGAATCTTCGAGAAGCTCAGCCACAAAGTTCCTTGCTTTCTTTGAGACTTTGTCATCCAGAAGCTTTAAACTTTCGAAAATCCATTGATCTTCCTTATGAATAAATTCGATTGCTCCACGACGAAACCTCATGGTGTGTCGAAGATGGAGAGACTGCAGAAATGCAGATTCATCGCAACACCATTCTAGCAAATGATATTTCAATAGAGGTTCAAATTCTTTTATAGTCAGGAGAAGGCGTTCGTTCAATGTGTGTCGAATTCCCATAGGGTTGGACCCGGTATGGTGCCTCCGGGTGTTGCAACCCAGGTGCATTTTATCTTCATTGTTCATGTTGAGACAAAGAAATCCCTCCATATCTCCGTATTCTGAGAGATGGTCGCACTCAAATAGGCAATTATTCAGTGTTTCCGTCGATATTTCTCCATGATGTTTGTCCATGTGTAAAAAGAGGATTTCTTTCGACCACTCGAACTCCCGTGCCCACCCATCTTCACTAGCGGTTTGAAAGGATTGCGAATAAATCCCGCTTTTGTGAAAGCGTTCAAGAGTCTTGTGCCCTAAAAATTGAGCTTCTTTGCGAAGATGACGAGCCCTTAAAATAGAGCTTTTGAGAGTAAAGCACCCAAACCATTCGTACGGCCCCTGTGAAAATGTCTCCGGGCTGAAGGTTCCATCGTCGCTAAATTCACATCGCAGAGAGTATCTCTGTACCAGGCTCGAAGTATTTCAAGACCACATTTGCTCCACTGAATGTTTCAGTAAAAGTAATTCTTAGAGATTTAAGTCTAAAATAGACCTACATGTTTGTCAAGTCTTGGAGAGACGGCTTTGACGAAAGTGTACCCTTCGATGGGGTTCTTGTAGGCTTCAAAAATCAAGAGGAGAAGCTCGTGGGGCAACTTTTCCACATGATTTTCGACTTTCTGCGGGAATCTTTCTTCCCTATTCTTGGAAAAGCCAGTTGCCAAGGGCTCGCACGAAGAAGGAGATTTTGAGGAAGAAGTCCAAATCTGCCGTATGAGTTGAAGGAGATCCATTTTGATATATATGCTGTCGTGGTGAAAAATGAAATTCCAGATTGAAGGAAAAAATTATAATCCTTTGAAATTTTGTACGCCATGACCTCAATTTTGCAGATGCCCTACGGGATCTAAAATAATGACTTTTTGAATGAAAGGCGGAAGCCTATAGTAGTTTACTTGAAGTCCCTGCCCCTCTGACATGTCTAAATGAAAGAAAGTCAAATTGTAGTCCAGAAATACGAAACAAGATCAAGAAACAGCCTCCAGGAAGAAATTAAAAATAAACTAAAAATAAAACAAATATTAAAGCAGAACGACCAGATTTATGAGGATTGCAGATTTCGTAGCGCCGGTTCGGGCCGGATTTCTGGATGCAGTGAACCCGAGAAGAAGGTATACGAGAAACGAGGGCCTCCCTGTTAAATTATTATCTGAGCGAGAGCTGGCTATTGAATGTCTACTTGCCATATTTGTTCCGCCTTTTCTTCCCGAGAGATCTGTTGTTGGAGCCACGGCCGAATGCCAAAACCACCAGTAAGAGGTGGATTGTCTTTGTGCAAAGCCAGTAGCAGCGTACAAAGAAGATTTCCTCAAGCAGGGGTTCGATCAAACAGATTTCAAGAAACATTAGTTCATAGACACTTCTACAATTGAAATGATCTGAGCTCGTCGTATACTTTACGTAGGCGCTAATCCTATTGTGGCAATTTCACTCCTTAGCGTGGTAAGCACTACCTCCTCCTCGGCATGACTCTTTTGGGGAGTATAAACCTACCCCCACCACTGGAGCCTGCTTGGTATTGTGAGATATCTAATATAAAGATATCTTCTAATTCGCTTCTGAACTGAACAGTATTCTGGGGACCAGACCGGCTTAGCAACGCCCGTTGATACGTTGATGCGGGGCTAATTGCTTCCAACAACCTTTCTCGTACAAAACTCCTAAATACTGTACTGTATTCGAGCGAGCCATTCACAACACGAAAATCAATTTGAAGGCTGGTTTGTGAAAAGACATTCCATTTTATGCCAGACCAACAATTTGCTAATAACATGCTCAGTTCCTCCTCTGCGATGATGGCGTCGGTCAATCTCGACATACCCCTCATCCGAGAGGCCAACGCCAAGGACTTCGTGACTTACCTTGATGAGCTACGAGAGAATTTGTCAGAAACCACCATCTGCCAGTTACTACTCGAAGCCATAGACCTCGAGTACTTGCCTCCGACCATCCTAAATGCTTTCCTCGGCTGGTCCCAGTCTGCTGAGACTATCGCGCTGTGCATTCACGACGGAAAATCGAGCTTTGCTGTCCAATCAGGTATCAAGGAATTTGGGAAAGCGATGACGGATCCTGATTTATGGGAATTGGTCTGGGCCGCCAATGGGGGGACAAGAGGTATGATGGATATCTTCGCAAAGATTTCTGTCACGGATGTCAATCTCCTCGCGACAGCTATTGGACACTGCAATCGTGTCCCGCAGAAGGACAGAACGCGATCCCGAGAAACAGCCGTCGAGGACTTGCTGCAAGCATTACTACCATTGCACTACCCAGCATCGAAGCTTCAGAGCCTAGACAAACGTCCCATTGGACATTATTTCGCTCAGATGGTACCAGTATGTTCCGAGGGCTTTGTCAAGAAGCTACTAGATGACCGGGACAAATCGAATCCCCTATACCATGGACTACCGGTGAAACGTTTGATCAGAACACATGTAGACCTCTTACAGACGCGTGTTGTTGAAGGTATATTTGGCGAAGGACCTGTGGACGAGCATCTCGATGTGTATCTCAAGGCTTTCGCGTTCAAAGAGCCGCCAAAACCTGGGCTTGAACCAAGGACATCCGCTTCGATGGTCTTTGCGTCGAAGATACTGCATCTTCGTTTGCAAGACATGAACAACAACCGTTGGCCTAGTTCGGTCTTAGAAGCCGATATATTACACTCTCTTCTACAACGATCAATCAGAAAGAAAACGCGGGAACCCAAGCTGCATGATGTATTTGCCATGGTTCTGCAATTTCTGGAGACCAAGCCACAGCTTAAGCCTACCCTTCAATCGAAACGCATATGGCCCAAGATTGCAGCCCGCTGGAGGAGAAATGCGCAGAACTATGAGGATATACTTGTTCGTGGTCTGCGATTGGGACTCGGCGGATCACAGGGTACTATTGCTTCCGACTTCTTGAAAGCATCCCGCGCTGTCAAGGTGGTGCCTGAAATGAGATGGCCACTACTGAGGCTATACTGTCTCCATGTTCCCAAAAAGGGCATCGACATCGATGAAACCGAGGAATTCATTCCATTGGCAAACCAACCCTGGTCAAGTGAAATATTCTTCCACCTGACCAACAGCCAAGCAGTTCGGTTGCTCAAAGGCCTCCAAGCTGCAAACCTACGATACAGCTTTTTGCAGGGACCTCGAGCCTCAATACTCTCCAATCAGGATATTAAATCCCAGCAAAATTTCAACGTAGTTCTACTTTTGACATTACTTCAGCGTGAATCTGAAGAAATTCAAAGAAAGGCGGAGAAGGCGGTCGACGATCTCCGAAAGAAAGCAGCTACAGCAAGAGATCAACCTGACCGAGCGGCATTTGCGAAAGCGGCCTCTTTTCATGCTATAGCAAGTGGAAATCTCGATTTATATGGAGAGATGATCAAATGGTAACAGCGCTATGTTCGTGATCCTCTGACAGTTAAGGTGATATTTAAGCGTGACGCCGTCACTACCGCAGAAGGCATCGCCCTTCTCTCCGGCATTCCGCAGCCATTGCCAGAAGACATGACGCTTGAAGAATTAGGAGAGAGAGTTAGAAAGTCAAATGAGATTCTGATGACATTCCATGAAACTATGCTCTTGGCGAAGAGAGAGCCATCCTTTTACTCGCCGGATTGGGATGGGTTATCATCGCTATTCGGTTCCGCAATCAGTAAACGGATTGAGCACGCCAAGAGCCTCAAGAAACTTCTTGAAAACGAGCTCGTCTATACTACAATATGGGCTGGAACCCTAGCTATGCTCGAGAAAGTAGGTGTTGATTTCCTCAACCAAGCTTATGGGCCAATCAAGATGCTCCTCCATGCCCTCCCTCCAATGACTCTCGCAACCACAACCAAAGCTATGCTCGAAGCTGGGAACGAGAAACGGAAGAAGCAAGATCGTCAGCAATCAGACGATATATTGGAGCGTCTATCGTATGAGCTTGTATCATCGCTTGCAGATAGCGACAAACCTCAGCTCGCGAAACAACTCGTTCTTCGTACGATCATTGACCGTCCAGATGCAAGCTCATGGCATAGACAGCTTTTATCAGCATCTTTCATGAAATCACTTCCCGCAAAAGATGCTCATGACATGCTTCTCTCCTTTGCGGCGGCGATTGGCGAGAAACTAGAAGAGCAATCGTATGTTAAAGTCGGCGAAGCCCCCCCGTCCAAATCAGCACCTCCACAATCGCTTGTGCGAGTCACTACAGTTAAGTATCTCGCCCAGCTTCTTGATAATGCGGATTTTATCTCAGCAGATGCGGCCATTGAAGTATTAGTAGAGCTATTCAAAGCGGGGACCCACAGAGATATTCGTCTTGCGACGCTTGAAAGTCTTCTCAGCCTTTTGAATACTTTGTGCAGCGGACAAATCGAAACTTGGAGGTCTAATCCTTTGATTGAAAAAATCATGGGAGCGTTGGAAACTGTGATCCCAATTGTTGGAAGCATCAACGAGCGTCGCCCACCACGGGACGAAAACTGGGAGGAAGCCAATGAAACGGGAACAGTCCCCGAGATATCTGAGACTTCTGCAGGCTTGCCGCCGTTGTTGCAAGCCGTAGTCACAGCGGCTGATGGACTACAGTACCCTGCGCTCAAGAAATTGCAAGCTGACTTTGTGAAACGGTTTCTCTTGCCTATTCTCCAACTCTCTCAGGCTGAACATGGGAAATGGATTTCCTTGTTCGTTGCGAAGCACAAAGCAAATCTCACTCGAGATGACATTACTCCAACACCAATCAGTCAGGAATTGTGGTCGAAACTGGTCCGGTGCTACCATGAATTGATTCCCCAGACGGTGTTGGACGATTTTAACAAACACATTCTCATCACCATCGCTCCATCTAAGGCCCTGATGGATTTCAACAAAGCGCTCAGGAATAATGTTGATATCAACAAGACCCCTGAAGTCCAGCACTGGCTAGATGTCTTTGGTCAAAGAATGACTCGTTGGTCCGACTCTAAGACCAACACGCTTGTGAGCCTTATTTATGAGAGCCGTTTAGAACCTTCAATTCCGGATGGTATCACCTTTAACAGAGTGCTGGAAATAATTATTTCTCATGCATCCCAATTCTTGGATAACTATGAAAGCTACACAGACGTGTGGAATGATTTCGTCAACGATCTTCGCCACCCGACGAAGAAGAGGTACCCCTTCAGAGGCGAAGACTCAATTCGCTCCAAAGTATCGAAATGGCAGGACTCCGGCAAACTGGTATTGGAGAGAGTCGTTGCGTTGGTCAGTCAGAAGAAGAGCCAGCATGCACGACAAAAGGATCTCAGTCTTCTTCCGTCAACAACGAAGCTTCATTTTTGGCTTCTCCCTTACCCATGTTACCCCGCACCCGCGGAGCTGGACAGTCAATGCAAGTACTTTGTCGAAAAAATGGAGAACTTGCTGGATGCTTCTCTAAAAGGCGAATGTAATGTCCTTCGCTGGCCCAAACTCGCCGAAGAGGCCCTCACAGTATCACAATTACTCAATACAGATGAAGAACAGCTGCGAGTTGCTTTCCACATTGGGAAAATTGTGCGGCCTGCAGTTCGAATCGGTGATCAAAGGACCACAGCGCTCAACCTCGTGCGAGTTACGGTCGCGATGAAGCTCATCGACGATGGGAAGGGTGGTCTCAAAGGTAGCAGGGGTTCCTTATCGGAACAGAAGAAGGAGCTTGTATATGGGCTCAGGAAAATAGTTGAAGAATGGCAGAGCGATTATGATGAGGACATTCGAGAGAAGGTGGGAGGCTGGAAGAGGGGACAAAAGCAACTTTGGGACACTAATGAGTGATAAGTGCGGAATCTGTCGATGTTTCCGAGAGACTTTCTACCATCACAAAGAACGCGTCTAGCAAACGTGATTCAATCTAGGATCTACTTACATGAACGGAACTGAGAATGATTAGAGCAAGTTCCAGTTGCCTGAAATTGACATGTCATTTTACCAAGGGCGAAGGACTAGCGTGGTTGGTGGCTTCAAGCCACAAATTCCGAAACCCTGTCTCCGTCATGGTCTTTTGAAAAATTTCTTTCCTTTCCTTCAATTTGGATGCCCTCGATCAGTTCACCTCATCATAACCTGCGGCCCACTTAGTTTGACTCGATATCCCAAACCATACGTGATCTTATGCCTCGAGCCTTCTGTGGTGCATGAGGCAAAGACCGTGGAAGTCAGTCTGTGTAACGTCAACAGCAGACTCTATCATCAGAGCTAGCAACGAGTCAAATTATGGACAACAATGGTCAGCAGAAGCCTGGCGTCCGACTTCAAAGGGTAAGCCTCAGTTCATCTCGGATGATACACGACAACAAGTAAGATCTTACAAGCCACTCTCATGAGCCAGTAATGACAGTGTGCTGACCCCTCATCAGGCGTTCAATAAGATAGCCAGCGTGACGGCCACACTTGGCGTGTTCCCCTATAATGCGGGTCTCTGGGCACAGCGTGCAGATATACTTGTTCGAATTGGATATCGTAACCATCCCTTCTCCTTGTCCTGCTTCCTCGATTTTGCGGTATCAGGATTTCTGATCTGCCTTTCTTTTTTGTCGCATCCTGATACCTACAGAGAGTAGAGTGCTAAATTTTTGAAGCTGAACTGTCCGCTGGAGATGCGAGGAAGGCACAGAAGCTCTTAGAAGCAATGAAAAACAGAGAGACTGGCGCATTCTGTGTCCAAGCCAGGAAACAATTCATTGACGAATGTGCCGATGCGCCTGGTGTGCCATCACCCATGCCTGCGGGCTTGCTATATAACCAGTACTTTTGGGATCATTGCGTCAAAGAAGTTCATTTCAAGAATTTCCAAACAATCGCATCTGCGTTGAACCAGACAGAGGATTGGTATAATTTGCGAGAAATGTGTAAAGGTGTGCTTTGACAACATTCTTGCAAAATGATGTACTGACAAATTTCAGAAGCACGATCCCTTTATCCAAAGAATGTCATATTTCCGGCAGCTTTGCATGCGTCAACTGCAAATTTCCGTACTACGTGGCAATATATTCAGCAGGCTGTGGGTTCGGAGGAGGCCAACCAAAGAGCAAAATTCGGGTCATTAAACTTCCGGCAATACCCTTTCATGGCACCTGAGTATCTGAAACGCAGTGCAGCACTCATAGAATCAGCGAATTCTCGACTCCGGGAAATGGGCGCTCCCTGCACCATCAATTATAGCATTATTGGCCGCCGCACTCAACAGTCGACCCCATTGACTCTATCAAAAACCTTGACCTGGAAATCCGTGGCGGAATTCGTCGGATGGAATTCCCAGTCAGGCACCTCTGATATCCAGAAAGGAGAGCCAGACACTCTGGGAGTCTTTGCAACCTCTGATATTCAGGAAGGAGATGTTATTTTTACCGACTCGACGCCTTGGGGATCAACTTCTATACCTGCTATCAGTAAAGTAACTGTTGCTGGCCGTACATATCCAGGGTTTCGCTGCGAAAACTGCTGTGGCATGACCAACATTTGGCATAGAGTGATTCATCAGGCCGAATGTTGTACCACGAACTACTGCAGTAGACGGTGCCTGGAAGAGGCCAAAGCCACTTATCACAAAGCCATATGCGGCAGAGATTTTAGTTGGCTTATGAACTCGCAGAAAAATGAGGCAACTCCAGTCCATACTTTTGACCTAGATCGCAGGATGTGGCTCCGTATTTTAGCAATCTGTGTTCAAAGCGGGTTGCATCCCTTGGACCATCCATTGATTGCCGGTCTCACTCCAAATTATGAAAGCGGAGAAGATGTCTCCAGACGGTGGTCTTTGGAAACCCACGTTGACGTACCCCAAAGAATACTCACCACCCTTGGCGTCGATGTTTTCAAAGACATGAGATATGATACTTGGGTTCTCCAAACCATATGGGCTCGAATGAAGAACAACGCACATGGTGGTGTTTCCGAAGGTTATAACGGCCCCGTAGCGACAGAACATGTCAACTCTCTTTACTCGTTCATCAACCACAGCTGCGAACCAAATGCCGAAGCCAAAGATGTGTTTAGTACATTTACTCCTTGTAGCGCACCAGTTTTTGGATCCACTACATTAGCCATCATCGCCAAAAAGTCAATCAAACAGGGAGAGGAGATTTTCGTGTCCTACATTGGGGAAAAAACAGAGGAGACGCGTAAACAACGTAACGAAGCGTTGCGGAATTGGCTGAGTGAGGAATGCCAGTGCACCAAGTGTAGAAGAGAGGCTTGACCGAAGGGTTTTGAGCAGCAGCTTTCTGTTCCCTTAAAGTTCGTACAATCTTGAAACGGAAGTGAGCACTTGTTTGCAGTTTATGAGGCAAGAGCTGAATTGGTTTGGGTGGTCAGTTTGTACGATCCGTCTTTCAAATTTGGACTTTTGTTTTTCAAGAAGCTAAGTTTCCAAAAATTGTGGGAACAATAAAACCAGATTTGATGAAATCTGCTCTTGGGCATTTAATAATTTTTGTTCGAATGGAAGGTCACACCCACGACTAGTGGAAGGTTGCTTCCCACCTTCCCCAAAACTACGTTCAGATGACCATGGCCAGAAACTGGCAATGATCACAGCTATTTGCTTGACCACGGTTTTCAGGCAGATTCATTTTTGGTCTCTTCATTTCGAGATAATAAACTCCTCGAAAGCCACAGTAAATTTTCATCCCGTTTTCAGAGCCCCACTTCTCACGCACTTGCGCAGTGCAGCATTCTTGAATCATGATGAGATGACCTCCATTTCTAGCTTTGAATCAATTGGTAAACCAATTTTTCGGCACTGACTGGCTTCATATAATCCTCAGGTCTCGAAGTGTCCCTCTCGTCCATGACCCCTGGCCCGAGCAAAGCAAAACCATCAGCCACAACACTACGCAGTCCTCCTGGCATCAATCTCACGATATTTGGTTGCATCACGAGAGGGCCATCCTTTTTCACCATATCCGATAGGAATCTATAAAACGCAGCCGCGAAGCTCCGGGCTCGGTCAGATGCGGGAACAGTGAGGCCTGTCAACCGATTAGCAAATAGGTTGAACGCCATGCAAAAGCTCGATATACCTTGATATTGAACTTCAACACCTAAGCCTTCCCATACAGCACCATACATCGGCTCAAATGGAAGCTCGCCTGCCTCTGTACTCCAAGCTTTCCCTTGACGAGAACGAAAGACTGCCATGCTTCCTTCTGGAGCAACAGTCTTGGCAACCTTCTTCACGGAATCCCCTTCCGAAATGCAGTCGATTGCATACTGAACGCCTTCATTGCCCTGGGTCTTTAGAAAAGCTTCAGTCCACTTCGGCGCTCGGTAGTCAAATAATTCATTGTAGCTGAATGGCGCAGCCTTGAGCATCTCGTGTCGTGCCGGGCTTGCTGAGCCGAACAAAAGTGCCTCTCTGCCATTATTACGTGCGGTTATTCTTACTAACTGCGCTGAATATTGTCCTAGTGAGGTGGAAGCGCCATGAATGAAGACCTTCAATGGATCTCGCTCAATCTTATTGGCAGTAGTCAAACTTTCAATGTCGGTGTCACCTTCCCACCGGAAAGGAGACTTGATACCTAATCGGTAGAATAGCCCCTGCGCAGCCGTTAAAGCACACAGGCTCACAGTCGCAGCTTCCTCCAGAGACATCCACGTAGGGACTTTCCAAAGTAGACCCCATTCCACAACCAAGTATTCGGCAAAAGCACCGGGGCGTTCGTTGATAGAGCAAGCACCTTGCAGAAAGCCTGCTACACGGGTACCGATGTTGAGGTTGACCAAAGGAGGTACGGATGAACCGAGTTTATGAACTGTACCTGCGAAGTCGCTGCCAACAACTCGCCCACTGGCTCCAAGTGGTTGAGCTACATAAAGAGCATCGACTGGATTGAGCCCTATTGCGTGAACTTGGACTAGTATTTCGGTCGCAGAGGGAACTGGTATGGGAATAGTCTTGACGACTGCGGTTCTGTTGGGTGCGTCAAGCACAAGGGCTTCCATCATTGTAAGATGGAGAGTTATCTGGCAATATCGGATTGGAAATTGGTTTGATGGAGATCGGCGGTGCGTCTGATGCAATCGAATATGAAGAAATCAAATGAAAAAAGGAGACAAACAATATGAATGAATTGGCACCCATCTTATGAGTAACTACCTAGCTTACTTGGAATATTTTTCGAGTAAAATCACCGTCGCTTTTGCCTAAGCTTTCAAGTGTAAGGGGTGGCCCACACATGTGTGGTGGGTAAGATTCGTAATCTGATTTGGCATACTGCTGCCCTAGTGGCGATAGCGCGGCAACACGCATATGTCACGATTTGGAGCCTCTGAGATCGCAATACAAATGTATTTGCATACTGTTATTATGTGCTATTCATTCCTGACCGCGATAGGATGAAAGGCAGTTTGGTCTAGTGAAGTCATGTCGTTTCGTTTGAGGACTCCGGCAAAGCCCCCACCCGCTATATTGTTGGAAGCATCTCCTGAGAGCTCAAATTGTGTACACAAACGGGAATACATCCGATTAGTATTACCAAGTTTTCGGGTGCCCTGTCTATTAAAAAGCAGCGGCCCAGCTGCCCGTTAGGAAATTTACCACCCCGCCCAAGTTAAGCGAGCACGAGGAGCAAGAAAAGGGGGTACGTATCACGTGGAGGGGACCAATATCACGCTCTCTTTGAGTGGAGTGATCATACGATATCACTATCTTGGATTCCACCCAAAAGAGAGTAAAGAATTCTGGGCTCATTAGTTCAGGCTAGGGTCGTTTCATATTCAGATGTACTAAGCCGGTACCGCTTCACTGGAAATTCCGTACGAGCCTCAGCGAGGTCCCTTCGCTACAACAACCCGCCATTGAGAGCTTGTAGCTTGAAGACAGCTGACCCGTCAAAGCATGAAAAAGTACCCCAAGGCCCCGCACTGGAGACCGATTTGACCCCGCCAAGCTAACTCATTTTTGTTTCACGCGGCGCCAAGCATTTCAGACACCTGCTAAGGCTTGTCGAGCATCCGTACAGTGACTTATATAAATCCTACACCAAGAGGCCAAGAGGTCAAGAACTGGGAGAATTCGTGAAACTCAAAGAATTCTCATCCCATTACACTTATTCCTAATCATATTTCCACAATACTTCAGATGGGACTAAGCCGGTGCCAAGGACGGTCGTCATATTCGAGACTTGGCCCTTCTTGGCCAGGAAAAAAGTCTCACCACTCCTAAACCTTCAAACAGAAGACGTGCGATAGGAAGTCTTGACAAAATTGGCAAGCTACAATCGAAAACCTACATTATGGCACTCTGCTCTTGACTGCCTCTCATCTCAACTCATCACATCCCCAATATCTCATCAGGACACACATATCTTTAATAACCATGAAACCCCATGTACAGCACGTCAACACAGCTCCAACACCAGGAATGAGCAAACCACCAAGGTTCAACCGTATTTCGCGCTCTTTCACCAGCGCCGCGACCAAGATCGCGAAGCCCTTCCACCGCCTCGTCACCGTTCACCCACGAGCAGAATCCCAAAAGGGCTTCTCAACAGCTGTTGTATCGGGCGAATGGATTTTCGTGTCCGCTCACTCTGGGTCCGTGCCTTCCTTATTTTCCTCAACGTCAACTTTAACTAACAGCAGCAGCTACGATCAAGAGACCCGCGAAATCTCACCCCTCATTGAGGAGCAAGCCGAGCAAGCGTTCCTCAACATTCAAGCCTCACTCGCCGAGGCGGGCGCCAGCATCGAAGACATCGTGCGCGTACGCTACGTACTGAGAGACCGAGCTGATTGGAGGGACTGCTGGCCTATTCTACGAAAGTGGTTAGGCAATGTGAGGCCAGCTAGCAGTGTTATGCAGGCTGTGTTGATGGATGATAATATGAGGATTGAGATTGAGGTTACGGCGAGGAAGACTGGGATGGGCGGTTATGCTGGGGGTATTTGAGAATGGGGGTACTGATGGATTATGAGCGTGTTTGGGCGTTCTGTTAGCAGGGTTCAGCTTGGAGTAGGTGCGTTTAGGATCTGGATGGCAGGAACTTCCAGAGTCATGTCTTTTCTCTCGGCGTCTTCAGAAAATGATAAATGAGTAATTGGAATCGCGAATTTTCCGTTCAGGTCGGATTGCTAGGTCTCTTTTGACTTGAGAAACAAACTTGGTCTTTTGATTATGCACTTGATGCAGGTACAGTCAAAAAATGATTGGAGAGCCCTTCCGAAGTCTAGATTACCCCAAAAGGCCAGAAACAAGGTCTCCATTCTATTTATATCAACAAGTATCTGATGGTGATCTAAAACGTGACTTTCTTTCCCTTGCTTTCCACGATACCACCAGTGAGACGAGGAGCATAAGACTCGCGATACTCCACTTTTTTAGGAACGAACGCTTTCGTCTTCGGCTCATCACCTCCGGCATCTTCACTAGCATTTCGATCACCACTTCGCTTGGTGCCATCCTTGCCATATCTTTTCTTGTACCGTACCTGAGCATCCTCCGCAAATTCCATTCTCACCGGCCGGCCCTTGATTCTGTTCACCCAGACCTTTCTCTTCTTCGTCTTCTTGGGTTTCGACTTGATGACAACTTTCTCCTCCTCCGAATCAGAATCAGAATCAGACTCAGACTCAGAATCGCTCTCGGATTCTGATAAATCGGACAATTCTTCTTCGACCATCACGAAGCCTTGAACGGCGTTTCGTGCTGCTTCCAATTCCTCAAATACGATCCATCCATAGCCTTTACATTTCCCACTGTCCTCAAATGTTGCCAACTTGACGCTCTCGATAGCTCCACACTTCTCAAAGAACTCCTTCACGCTGTCTTCCGTCGCTTCAAAAGACAAGTTTCCAATGAAGACTCTTTTGCTCGGCGGCTTCCCTTCCATCCTTGTCTCCTCTTTTGTCTTCTCGGGTCTCCCTTCAAACGACTTGTTGTTCTTGATCAGAACCCGTCGGCCTCCCAGCAGCTGCTCAGACAACTCCACAGCCTCTTCAACAGCTTCCGCAGTGGAGAAGTCCACGTATGCGAAACCGGTATTGTGCTGCGTCTTACCAAATTTCTTGGTTTCGACCTTGTTCGCCGACTTTTTGTCATTTGGCCCCTTCATGTGGATCCTCGTGATCATCTCCTCGGTCAATTCTGACTTTTCCACCAGAAACGTCCGGAGCTCATCCTTCGATACGAAGAATGGTAAGTTCCCAATCCAGATACCATGCTCAGACCTCTTCTCGACCTCTGGCTTTTCCTTTTTGGCTTCCGGCTCCGGCGATGAATTGGCACCAGATTTGGAAGGCGGAAGTGGTTTTCCTTTCTTGAGAGCTCGGAGTGCTTTCTTCGATGGTGGTTCTGGAGCGGTGATATCGACTTCGATTTCTTCCACCACGGCTTTTCTCTTCTTGGAAGGACGAGTTTCTGAGGCCTCATCGGCCGCTGGGCTCGGCTTGTCCGAGTTGGCGGGAGAAACTGGAGCATCCGTCATTTCAGTGTCAAGCTCCGCTTTCAAGGCGACCGCTTCTTCAAGGGCTTCCGATTTTCTCTTTTTACTAGATTTCTCCTTCTTCTCCCGCTTCTCCTTTTTTGGCTTGGTAGAAATCTGCTCGGTGCTGGACGTTGAAGTCATGATCTTGGAAGAAGCCATAGCTACACGTGATAATATAGTTGATAGGAGGATGAGTTAGGGTTCGAGGAATTGGTAGAGAAGAATGCTAGCTCGCAATCAAAAGCTCTCAAGGATGACTCCACACGCGATGTCTTAGGAGGAGAACAATATTGGATACCCCGCGGCGGTGCCAGCGAGGAGGGAATTCCCTATATTGAGGCGCGGTGTTTCAGAGCACCTAGGTATTTGCCGTCGTAAGATTCGGCTTCTTCAGCTTGGGGGAGATGGCGGTTTCTTGGTGGAAATGCCGTCGATGTGATCAATTATCTTCCAAGTCCAAGTCTTGAAGATTTACAAAAATAATTTTTATTCGGCTTATCCGGCGGAGGAGATACTAATCGCCGGGCCTAGCCTTTATAAGGAACGCTCCCGCATTAAGCATGCCGCTTTATGGGATGGGATCGTCATTCAACGCGGCTCTGGATCTCGAACGTGAAAGATGACGGTGTCAGGATTCCCGAACTCAGAGAGCAACATACGCAACAATCACCTTTTCACCAATGCGAGTCTCCATTAATCGGGAGATCTAGGCTTCGGACGCCTCAAAAAATCATCAAATTTCCCATCTTGAAGCAACAAAACCCATACTCCAACAACCACCATGGCGGACTCCGAGGACGAAGCTTTTGCGCGCGACGCGGCGGATCAAGTAATGGCAGAGCAGGAGAAGGTTCAAGATACCAAGCCCAGATATAAATCATTCAGGTACGCGCAACTGCGATAATTTGCTAGATTAGCAGAATGCTAGGGCCTTTTCCACCCCTCCAGGAGTTGCGCTCACGGGAACAAATTTAACATGCTACTAAATAGGAAGAAGTTCCGGAAAATGATGCACAGATTCGACGAGCAGATGTACCACAGTGATACATTATACAGGCGGGAATATCAGGCAGAGCAGAAAGCTAAAAAGCTCGCGCAAGAGAACGAGTAAGGACTACGACCTCCCTTTGATGAGGAATCTAGCTAATATTCTACTTCAGCCGGCTTCTCGATCTTCTTCTCGATGTCAACGAATCTGCCCAAATATCCGCCGACAAACGCTTCGACCTTTCCGCTGGCCCACCAGCCCTCTCCGCCGTCCCACCTCTAGTCAGCGATGAGAAACTCGCGGCTGTCAGCGCATTGGAAGGGCCCAGGGGTCAAGAACTAGCTGAAGAAATCAGATCCTTGATTGAAGATAAAGAAGCTGCGAAAAGGCAGGCTACACAAAAGGGCCTCAAACTACCAAAACCGCTCTCTTTGCTCATGGCAACAGTACCGCACCTCAGCGTCAGCAGCAATAATGTCAGCGCCGAACTCCTAGCCTCCCTTGAAAACCCCGAAGGTCACGATGCCCCATTCAATTATCTCACGCCCGATCAGCTGGACGAATACCTGGATGAGGTTGATGCTTCGATTAACAACGGTGCTCCTGTGACTCGCAAGAAGGCATATCCCGAACTTATGCTCCGGAATCCAAACAGCGCCTACAATTGGCTGCGTAAACACAGACCCGACTGCTTTTTACAAGATGGCGAAGGTAGCGAGAAAGCTCATGGCAAGCCCGGCGCATTGCGAGGAGCAGGGAAGAGAGCCAGCATCCCAGCACCGAGCAAACCCGATGCCCTTGAATTCGTGGAGGAAGATGGGATTGGGTACGATGCTACATTGGCCGGTACAGGAGGGTCAGCCAAAGGCAAGCGAAAGCGAGAGGACGGTGATGATGGAGCGTATCATCCTAAGAGCGGGCGAGTCGATGAGTCGGGTTCGAAGGTAAAGAAGCCCAGACAAGCTCGGAAGAAGAAGAGCGATGGGTCTGAAGAGATAGTCAGCACTAAGGGCTCTAAGAGGGCCAAAAAGGGCAGGGTTTCAAGTCCGGGGATTGCAGAGGAGTCTTCTGGACTATGACGGGGTGTACTAATATCGGTGTTCGAGGGATTGGCGTTATGGATATTGGTGCGAGGCATAACCTCAGGGAGGAATTTGACCGGAAAAATCCTCATGTGTACAACAGGCAGCGGAATTAGTAGGCAGCATGGATACATTACAAGCAGTCTGCCGAAGTGAGGCATATATTTTATTCGTGTCTCAAGTTCATACATATTGTCTCGAAGCCTCTCTAACGTCTCATTCGACCTGGCATATGGGTTCCAGTCTACTTATTGCGTTGGCAGTGCTGCCATCGATGGCTGAGCTTTTATGCTCGGCAAGTCCGAACACTCTAAATTTTCATATACGAATGGATATGGTGGCTAGATATAGTCAAGGAGAGAATGTTGCAAGCTAAGAGGAATGTGAAGGCGCCATGTGTGGGGCTAAACGCTTGCACTGATGACGACGAGGTATCAATCCCTGGAAAGACCTAAATATATTCCGGCTTGTAGCGATTCCCGAATAACTTTTGTTAACCCCAAATAGCAGCCTTTTTGATGTCGCACCTAGTCTCACGCATTCATTGCTTCAATCCTCCCTCCATCCTTTTCCCCGCTGCTCCACGACTTCTCCCTCATCATCAAACCAAATCTCATACCCTCCGTAGTCCGGGATCTCTCCTGCAATAGTCTTTAGCAACCAGTAGTCAAACAATCAGAAATCAGTATACCTGAAAGCTGATGGTCTCCAATACTTCCTTCCGTACCTGACGATCCTCCACGCGGCGCCTTCTGCTTTTGAACACCTTCGTCCGGAATCCAGTATCCAGTTGGACCAGGCCTACCAAATGGACTTGCCTTGGCCACCCGTTTCCTGGGGTCGTATTGGCTCTTTGAATCTCTGGAGCGCTTAGTTCCGCGAATTACAGGCAGACAAACAGGTGAGGCATAGTCTTGGTGACATCGTTCACTATTCAGGATCAATAGGTTAGCATCATTAATCTGGACATCAACCCCGTGGTCTAGACTTTCAGAGGGAAGGTGCTTTAAAAACTTACCGAATTCCTTCCCTCTGATCACGGGAAAACACGCCCGATAATCCAGTTGACAAGCTGTGACCGGAGGAGGACCGACTGCTTATTGGAAGCCTCATCGATCTTGCTGGGAGAGCGACACGAGCGTTAGATTGACGAAGTTGGCGTTCGAATAAAGATAGATTGCGTTTTGTCAGTGGCGAGTGTTTGAGCGGTTTCGTAATCACATCTTGTCGCTGTGGACTGAAAGCGACTTGTGGTGTTTGAGCAATACACTCGTCTCCCATTTGAGGACCCGGCTTTTGGAGAACTTCATTCGTTTGATTGGAGTCATCTCCGCCCTTGGGCGTGTGCCGCTTCGGGGAGGGAGTGATCGATTTTTTAAATTGTAAAGGCTCGCCAAGGCCCGTGTTTCTTCCATCGTGGGAGCAGTGATATCGTCTTGCTTAAGTTGTTCGCGGGTCTCGTGGTTGATGCCGAGCATTATATGTAATTTCTCACTGGCGGCCTTAGGAGGACCGTAATCGCAATTGGTTACTGAATTCTCACTTTCGCAATCTTCAGGTGAGGTCAGTGAATCAGTGATGTTCGATGCTGGAAGTGAATGTGTGCATCACTTACAGATTGTTTCACTGTTGGCAGCACTATTGCTTCCCTCTTGAGACTTGATGAGGGATTCCGGAGTATCTGGACTTGAAGCCATGCTGAATGTCAGTAGTAATATAGCAAATTGTGTTATCGATAGTTTCTGAGTTGAATGTGTCTAGGGATGGAGTCGAAGTTACTCGTAAAAGTTTTTTATTGTATGTTTTTTTAGATATATCATTATTACAATTACAAAATTATTTAATTAATTAAATTTGACAAAAAAAAGATCAATTTATTAAATCTAGAGTATTTGATAAAACTCTAATAATATTTGGTCAAAAATCACATTTAATTATTTGATCGGACCAGAAGGGATTACACGCTACGTTGTTGACGCCGAGTGCTATCTTGACTCCGCTCCAGAAACACTTGGATAGCGAGGTTCGTGATAGGTTCTTGCAGAACGAACCTTTAGTCAAGATTCTGTTGCGTCCGGCGCAAAGTGCGGCAAATTCGGTCTGGGCTGCTGTTGCGAAGGAGTGGGAGGATAAGGGCGGGGTTTACTTTGAGAATCTTCAGCGAGAGGTGTTTGTCACAGAGCAAGGTTATGCAGAAATCGGGTCATGCTGGGCAAGGAGTGGTGATGAGATTGTGATTGGACTTGGTGGAGCCCCTCCGTTGGGGTTAAGAGAACACGAGCAGAGATGAGAATCTCAGGAACAGAGAGAATATCAACTTGTTGGAGAGTGCTATATTCATAACATTACGCAAGGCGAGCTATGAAGAGTACGGAAAAGGAGGATTTTGAATTTCAGGAGTTTGTGATTTGTTGATATCGAGAAACTTTTGGCTAGGAAATAGGTAAAAGAGTGACACATTTCGTTTCTGAATTGGTGGGATTGATAGCTGAGAGCTTTGGACTTTATCCCAACTCTCTTCTTCTTATCACTTCAACGCTTCAATGGAGATCAAAGGTATGCTACGCACTTGCTCGCTCCAAAAACCTCAATCCGTCCGGAGTCTTTTTCAGCTCTACAAGCAACGACTTGGAGGCCTGCATCATCTCATTTTTAGATATAATCCGTGACATCCTTTGACGTATCCCGTCATCACAGCCATGAAACAGTAGTGCCAAACTTGAGCAGCTCCAGCTTCGAGTAGAATTCCATAAACTGCTGCGTCGACAACTCTGAGTTGTGCAAGTCAAAAGAAGAATCGTCAGGCCTACCAAGCCAGCTGGTAGCGACATCCAAGCCCAGTTGACATGAATACATGTCTGCGACATTTGAACCGTTCCTAACACACTTTCAGATCCTCGTTGACGAATAGTTGCTGTCATGGCGCTAGCCAGGCTGTCGATATACTTAGTTACAGAGTCGATATCGGCCGTGCCGTTCCGATATAGAGGTTTCAGCCAGATCGATCCTGAAGTAATGACCGTGTTGCTAGTGACAGCCAGAAGTGGAGATTCATCAAACATCCATGAGAGGAACTGATTCAGTGCCAATGCCGGAACGTAATCGAGCATCCAGACGCATTCGGCAGGATACCAGGAAGTTGGCTCTTCAGGATACAATTGTAGGGTTTTGTTGACAGAGATAGGGATCGGTGTGGACTCGGTGAAATAGTCAGAGACTTGACATCTTTGCCAGCTGCCGTTTACCAATATGCTGTCAGTTGCAAGGGAGTATGTTAAGTTGGCCGTAGTAGTCACTTCGACTGCAGAAGCGTTTGTTTTACGAAGTGGTAGGGTTGAGATGGGGGTTTCTTCCGCTATATTATTGACGATGTTACTTCTGTATGTCTTGATGCATGGATATAGCGAGGCTCGAAATGCCCATGGATGCTTCTCACAACCTTCGCTAAGATAGATATCTCCGTCCATGACCTGGCAGGATGAATTGACCTTCAGCATAATGGTATCGAATGTGAAGAGATCATCGAATCCGGGGGCAAAGCTCGGGCCATTCGCAATTACTTTCTTGGGTTCTAGCATTTTCAAGTGGCTATTGGCAATTGTGACCAGTGATTGAGCTGGTCCGTCTGTACCCAGATTATCTTGGCCAACATCTGCTTCGGCGTAACTTGAATTATCGGCTGGCTTGCCCCAGGAGAGATCTGGAAGCCAGTATCCAACGGTTGCATTTTGAGATATGTTTGGTTTGATATAATCGGCAATATCCATGACAGAATAGCAGATTCCGAGAGTTGAAAAAGTTGCATTCTGGACGGCGGGAAAGGTGCAATTGCCTGTTGAACAATCAAAAGCGATGTTCGATGAAGGGTTCACTGGAGGATCGATAGTGCCCATGTACATAGCAGCGGCCATTATGCTGTCCAACTCAGCGAAGCCAGGCTTGGACAGAAACCCCCCACCGGTGTAGTTGTTCGTCCGAGGGAGGCTGGCTGTACTACCTGGAAGTGATTCTATGCAGGTATAGTATTGGATGATTTGTTGTGAGAAGGGGTCGATTGCAAGGGCAAGGATGGTGATCAAGGCTCCGAAAGAAGCGAGATAGCTAACAAGTCAGCAAAAAAGTGTCTCCGGGTTTGGAAGGACATACTGTTTCCGTGCTGTAAGCAGCAGAATACAAGCCCCCCACGGTCCTCTTGTAGCACCATCAAAGTGCTCCATATCTGCTAAGCAGTGTGGTTCGCTGAACCAATGCCACTTCAGTTGACTTATTGCTGTACACGAGTTAGTAACTCCAAAAGATTAAGTCGTAGTGCGACTTACCAGCAGCCACAACGACCATCAGGGCAGCTTTCATCAGAGCAGTGAAGATAGAGATCACGGAGTTGATTGATATTGCATACGGCCATCTTGGGACGATTCGCTCCTGGTGAATCACCAAAGTGATTATTATTGCGAAGAGGTTGCACAACGCCCAAAGGCAGCACAGTGTCTCAAAGTTCCACCAATACTCGAGGGCATTGAAAATACGTGTAGACTTCTGCACTTTGCTCCTCCCCTTTTCGGAGTGAGATCGTGGCACACTTTGCACAGTAACTGTAGGTCCGGATTCATTGACCTTGGAATCTATTTTGGTGCTATTTGCAGAACGTTTTGTGATAGGTGTCTCGATAGAGGTTGGGAAGGCAGGAGGACCTTCGATATCAGGAGTCGAGGAAGGCTGAGGCTCAGCATCTTGTACGGCCGCGTACTCGATGTGCTCCGTTGAGGGCGTTTCGCTTGTCATGCTGTGGAGTGGAAGTCTGGAAATTGTAAGCTTGTACAGAGCTACTAGATATATTGTTCAACAGACGGCAATCATGGTGGTATATATGTCTTTGACAATGGCAAGGCTTGATAAAGTTTTTGAGCATTCACAATAAGGGTAATGTCAGTTGCAGGATCTGGTGAACCCTGTGGGTGTGCTGACAATTAATTGTAGTGTCTAAGGAGCAAATTTTGAGGTTCTATAGAAGCTACATGAATCGTCTGCTTACCCCTGAAGCTAGTCTTAATCCGACTGAGCAACCACCACCATCTTGCTGTCCCAAAGCGGTACAGGGAACGGACGGGTAACATCTTGTCAGCTTTGAAGAACAGAGAGCACAACAAAGCTTGTCGCCTAAAACGAGGCTGTTGATGATATGATTGTTATTGGAACAGAGGAAGAGAATCAGGGATATGCAGTATGGTTACCAGTGGATTAGCGACGGACATGATTTCCAGGTTGGTACCATTAGTCGTATCAGGTCAGGATTCCAGGGGCCCCTTCGCTTGATATTTTCGATATGTCTGACTGGCTGTAACCTCCTGCTTGCCTCCACAGCCCCCAATTCTGCAAGCAGGTTTGTTTTGCTTAGACATGAAGAACATTGTATTTAATTAATGATTTGATTTTTCCAGCTGCTCTTCGGGGTCGCAATTGATTATTGTGGCATTTGTAAGGCCTCGCCCTGGTCGCACTGCTGCACAGCATAGCGCGTAGTTTTCACGTCCACTTGTCGCATTTCCGTGAAGGTTGAATCCTTAAAAAGCTTTGAACAGGCTTATTCCGCTGCGATAACTTTTACTTTTTGGTGGTGCATAATACTTGCGACTTGCTTTGGAATGGAGCCGCACTTTACTGTAAGCGAGGCGGGGAAAGGGGGGGTCGAAGTTTCCCACCCCCCGGCACCTTGGTACCACCAGCCATGTCGGGATCCCAGCCGCATGAGGCTGTGGTCCCGATTGCCCGGCTCGGTTGGATCTTTAAGTCATTGTTCAGATTTGCGGATTCCCTGCTGGAATTTCTGAACGTTGACGCCAAAAGAAATAGACCAGCACACCGTTTTCTTAAACCTAGCACTCACAAAGACCATCGAGGATAGGACCGAATCCCTCGAAAGAATATTGAAATCCGCGCACCTCAGGCACAAATACTTCTTATCAGTCCCGAGTACACAGAGATTTATATCAAATTCTGGTGTTCATACCAGACATTCGGGGGCGGGGCGCATATCACTGCATTCCTGATATGCATCCAAATCCCAATTCGTCTCATCCAGAAGCAAGAAGGTGCATCATGGTCCATGGTGGTTGCATGACTGCTTTCAGCTCACGCAAGCAGTCAAGTATTTGCATATGCAAGTTGCCCGGAATTGCTTCCCCGGCCACGAAGCCATCCAGAGACCTACCTTGGAGAGACCTCACGGATGGCGTGGTTGGCTAGAAATCAGAACCGGTCTCGACTGCCGGGAAAAAATATCCCGTTTTCTAATCAACTCATCGATAGTTCAATTAAATCCAGCGAAAAGAACGTCTTGCCACGGCGGCTAGGAAAGAAGGACCGATTTTCTAAGGTATTCATTAATAGGTCAATTAAATACAACCGATAAAAATACCTCGCCACCTAACCATTACCCATAATATGCTTTAGCTTTCCTGTCCTTACAATTAAGGCCATTCAAAACCAGCTCAACTTTGTTCTTTTGAAGCTGTATCTCCTGTTTTCTACGTCTCGTATATGCAGCTATAATTGTACATACAATATTGAAAATAAGGGGGTTCCATGGCGGATACTATTCGGGGGGTTTAGTAAAATCGTAGTCACCGATTCGGATTCCTCCCCCGCGATGCGCGGTGCTCGACACCATCACAACTCTCGAACTGAACTCTGATACTGCTGAAGCAAGCATGAGTGGTTTAAGCAAATTGAACAGAAGGAAGTGCCCCAGATGATTCGTCCTAAACTGCGTCTCGTATCCATCAGTAGTCGTCCCATACGGCGTCGCCATCACGCCTGCGTTGCAGATCAGCACATTCAGCGTGCTGGTGCGTCTCGAGATCTCTTTCGCTGCAACTCGAACACTATCTAAATAGCTGAGATCTAGTTGCAAAAGTTCAATGCGACCAGGCTCGAGAATGTCGGCGAGTGACGTTTTGGCTTGGGACAGGTTGCGTGCTGTCAGGAAGAGAGTAGCGCCAGTCGATGCGAGGGCGCGTGCGGTTTCGACGCCGATTCCTGAGGAGCAGCCCGTGACGAGGATCACTTTATCAGCCAACTTTCCGGTGAGGTTTTCGTCTTCAATGATCTGCTGGGCTGTTGGTCTTGCATCGCCCGCGCCACTGGGGTTGGCATAGGCTGGTGCGTACTTGATGGAAAGCGATGAAGACATTGTATTGTGACGATGATGATTTATTTGGAGGCATGGAACATGTTGAGATCTACTTACTTGACTTTTTATAGGGAGCTCTCTCCACGAGAGAGAAATATAACGCCGTAACCTGTTCAACATCATGTACGATGAAGTCACCGAAGAGAAGAATTTCGGCTTTACAAAGTATCGATTTGAAATCCGATTAGTTACAAATTCTCATTGAAGAGCAAATCTTTCAAATCACGACGAATTGATATGACTGATGCATTTATGCTCTTGTCAAGAGAGCGAACTCAGAGCGGACCCCGCTCACGTGGTCCGCTCACGTGGTCCGCTCACGTGCTTGCCCCGCAAACACTTCTAATTTGTCGACGCTATGATGGGCTTATTGATTGTCGATCACTTCCATTCTATTTGACATCTAACATAGATCATATTAGCAAGCATAGTCGCTTAAGTAGGTGTCCGTATATATAAGTATAGCGGCAACGGTCTCCGCTGATACCGCTCTTCAAGTCCGCTCTCCCAAGACCGCACGAACATTCCGCTAATATTTTGCTGTGAATGCCATTTCGATCATTCGAAATCATGTCCACACGGCAAGCCCCTCAAGCATGTGTACCGTGCAGGTATGCTTGTACCTTCTCATGTATATCTGGAACAGCAGATTTAACGTCACCAGGAAACTAAAGCGGAAGTGCCCTAGAGAGCTGCCGTCTTGTTCTCTAGTAAGTGCTCTTGCAGGAAACATACTACCAATGAGACTGGTCTGACTATCCAAGTGCATACACCTAGACAAAGCATGCTCGTACCCCCAATCCCGCCGCGGCCGCTCTTCAGACCTCAGACTCCAACCCCAGAAGCTTCCCGCAGAAAATGGATTTCCCAAGAACGATAACCCCGCCAATGGGAACTTAGTCTCCTCCACTGAGCATTCCAATCAATTCCCAGCCACCTTCTTTATAGACGCAGAAAACTATCACCCCATGTCTGCGCCCCCTGGTATGCCAATCCCCACCGAGATCCTTGAGGCACTAGAATCCAGTACCGCCATACAGACAATCTGCAATAACTACTGGTCGAGCATTCAAACCTGGATTCCTATGCTAAGCCAGAAACGTTTGATTGAAAAGGTTGCCCATTTCAATACCAGTACAGATGCAGGATTAGCACTTTTGCTGCTTTGTATGAAACTAACTTCATCCGGGCATCAAGATGGGGCATTATATCGTCTAGCCAAAGACTTTTTTGCTCGAGTTGAAGCAGCAGGAATAGTTTCTATGCAAGTACTACAAGCAGGGATACTCATAGCTGTGTATGAACTCGGCCATGCTATTTTCCCAGCCGCGTATCTGAGTATAAGTCATGCGGCGAGTCTGGGGATTATGCTAGGGCTGCATGATCGGAAGAATGCTACTCAAATGTTCAAGGAACCTGATACGTGGACTGAGAGGGAAGAGGAGCGGAGAACGTGGTGGGGGGTTGTTATTCTTGATCGGTAAGTCGTTTCCCATCCCCTAATCCAGATTCCAAATACACTCTACTAAGCACTGCAATCCCAAAACAGATACGTGAACTTAGGAACCCATGGAATACCACTCTCAACACCAGACCCTGTCCAAGGCACTCTCCTCCCCACCACCGAAAGTAGCTGGAACGCAGGCGAAATAGGCACCAACCAGGTACATCGAACACATATCCACCCCCTCTCCCTCTTCCCTCTCAGACTCGAAACACCAATACTGACTCCAGCCCCAGCCTCTCTTCGCAACATCCTTCACCCCCAAAACCCACCTCGGCTCCTACGCCAGCACCTGCCAAGCAACCCACATCCTCAGCCTCGTCCTCAACCACCGCACCACCTCCACCTCCCTCCCTGTATCCACCCCTCTCCAACTCCATCTCCTTGAAGCCCTCCAACTGCACCGCACACTGCTCTCCCTCTCTACCCACCTATCCCAGAACCCCTCCTATGCTTTAGCGAGAGCATTGTGTTATTCTGCGAGATTGATATTGTATGGAATGTATGGCTGTAATGAACGGTTTGGAATGGGGGAATGTAGGGTTAGTGAGGAGGCGGAGATGCAGGGGGTTGCGTTGGAGGGGTTGAGGAGTGTTAGTGGGGAGGTGTATGATCTTGCTGTGAGGGTGATAGGGGATGAGAATGTGAGTCCGTTGGTATGTCATTGTGCCTATTTGGCTGCTTCGGAGATGGCGTGGTTTTTGAGGGA
>Ga0247778_1000749_pt1 | contig 27334 bp, 34 predicted proteins | sample UWRJL049202B5_FD_179939 | JGI IMG/M metagenome (GOLD analysis project Ga0247778, IMG submission 179939) | Plant litter microbial communities from Arlington Agricultural Research Station in Wisconsin, United States - UWRJ-L049-202B-5 | ecosystem: Environmental > Terrestrial > Plant litter >...
CCAATCATCGAATGGATACGAATACCCTGCTACAACTGCTCCCCAGTACCGAGACCATCCCGCTTATGCGCCCAATGAGCCTCGATATGCTCCAGCATCACAACCTGCGACTATTCCCCCTCAGCATAGTGCCCCAAATCCATTTGACGCATATATAGAACGGGAACAAAGAGCCGTTCAACTACATCAACAGCAACAGCAACAGCAGCAAACCACATTCCGGCCTACACTTGATGGGCCTTACCAGTCCCAGGAATCTCCCCGGAGGAGAGATTTGGACGACCCCCAGCAATTACAACAACAACGCCATCTTGGGGTTCAGGAAATAAACCGACGAGGTCGCGTGTCTCCTCTGCCTCAAGCAGTCCAAGGCGCACAAGGTCAAATTGGTGGCCCCGGAGGAGAGCCCGGGATTAAGAGTGAGTTTGGGCGCATGTTCTCCGGTATAGGAAGCGGAGTTGGTGCTATGGGAGCTCCTAGTCCAGTCACTGGTGGTCAACCGCTGCCGTTTTCTGGTCAACTTCGTCGCGAAGATGTTGAAAGTCTTCCCGGGCAGGATTCGCCGATGGAGAATGGGAAAATGGCTCGAAGTTCATCTCGGGGTGGAGGAAATTCAAGACGGAGGAAGTTGAAGGAAGAGGATAGTCGAGGTGATGATGAAAGTAGTACGGGGAGACGTACACCGAGTAGTCGAGGCAAAAGAGCCAAAACCCACCATCACCATCATCAGTAAGTTGTCACTCGCGTTCTTTCTTTGAACTCTACTAACATAGCTCTGATTGAGTCACCACCACCATACCCACCGCCCTGACCCACAAGACGCTACCTCCTCTCCAAACCAAACACCCTTCAAAACCACCAAGGGAACCACCATCCCCTCCCCTCCAGACGCCACCGCCCTCCATCATCACCACGTCCCAGCCTCCAGACTTCACCACCACCACGCCACCTCAAACCCCAACCCCAAACCCCCTCCCTCCCCAAAACCAACCATCCCCCTCCCAACCCGCCACATCTCCTCCTCCGCCGTCCTCCAATCCGTCGCCTCCCGTCCGCGATCCCACCTAGGCCACGCCTACTACACCAGCACCCTGACCCCCTCCTCCCGACCCACCCGCAACGGCGACCCCAGCCGCGGGTTCGCCAGCACGCCCAAACCCCTCCCGCGCTTCACAGACCGCGAAAACTGCACCTTTACCGTCAAAATCCCGCGACACATCCTCTCCGACGCCGCGCGCCGCGATATCACGTACCGTCGTGCGCTGTGGGGCACAGATGTGTATACCGACGACTCGGATGTGCTGGCTGCTTGTATCCATTCGGGGTGGGTGCAGGGGGCTTTCGCTGAAGATGTAGGTGAGCTCGGTTTGAGCATTTTACTCGGTGATTCTTGCGCGTTGCCGCCGCTTGAGAAAGAGATTGTGGAACGGCCCGAAGGTGGACCGAGTATCGTGCCGCAGGGGTGCGAGTTGCACGTTACGGTTCTCATTTTACCTACACTGGAAAAATACGCTAGTTCTATAAGATACGGCGTTAAGAGTCGTGAATGGGGCACCGGCAAGGGAATGGGACATGATGGGTTGAGTTTCATGATACTAAGCGTGAAATGGGTCGCTACTTCCACCAACTCTATCCCCTCTAAAACCCCCTTCTCTACCCAGCTCAGCCAAGCGGAACTAGATGAAGAAGAACAGTTCGCTAGATTGTTTAACGGTGGTCCTGTTGGTGGCTCTAATAATAATGATGAAATCGGCGTAAGTGTAAGTAACGTCCGTGCTGAACCTAGGAGTGGGAGTGGGAGTGGGTTTATAGGGATTGGCACTAGTTCGTGGTGGAAGAAAGATAAAAATACAGAGAAGGGGAAAGATAATGGGAATGATAAGGAAAAGGAAATGGGGAAAGCGAAAGAAAGGAGTGTGGAGTTACTTGCTGAAGCTGCTGCTACGTTGCCTGCGTTGGAGGTACAGATTCAGACGGGGAGGGGGGAAGTTGTGGAGAGGGTTACGGAGAGGATGGTTGAGAATGTTAATGCGAATGCGAATGTGGGGGGAAAAGAAGGGGAGGTGGAGGTTAAGAGTGAGGATGTTGTTTGAGGAAGGGGGATAGGATGGGGAGGTTTTTTGGTATACATTTTAGCGGGTGTTTAGCGATGGTTTGAAATTAGATTGAATTGAGGGATTTCATCTATGACTTCTTATACCAGCAACCTTTCTCGTGTTTGAGGATTTGTTTTGTGGGGCGGATGAGTGTCCCCTCCTTCTCATGGACACGGGTATATAAACCCCTTCCCCCAACCAATCCTATCCACAACTAGAGATGACGAAAACCGCACCGAGACATGTGTGCAGGTCCAGCAGAAGAAAGAAGTTGCTTTCGTTAACCGCGTGGTATGTATTCTATTTCATTTATTGTTTCCTTGACCTTGCGGTTTTTGCGAGGGAAAATTCAGCTCAGCTAGTAAATGATTTTTGCTGTCAAGCCCCCTTTTGGTGTCGGGGTTTTCATTCATTCCGTCATTCATTGACAGTTGAAGATGAGAAAGAAATATTGGAATTTTCGAGGAGGAGGGAGTAGTGGGGAAGATGGGTGTGTTGAGTTGGGATGGGTGGTGATTCAACGGCCGAGGCGCGAAGAACTCATGAAAAACTTTGCGAGATGTCCGATGGGTCTCTGGTGATTTCTTTGTTGGAAGGAGGGCTGTTTTATACCCCCTTTTTAGCAGTAGGATCGGGGGATGCAAGATGGTGAATCACCCCCCTTTCACCCCCCTCCGCGCCCTCTTTCTTGCCCTCGATTCAGTATATAACCCCCCTCCCACTCCCCCTCTCCAATCTCCAACCAAGACGAACGAAGAAACGCAGAAGCTCGTATGTGCGCCGTCCAGCATTCACAATAGTTCTGTCTTTCTTCCGTTCTCGCTGTATCATTTTCTAGTCCCTTTATTTGTTCCTCGACTTTACCCCTCGGCATGAAGATGGGTGAGGGGATGGCTTTTGCTATCGGGAGATAAATTCACTGTCAGGTTTCCCATCCATATATTCATTCGTCCCAACCTCAACCCTCTCTAAATGATATGAAAGCAAAAGCGATTTGTTTTCTGGGGGTGTGCGGGGATAATGGGGGGTTGATTCGGGAGCAGAAAAACACATGTCGCTAGCATCTATGACCAGTGGGTGTCTGTTATCTTCGATGGGGGGAGGGTGTGGTGTTTTATACACAATGTTCGAAGAGGGGAAGAGGAGTGTAGGGGGGTAGCGGGTGGTGAGTCAAAGTTTGGGAGAGGGAGAGGGGGGGGGTGGGGGGAGGTATATAAATCCCCCTTGCATCATTACACGGGGTCCCACAATCAAACGTCACGATGGACATAAGGCCTACATGGCTCTTTGAAGACAGCCGGAGCTTTTTTAAATAAGTAGTTTGTTTTTCTACTCTTTATGAGTCGATATCATGGATTGATTTTTTTTTTTTTTTTGGTTTTTTGGTTTTTTCTTCTTTCGGGAAGGAGGAGGGGGTTTTAGTAATTGTTGAGACATACTTTGTTGTCAAATTTAATCCCATTCGTTCATTCATTTATTCATTCATCTCAAACCCCAAAACCTCCCAAACAATCTCAAATACCCTGTTACAATCGCAAACAATATATCATACACAACTTTAATTTTGGGAGAATGTCCAGTCCAAGCTTCATTGGGGCCGATTCGACGATAGCAGGAGTATAATAGTTGTAGGTTCTGGTGGGGAGGAGTGAGGGCTTTTATATTGCGTTGTTGAAGGGGGGATGGTGTGGTTGAGTGCGTTGAGATGATTTATATTTGTGAAATCAACCTCCTTTTTCATTTCCGGTTCACTTCTTTATATAAACCCCTCCCCTCACCCACTATTCACGGCACACAAAAGGTGTAAAGAATACCAGAACATGGCCCGAGATGGTCTGAGAAATCGTCGAAATCTTTCTCTGTATGTTTCTGTTTACTTCCAGATCGCATTTCTTGTTTTACCTATAATATCTTGGGGTTTTAAAAGCTGGGGAATTGGGAGATGATTTCACGGTTGTTGTTGTTAGGATATTTGTTGTTGAATTTGAATCTCATTCATTCAAATTCACAGACCTGTCTTTTCTTGCAGATTTTCCACTTTCTACTTGCCGGATATAAATAAAAAAGTCTAAGCAAGCGCTAAATCAACATTCGATCATCAATTATACCGAGAAACACGGAGGGAGTCTCCTATGTCGAATATTTTGTAGCTACTTGCAGATTGATTGGTTCTAAAAATGACGAGGAAGTTTAGGATTTTATAGTCATCTTTGAAGGCGGGTGGAGGGGTGATAAGTCGAAGAATAAAAAATTAGGGGCAGGGGATGGATGCTTACAAAGCTCCTCCCTCCTATTATACGAGTCCGAACCGTAAGTAATATAATCATTAAAACCGAGAAAAGATTTGTGGAAAATATAGGGAATTGCAAGCATTTTCATATTCTACTTTTATCTACTTCCAGATCAGTAATACTTCTCTTTTGCAGGAGAGGAATTTCAGGAGATGAAATGGAGCAAGATTTATTATTAATAAAATTTCCGTTGTCGAGGTTGAATTTCATTGATTGATTCATTCGTTCATATAGGGAATGATGAGATATACGTCTTTCAGTATTTGTACAGACACCTAAGGAGTACCAGCGAGGTTCAAACTGGTGTATTTCCATTCTGTACAAATCAGGGGTGTTCCCGCATGAATGAGGAACACGTCCGGGGTTGTTTGTTGAGGCTTTTGCTGTATGGAGGGTGCATTTTATAGGTAATTAGCTGACTAAGCTAGTTTGGGGGTGAACTTGAGGGGGGATGTGGGGAGGAAGTATAAATCCTAGTTGAAAAGTATGGGGTTCTCAAGGCATGGACAAAGTCTCAGTTCTAAAGAATAGGCCGAAGCTAGTGGGTGTCTTTCTTCTTCTTCTATTTATGCTCAATAGAAAATTTTTGCTTTGAGGAGAAGGGTAAGCAGCTTATCTTATATTTTGCACGGATGTAGCGGAGGAAGGGGGAAAGGAATTACTCTCGAGATTGTTCTTGCTGTCGAGTCTGACTTTCATTCATTCATTCGTCCAAACCCCTAACTTCACGACGTCTCTTTGCCGACATCTCCCTTATCCCCCCGTTATAAGTTTAGTTATCCACTATTTTCATCAAAAGCTCAGGAAACCAGGCAGTTCCCCGAACCCTGAAATTTGATTCCCAGATTGCTTATGTTTTGTTGATTTGATAATTGGGGGACCAGTGGGTTTATACCTATCTTGGGCCCTAAGTTGAAGATGAGAAGTATGTAGGGATGAGGGGTATAAAAAAGGGGTAGAGTCAATTGAGTTGGAGTATCGAAACGCTTCGTCACTTACGCGTGCGGACACAAGATCGACTACCAAACCAGCAGAATCTTCCTCTGCCCCGACGAACCGCATTGCGGCCCCATTCAGACCATCTCCTACGAAGCACCAGGCTCCTGCACCTCCTGCCTCAAAGACTCTCGCCTCGGCAGAGCACGTGGCATGTATCCTCTCCTAGACGCCGTCTGGGAGCGTCGAGTAGCGCAGCTGTTAACCCTAGCAGCCAGACCATTTCAGCGTTTCCGGATCTTTGAAAAAAGCGAAGGCGAGGATCTATTTGTTTACTTGTACGATTCTATGGATGCTGATGAGTTCAGTGGCCGACTAAGTTTGCGTGATGGCGAGGCGATCGGAGTCATCGTTGGCAAAATAATTTCCCATCTGCTGACTCCCGCACTGCCGGAATTGACCGCAGAGCAGTATAGATTTTTCGACCAGCTGCGTAAAGCGAGTTTGGAGTTTGAGAGGAGGACTGCGAGATTAGCAGAAGCTAGTAACCGGGAACTGTTCCACTTGCTGTGGGAGAAAAACACAAAGCCATTGTGTCGGAAAAACAAGAAAAATCGGGTTTTTGTTCAACAGCTTTGTACTGTTCAACTACCTCCAGAACAACAGATTCACAATATTATAGTTCGACAATGAATTTATATTTGACCTTGCAATATTACGAGAAGAATCAAGCAGCAAGTTCGGCAGACTATGAGAGCATGAAACGGGACACGGTAATAAAGCGAGGACAGCAAAACAGCGCTGATGGTAACAGAAATATGGGTTCGGAACAGAACTGTGCAGGGCAAAACAGGAAAGGCAGAATGTATACAAATAGCAGACTTCCGTTAAATCGCTGTCCACCAAAATTACCAACATCGATATTATATTTATCCATTAACAATCGAAACCGCCAGACCCATTCCACAACATGTGTAGAAATTGGTTTGCCAAGTACTGCTGCGGGCACGACACCGGCGACGCAAACGGAAAACTATTTACCTGTCCAGACCATGGGATATGCGGTCCAATAGTAAGATCAGAGTTCATAAGCAAAGACTTCTGCACTCCCTGCTGGAAAAGTCTGCGTGCAATCGCAGGCGCCGGCGATTCGTCTAGAATCTACGCCCTAAACAACGACCGCCTTCATCAAGTACGCCAAGTTCTGAATCTAGCAGCAGAACCCTATGAGCGTTTCCGCACCTTTGTAAAAGAAGGTGAGTTTGGGTTCGTGTATAAGTATGATTCTACTAACATCCTTGAATTTAATGGGCAGCTGAGTGAGCTGGAAGGGCCGTGGATCGGTTTGCTGACTGAGTTTATTGGTCGTTATATAGCGATGCCTGATACTCCTGAACTCACAGAAGGCGAGATGAGATTGTTTGATCAGTTGCGCGTGGCGGAGCTGGCATTCAGTTTGATGGATCGTGAGGCCGAGCTCCAGCTGCAGGAGGAAAATGCGGGGAATCGTGTGCTGCAGGCCCGTCTTCGGACGCGCATGTTGCCGGTTCATGTCCCAAGGAATAACGCGAATTGCCCTATTTGTCTTAAAGTCATGAGCGAGAGTCCGGGGAACAGGAATAGGGCGGTGGCCTTGCCGTGTGCCCATGTCTTTTGCCTAGATTGTCTTGAGGCTCGAGTCGGTGAGTGGGAGGCTGGTCATTCATTTCATTGCTGCCCTATATGCGGGGAGAGCTTCGATATGCTGACTGATTTGGAGCAGGCTGAGGGGATTGATCCGCTCAACCGCGCGAGTTTGCCAGCGGCAGGCCCCTGGCTTGAGGTACTGAAATCTGCGTGGAATACAGCTCCGGAGTAATACAGAGATGGTGACGTCCTAGGCTGGCCCTGGAACTGTAATAATATAAGAAATTGAAAAGCAAAACTAGATAATCTGTGAGGAATTATGTGACAGTATGAACACCTACGGAACCATAGATGAGGCTGATTAAGTTTAAAAATACGCCGATGTACTCAGACTCCATAACAATCTTGCAGAAAGTACTGAAACCCCACTGACAAACTTTAAAAAAAAATCAATACCGCCACGTCGGATTTAGTATATGGTGGGCGCGATTCTGGGTGTCGGAAGGACGAGTTTTTTTACATCTGTCGTGGATGTTGTGTTTCTTCCTATGGGGTTCAGGGTGAGGGTTTAGTCTCTGGTTTACTTGGACGGGGAGGGGAGGTCATAGAAGGGTGCAAGTTTGTTCGCTTCTCCAGTGGCGAAGTAAGCCCATGTCAGTTGGTAGTTTTGGGCTAGAACTGCTGCGGTGAGCGTTGGGGAGCCCAGGAGAGCAAGAGAGACCAATTGCATAAGCATTTTTGAGCGGAACAGAGACGCCGGAGCTGAGTTGAAGTGGTTAGAGTAATTATGACATAAATATGATGAATATGTTTTATAGAAGTACATATCAAGCGGGAAGCAAGTAGAATATATATTTTTGAACACCCTACACCCTTTGAATCTGGTCAAATCCTCGTTTCTAGCTCTTTAGGGGGAACTTTGACTCTCCGAGACGATGGTGCTGACCATAACGATAGGTGCGGCGCCAGGGTCATAGTGCAGCTACACCGAAACGCTAAATATGTTGTGATACAACCCCATTGAAGTCCTTGTGTATCTCAACTCAAATAAGCAATCTTAAGGGGTGAGTTTTGGTCGGAGTGGTTCAGACAAACACAAACATGATTTGTATTCTGCGATTAGAAGGCAATACAACTGGATCCTAGTTTGTAGAATATTCCACCTTACCTAGGTAGTCGCTCAGACTTATTCAGTGTCAAAGTTCTGGACGCTCTCCTTCGATCGGAGCTGGCTCGCGCTCAATATTAGAAGCCGCCTGAAAGAATCCGGCCGCTTCGCTGCAGGCGGTTAAATGACAAGTCAATTAATATATTCTCTAGGCTTCATGTATAATATCACCAGTTCAAGTCGTGTGAAGAGTTTGGTGACTGAGTTAAGAGAGCATTTCGCTCTGTTGTGGCTGCCACAACTGCTCAAAGTATGACCTTACAAATCAATAAAAGTGCTTACGAAACAAAATATTCAGCTAAATACGAGATCCTACGTAAATTGGTGGATATTGATCTGGTCCTGCAATGGTAGCTTGGCAGGGGCGGTGGAAAGGCGTAAATCTATCCAGTCAGTCGAGTGTTACCCGAGATAATAATGCAAAGTGCGTTTATCTCCGGGAGCCCGAAGAAACTGCTTTCGTATAGATCGTTCGAGCTATCTGCATATACAGTGTGGGGATAGATTAAGGAGAAAAGTTGTGTCGATTTCGAATTATTGTATAGTCAGACAAGCGAGCGAGCAAGTGACGGAATAGGAAGTTTTTATACCTTGAGGTGTGTTTGTGGCCGTTTAATTAATCTATAGTAATATATCAATACCTCAAAGACCTCTCAGAATCGACCGCAAAATCAAAAGTTCAAGAATCAACCAGAGACTGCGGATCGACTTCGCTCGTGATCCCCCGAAAGGCTAAAAGATAAATTGATCAGTTTATCCTGTTGGTTTTACATGTAGGGTTACAATGCGATGCTGTATTCAGACTCTGGTGACTCGAATATGATGGCAGCTTGCCGTATTATGCATGCCGCAGCTTAGATCGACGATCTGCAAGGGTGTTAGTTTGCACAGCCTGGGTAGCTGCGTACACTGCACTGCTGATACGTCGCACTTCACTTCACATAAATTACAGGCCTCAAGTTGGAAATGGCCATGGGTCCCGGCAACGTTCCAACCCGCCAAGGAGGGGTCGTTAAAAGACCAACATCCGCAATCGATCAAGTTCCATGCAACACAAATCTCTGGTTGTCAAAACGAAAACGAACCCGTGTATCATTGAGAGAATTTTTTGATAGAAGCTAAGGAGTTTGATCTGATCATAAAGTGACCTCCACACTATGTCTCCAAGGAGGGAGTCAAAGCAATTTTTCAACGATTACTGTACGGTCCAATCCGCCACCATTCAATCCAATAATAATCGTTCTGGTTTTTAATTTCGTAGAATTCCTGCACCATCCTAGTTATTATAAGTTGTCAGATGTAGAGAATATATAGGATTATCGAAAGTCTTTAAATATAGGTGTACTAGTCCCCTGCATTAGTGGCTATCCCCTTTGGCTTCGAACAATGTCACTATTATCTTATTCACAAATCCCATCAAACCCACTTCAAACTATGTCGGTCTCTCATTCTTTCCTCGCCGTGATACCCACCATCGGAATATCAGTCTCACTACCAGAGAATCCGAGCTCTGCTGGAATTTTTGCAGAATTCGAAGGAAAGTCCGTCAATACGACTTGGTCCAGTCTATAAAAGTTGGACTCCGAATCTTTTCTCGATGTATTCGTTGTAAAGCATTTCGCAAATCTACTCCTCTTCAATAAAGACCCAAGCAATGGGCCGCTAGCAACGGTAATTCCAAGGGCTGGCTCAATGAAGCTCCACATGAAAACATATGGAGCTTTGAAGCTGCTGTCCTGGTTGTCGATCACGGCGAAGGAATGGACACGAAGGATGCATATAACAATAGTTCTGCTCAAAATCAAAAGATGCTCGGAAGAGAGCGAGGGTAACTCACGTGATACCCAATCCAAACATAACAAAAAGGCCTACTCTTTTCCTAGCAGGTATCTGCAATCTCCAAATTATTGGTATAGGAAATGCGAAAACTGCTATATCTAAAGCCAAGTCAAGAGTTCCTATCACAAGAAATACGGTTTTCTTATGTGCGCATGTCCCTCCTGGGAGAGTTGGGTCCCATCCAGCAGCGAGGGGTTTGCACAGAGCAAACGCTGCTAAAGCAGCAAGAAGTGACCACATAGCTATGAAACCGATTAATGCCCATGTAGCGATGCGGAAACTTCGCTGAGCAGAAAACATCTTGATATAGAAGAGGCAAATCGAAGTCTTGATGAAGCCAGTTGTCGAGGCGTATAAAACTCGGTTTGCTACTAGTAACTGCTGCAAATCAGTCTTGACCATAGCGAGTTTAAAAAGACGTACCTTGAGCGAATTTACCACATGAGAAAATGGAATTTCATGTGCGTGATGTCCTACTGAGCCAAGGAATATCTCTGTTCAAAAGTCACTAACAAGGATTGAAACTAATCTTCAAATACGAACCTAGAATCACCGCGATCGCCAAGCCGTAGAGCAGAACCTTTGCACGTCAGCAACTGAATTTTCTCGGGAAAAAGGCAATAACTTGAGCAATTATAATAGTCCAATCTTCTGGCCCCAAACTTGCTTTATTCATCTTGGTCGCAAACATTCGAAGGATGAGAGAAACAGTAGACGAGGTAGCAAATATGATAGTGACTATGAGAAGCATCTTCCCGCTGGCGGGTCTCAACTCCTCAGACGGAGTAAAATCTACTGTCATGTTCATTGCTGAGAGGATTTCACTAACACATTGACCGATTCCGAATTATGATTAAAACGATGATTTCTAGGATCGGCGTAATAAGTAGATATATCAAGTTGGAAAATGAAGAACATCTAGTGGGTTTAGTATGCGTAGATTCAACTTTGGGGTATTTCAGCTGTGTGTGTGTGCGATTCAATTTAAAATCCAAGTTCCAGGCTGGAAATTGTCAGCGGTGTGTATGTGTGGGTGTGGGTGTGGGTGTGTGTGTGAGATTCAATTTAACATTTATGGTTGCAGGCTGAAACATTTCAGTGGTGTGTATGTGTGTGTGTGTGTGTGTGATTTAATTTATTTCAGCGGTTGATGTATATTAATAAGGCGCCCACGCATTGGAAGGCCCCCAAAAATAACTATTATCAATTAGAACCTCCCAAATCTGGAGGCTCCCTTGTGAAATGTATGAGGCACTACTAGGGTTGCTTCCTTTCGAGGATTGAGCTGCATGTGGCAAATACGCAGGTATCATGCATTTTGTCAGATTCGTAACCAAATAGGCTTCCATGGTGGTACAGGGTGGCCAGGAAGCGATCTATGGTTTAGAGGCAAAGGAGGTCTGGTGGGTGGCCACCTCTTATCAAGCCCCTGCTAGAGCGAACTTTATTGGTAAAAATCAAATCGCTTGACAGCCTCGCGACCGGGGATAATTATATCCCAGGCAAGACGGGTGAGCAGAGGTGAGGCTGTGGAGTGCGCACAAGAAGGCTGGTGGTGAGCAGAGCGGCGAAGGGTTACATGGATCAGGGGTTGGCACGCACGCAAAGTGAGGTGAATATTGGCGCGAGACAACAGGAAATCTGTTGATTACTACTCTTACCCTAATCTCTGGGAAACAGACAGTCCCCATTAATCCGGGTATCACCCATCAAGTTTTCAGTTGCTTTCTTTGTTGAGTACAAGAAGTGGGGGCTTTAAAAATTTTCGGTAGCTCGAGACGGGGGATCAGTGGGGCTTGAGGGAAGGGGAAGAACAGGAAGGAGGAGAGCATAAATGTGGGGCAGAGTTGATAGGATTGGAGGACTAACGTAACAACGAATCAGGCGACTCTCATTATGGAGTGTGCTTCTAGAGTTATAGCAAGTTCTTCCTGTACGTGTTTCGGGATAGTGGACCTCCTTACGCTGGGACAAAATATGGTGCGGGGTTCTTATTTTTGGGGTTAGAGGGGAAAATTGCTGTCACAGTTCTTTTTGCTGTCGAAGTTTGAATTTATTCATTCATCCACCCTGCACCAGACACAAATCCTCTATCAAACGCTCTAGTTTCCAGTCTCTCAAAAGCGCTGGTGATATATGAGTTGCTCCGGAAGAAGGTATTGACTTAGGATCTAAAACCACGGATGTTCAATTGTTCCCATCCGCTCTGCTGTTTGCTTCCATGGTCAGAAAGGGTGTAAGTTTACATTGGCATTAGTTGATATCCTTGGTAGGCAAGGGAAGGGGGAAAGTGAATTATACTGGGCAGTGGGAAGATTGGGAAGCAAGAGCTACTTAATAGACTTCAAGACGATGAGATGTTCACAGCAATAAACAACTAGATGTCGATAGATGGAACAGGTGCTGGGGGTGGTTTGCAATGGTAATCCCCAGCAGCTTTTCGTTCGTGGGAGGAACTATAGGGTCATGTTTGAATCTTATTACTTGAGGCAAGTTGGGAGTATGGGAGAGATGTTTTGCTGTCACATTTTCTGTTCATTCGCTCAGTCAGGCTTTGATTGACTCAAATCTGTGATTTGTGTTCTTCCGTATCGATGTTCTCTCCTTTCGAATCCGAATACAAGAACAGGCTTACCTGATAGCAAAAAGGCGATTCCAAACATGTGTTCCTGAAGTCTACATTGTTCTTTCCGAGTTGCTGGTCATCAACGAGAGAAGAGCTGCTTTATATGTTCGAATCCAAGCTACAAGGAGGTGTGACTCATATTTTCAAAGTGGAGTTAAATGGAGGATACGAATTCATCCAGAACGACTCAGATTCTCGATTCACGAAAGGTAACACAATGTAGAAGGAATTTGAGTGTGAGGGAAGGCTCTCCTGTGCTTGTATTCCTTGTAGTATTGCATGTAATAGGTGGACAGATGTCCGAGAATAAGATTTGAGGGGGGGGAGGGGGCGAGGAGCCAGGACGGTCCTCTCGAGATCGAGTTTGCTGTCAGCCTACTTATTCATTCAGTCAATCCCTTGAGCCAACTCAAAACTCACTAAAGCTTCCCATACTTCTAAGCCAAATTGATGTGGTGGTTCCTTGGATGGTATAGCCAACAAAAAAAAGGTGCTATTTTACGTAGCGCGTAGTCGTCCCACGTCTGCCCTTGAAGACAGTAGACTGTCGCTCGTTTTTGGTCGGGAGATGTGAGATTATTTTACCTTAGAAAGGCTTTTCGCGATGAATTAGAACGAAGGGATTGGCGGAGGAACTATTAAAGTCCAAAATGGCATGCAGGGAAGTCATCAATTCGAGACATTGGGTCATTATTCCACCAAGCCATAGTGTGCGTAACCTGTGCTGGTCTTCAATTCTGGGTTATGATTCAACATATTATTTCCTTGATTTAATTATGGATAGTTCTTTCCAGGGGGCTATTCAATTTACTTTGAGGAGAATTGAAGGAATTACTGTCGAGACTTTTGTTGCTGTCAACTTTCCATTAGTTCACCCCCCTCAACTAAATTATTGATTATATCCCCCACACGTCTGCTTGAAACAGTTGCAGTCCTCCCTGGTCCGCGAATGAAGATAAAATAATATGACTTGATGCAAACCGAGCAGAACTTCTTGCACATGACATCCTCGCCATATGTCATGTTGCTTACCTATTACTTGTAAGTAGAGGTGAGGAAAGCGTTTTATACTCCAGCCGCTGACCTCATAAAACTATTCAGGAGAGTGAATCATCCGTCAGTAGAGAAAGGATGGGGTATTTCAGATCCGGTGCTCGTACCATGAAGTTACCAGAGCAAACACGAATTGCGCAAACAATATTGCGGTGCCTTGGTGCTTGACTCTCGATTCTGGTTACCCAAGTTCGAATCAGGTGTTCTGATTAGGGGTAGGAAATGGCTGCTCTTTTAGGGCCGTTTCTTTGAGCTTCGATGAGGTGAGGGAGTTGCTGTCGAAATTCAATCTGCTATCAGGTCCTCATTCAGTGGGTGGGAACAAACAGATTTTCGTATCATACTTATTCAATGTCAAGATTTCGTTCCGCGTTTGGCTGATCTAATGACACATACAAATCCAAGATGCAGGGTCTATGGTTGTGCAGAATTTGAAATAGGTAATTCCTTTACTTGAATACTGATGTCCCTCCTACTGCGAAAGTTTCACGCATTGGGACTTGCAGTTCTAGGAGACTTAAAGTGAATTAAAGCACAGGCCAGGGCAGACCTGGAGGACTATAATGTCCTCCCTTGTATAACAACAGAACATCAGACGCAGACCAAAAGGTCTTGTCAACTATTCGAACTATTCAACGTTTGGAACTTTTTCCCTCGGACGCTTTCAATATGTGAACTTATTCTTTGTCATTGAAATTTTGAGCTTTTCTCAAGTTACGTAAAATGAAAGATAACAGTGATGTTGCTGATGTCTATTTTGCTGTCAAGTTATCTTTAGCTATGAATTACTTTAGAAGTTCAACGCCGGAATTATTTGGATGTCAAATCTTCAGAGACCTTCAGGAAGGCACAGCAAGAGGAACGAATTGAATGACCAGAGTCAAATCAAGCTCATTATTCCCAATTCTCTAACAAATCCGATAAGTATTATTACTATTGATTGATACTTACTACATATTTCACTGGAATCTGTTGTGATCTTCGACATGACGGAAAGTAGCTAGCGGGCAGTTGTTTGGGGGGCGAATCGACCAAAGCGAAACGAGCGGCATTTGATGGAAGCCAATTTAGCCGGAGAGTTAAGCATAGATAGGTATTCTTGCCCGAGAATCGTGTCATGAGCGAAATCATGTTACTGTTTGCGTAGCACCAAGATAAAAGTGTAAGTTCATAATGTACGAAGGAGGGAAGTCTAGCTAGGTGGGGTTGTACGACGACCTCGCGTCTCTCAGGGGTTCTCGCATATATATCCCCGCATGGCCTAGATCCAACATTTTCAACAGTTGGGAATAATTTGAGAGTTTCAAGAGTTTGAATGTTTCACTTCGTGGTCTCGTTATGTCATTTCGAGTTAGAAGCGGTCCTTTATGGCGTTTTGAGAGGGCATGTGGGGGAAATGCTAGACAGTAGGAAGTTCAAGCTGTTCCTCTAGCTAGTTATTCAGAAAGCAATAGTGCGATGTATCTGAAGCTAGAAAAGCTTCTATTGCTTCGCGGAGATGAACTTAGAATGGAGTGGCTTTCGGAAAAGCTGGGGGTCAACGGTTGCACGCGAAGCGAGCCGGGCCGAAAGCGGGACGCATTGACTGAAGTGCAAATGTCAGCCTTGCTCTTTGACTCCAGACTGAATCTAGACCTCTGGGGAATCCACCTGATCCCAATTGAGCCCTGGGCAAGCTGATAAGTCAGCTGGAGTCTGCAAAACGGGGTCCGGTCTTAGATACTCATTACGAAGCCATATACAGCCACAATAGTTGCCGTGCTCAACCTTTCAAAGCCGCATTTGAATTGTCTTTGCGCTTGCAAGTGTTTGGGGGGACGTTAGACGTTATATTGAAATAACGTTATCGGAGGGTATAATGATAGTGTGAGAACTGCCTCGAGGATGCGTAGCATACTTGTTGGGTTGGAATGAATCACCTTTGAATCTTGCTCCTTTGATGAAGGCCCAAGAATCGGGCCTATTGGCCTGTCTTGAATTTAGACTGAGTTTGAATAAAATGATAAATAAACGGGCGAGAGAAAGCTATGGACTGTTTTTGCAAAGTTCTGAAGAGGTCCCAGCAAAGAAACGTTGACGAGTAGGGGAGCCTCTAGGAGCGGTGACATCTCTCGTATGCCACTTCGTCACTGTAATTACAGTGTCTCGAGTACTTCATGCTGCCCCTCCTCGGGGACAGAAAAAGCGGCACTAATTCTGAATCTGCCACACCGAGTGGAACATTCAGAGTCCGCAATATTCAATGCCACTTCTTTTGCCAAGCGGGAGTGTCCGTTGATCAATGCTGAGGGCTCCCTGTGAGCGAGCTATTTGCTGAAAATTCAGGGGAGCGTGGTCAGCCCTCTCAGCGCCTTCCAGTTGCGGAATATCTTACGAAGGTTTACCTGCTAATTGTGCATGACAGCATCCCAGAACTTCCACCGGAAGGTCGGAATTATTGCTCCCAATTCACAAACACTTAGATCCCCTTGGGGTTTGCGACCAGTTTTTCGCTGAACACGAGACATACGCGAATCATTGCTATCAGGGCCAGTTATCACGTTTACATACCCTGTAAATCGCGCTTAGGGGTAACCTCCAGCGAAGAACTAGAAAACTGGCCGCAAGCCCGAAGGGAAGTTGAATGTCAGTGTTCGTTTCTATGCATAAAGCAGGAATGTTATGTTGATTGGGGGAGTGAAGCAACTCGTGAAGAGAGTTATTATTCTGGTCAAAGCAGTTAGAAGCAAGAATTCGTTGACATACTGAGGATACATGCTTGCAGCACGGACTATTGGCATCGCCTGTCGATTTCATGTGGCAAGACTCACTTCTTCCCGGCCCCAGCTCAGTCAGCAGACCCCTGAGTGCCCCAAATAGAAGTAAGTTGATAACGTCGACTTGTCGCGCGTTTTGACTTCTGGACTTTAGCCAACCACATTTGAAATGTTGGAATTCTACTTCGTAATGGCTGATGGTGCAATCTGGATTTGAATGATATTTCCACAAGTTCAGCCATCGTCCGCAGACGGCGAAAATATATCTCGCCAAGTGAAACCGGAAGTAGTTCCGACCGGGGACCCCGCGAGAAACAGATCTTGGGCCCCATTGGGGTTGTCCCATCTCAAATGTGTCTGTGCGGAAATTGATCAGCGGAATACGGAATTGCTCCCCGGTTTCTCGCCGCCCGTGTTCGCAAGAAATCTCTCCTCTCGGACCAAAGAATTGTGAACAGACCTCTCTGACATGTTTATATTCGGCGTCATATGTGTGTGAGACTTGCATCGCTAACAGGCGAGAGAGGGTAGCCTCGACAACCCGTGTTGAAGATCCGATGAGGATCTCATATAGATGGCTACGAAATCCTTCTCCCAGGTTCTGGGTCCACTCATGAGCGCTAAGTACCACCCCGACGTCCTCGTACTGGAGTTTGTTTCCAGGTTCAGGGTGACATTTGATCTACATCATGGCCACAGGCCTTGCCCCAGGGTCCGGTCTCCCCGACGTGAACAAAGCCCCACAGATTATAGGTGCTGTAGTAACGACTACGGCTCTGGCACTCGTTATAGTGGCATTGCGGCTCTACGTTCGCATCTACATGCTTCGCAGCGCAAGCTACGATGATTGCTTCATTATCATTGGAATGGTCAGTCCCAATTCGCTGGAAGCATCAGTATATATAGTGCTCACACTTTAAAGGTCTGCTCTCTTGCGTCTTTTGGTGTCAACATCTCTGATATTTCGTACGGTGCTGGACGACACGCTGTTTATATATTCCCTCCTTCAAGCATCACCACCGGCCTGAAGCTCAACTTTGTCACTCAACCTCTTCTACTATCGGGAGTGACATTTGTTAAGGTGTCAATTGGCTTCTTCCTTCTCCGCATCGCTCCAGACAGCCGGTGGCGTCGTTCGATAATAGGCGCCAATGTCTTCCTCCTAGTAATGACTACATTTTTCGTTATCACGCTATTCGTACAGTGCAGGCCACTAGCAGCAGTATGGGATTTCAGCCTTCGTCCGACTGCAAAATGCTGGGACTCCAAAGTATTACGGAAGATGAGCTATGTCAATAGCTGTAAGCAGACACCGCTCCCACAAGCCTTAAAAGTACTAATTTCTGTGTGGTAGCACTCAATGTCGTCACAGATATTGGTTTCGCGATATTGCCATGGCCAATATTGTGGAACATACAACTCAGAAAGCGTAGCAAGGCTGCTCTCTTAGGTGTCCTAAGTCTAGGTCTCTTGTACTAAATTCCGTTTTGAACATCTCGAATACTGCTAACACGCTCCAGCGCTTGCATTGCAAGTATCATCAAGCTCACATACATCTCCTCTTATGGTCGGAGCGGCGATTTTCTCTTCGACAGCGCAGAATTAACCATCTGGACGACCACCGAAGTGAACGTTGGCGCCATCGCCGGTTCGATCCCCTGCTTGAAACCGCTCTTCAAGATTTTTTTGGAGAAGTCGGGCATCAGATCTAGCAACAAGACTCCTAGGGCTCCCGCGGGTCTTCGTCGCTTTTCTTACGTTAGGCAAAGGGAGGATGGAAGAAGTAGTGATGAATACGGAAGTCTCAGTCGAACGGAACGGGGCGATAATGGAGAGAGTTTGCAGACGGTGGATACAGTGGGCGGGATAGAGCTTACGAAGCCGAAAAGTGCTCAAGTGCATGTTACGAGGGTTGAATAACGTCGACGAGGAGAATCGATGGCAAGATCTGGGATCGAAGACTACGGAATGCACCTAAATCGCGATCCAAATTGCCGAAAGGAGAAACAGCACGCTTGTTAGTAGAGCAGGTGGGGACACTGAGGATGAGATGATGCTAGAGAGCTGAAAAGCTGCCAATGGAATGACAAGTCCTATAATCATCTCGACCATATTTTCGCGATCAGAGAACAACAAGAAGTGAGTTTCTTTTTTCTAAGGGGAAGATATTAATGGAAGGCATGGGCCTTGGAGTGCTAAATATTGCTAAACGGCCATTCCAAACAGTCACATCGACAGTCGACCACCTCGTTCTACTGATTGTTTCCGGTACCAACATGAACCTCCACCATTTTCAAATGTAGATATAACAGAAGTCCCCATGTACCACGCTCACCAGATCCCGAATCGTCTTCTGCTCTCCACCTGCATATCCTAATTCCACCGGATCATCAAGCGTGGCATTTGGACTGGGCGGCAAGTCTAGATATGTTCTTGTCTGTGCAATTTGGTACGTTCTAGCGCCAGGATCCAAGTTCTGCCAAATGGTCCACATCCGATCAATCTGCCCGTGGTGCAGATAGAAGGCAGGATCTGCTGGACTCGCGAAAAGATCAGAAGCGTCTCCACCAATGGTATAGTGGCCTCCGCCATGCCCGCCTATTCCGATTCCTGGTACACCTTGCAAATTCATTTGGAAATTATAGATGTCATGGTTTTGTGTGAAGAGGGACAGCACAGCGGTCCAATTAGTGAAGCGTTGCGCGGTATCGGGGTTGATGTCTCGTTTGAGGCAGCGCGGGTTATAGCCCAATCCACCATCAGGACCTGGTGCTGCATTGGGATTACCAAACGGCCCGAGATTTACGGTGAGGTTAGCAAAGGGCCCGGTGGTGACACAGCCACCACCAAGACCTGGAGTCAGGTATAGAGGTGCAACGGGGCCAGACGGAGTGACAGCAGTTAGGACAGTGTCGTTGCGGCCTGGAATGAATACGCCGTTACCGGAAAGAGAGGTAGCTGAACCGTCGAAAAGAGGACTGTTTTGGGGAGCATTGACATATTTACTCCACTCCCAGTAGGGTTGGTAGCCAGTATATCCGCATTCATTGCGAAGCGTTTGTTCGTAGACCCAGAGGTAGTACCGGTGCCAGGACAGAAAATTACCGGTATAGTGGATTCCCAATGTCTGGTTGATATGTACTGCAACGAAATCATCATACTAGAATTACTGTCAGATTCTATCCGAAATAACATCCAATGGGTATCTTACTCGAGTTCGTGCTCCTGGAACAAGTGACGTTGGGGTGAGTGCGGTTTTTGCTTGCAAGCAAAGAACTGCGTTGATGTAGTCCGTTTTCTCCCTTGCTGAGAGGTTACCACTATAGCCAATTCTTAGTTTTTTCTTAAAATTATTCGTGATGAGCCACGTACTATTCTTTGCGTATAGCGACAGTCTTCGAGTTGCATGTGCTCTTGTGGCCCCTTTTGATAAGATCTTCGTGTCTCTTATCAAGCGCAGCGAGCAACTGATCATTGGCTTGCTGCTGTAGATCATCAAGAGTGGCCTCGCTTGAGACTGTGTCGGATGGCGCCACATCTCGTGGGACTCGGGTTGGTGTTGTTACAGATGTTGAGATTAGCATCACTGCAACGGTCAGAGTATTGAGACGCATTGTGATAAAATGGGGATTGAAACAGTGAGGAATTCAAAAGGTAAAGAGACGATGGTTTGGCCCCCAGAATTGGTCCCGACAGTCTGGTATTTATTCAAATCGAGTATGCAAGTATAGTGATATGTAATACTTTCATAACATGAGGCACCTAACGCCACTACGATATGGTTCAGGGTCTAGCTTTCCGCTTTGTAGCAGGTGCAGCAAGTGCGGGGAGAGGCGTTGGAAGAATGAGGCCATTTATCCTGAAATGGACTATGAGCGTGGGGATTGCGCAGTGTGACTGGCCGATTTCTATTCTTCGGACTAACACTTCAACAAATTTCTAGGGTGCAAGCGAGAGCTGCGGGGGTGTCTATCTATGGGTGGGCCTAGGTGCGTGGGATGGCTCGCTAGGGTGTGAAGATTGCGGCTACAGCGTCCCGAATTTGGGGTTTCTAGCGTCGAATAGCCGTGGAAGGCGCTGGGCTTCTAGCGGTCAGCCACCTGAAAGAAGTCGCTCTGCAGGGTCTTTAAATACATCTGACCTAGTCTCCGTCTTGAGCACCATTTTGTTGGGTCGCCAAAAGTCCTTGTCTTCGCAAGAGCTAACGTAGCTTATCAGACCTTTTAAATTACAGGGGATAGAAGCTGACCATGACAAAATCCTAGGAAGTTGGCCTCAAGGATCTCTCGCTAAATTACGGAGCTTTTCAAGGTAGATTCGAAGGTGGACGGGGAGCTACTAGAAGCGGGGATCCTTCGGTTGCTAAAAGTTAAGACGCGGATTGCAATCGAAGCTGCGGCTCTCGTGTTTTCGAAAAAATTCACCAAGGAACAAAGGAAAGCCAACGGAGAGTTTGTTCATTGAAGCTTTAAAAATAGTGGAATGATTCTGTGATTCGGTCGTCTTTGATTGTGAAGTACGATATCGGATGCGATAGTTATGAATTTACAGACAAACCGACATGCAACTTAGATTTTGAGTGGCCCCTATCTTGCCCTGACGTCGTTATCATTAAACATGCATATCTAGATGGAAAATCGAGTCCCTGAGACAAAGTGGAGATGCCATTCTCTCAATGGATCCGAGCCGCTTCTCCAACTGAACTTGAAGCTGGTCTGGCGCAGCTTCAGGAACACATCATTCGGATCATATTTGCGTGACGCGTATCACTAGTACCTCAGCAGCTCGACATTGGTTTCCTCGTAGTGGTTGGACAGTATATCCTGACCCCAGGCGTAGTTGGCGTAAACTAATTCAACAAATTGACCCGCCTCCTGCAAGTTCCAGTTGGCAGCATTGATGAATTCGCAAGCGGTGGACAAGAATGATGACCTGGTGTTGTTTGGTGCCAACAACAAGCGCCACGATCCACATGAAAACAAGGCCATGTGTATACGAGGGGCTCCAGAGCGAACATGCGCCCGCGCTTGACGCTGCTAAGGGTCACGCCATTGGTAACTGACGGGATGAGAGTCCTCAAGTTGCAAGTAGGTGCCGCAGCTATTATCTTACCGTATTTCGAATGCGATTCGTTGATGATACCGAGGGCCTCGAAGCTATTGGTGGGCAGATCAATGACACAGATGGCTGTCAGCTATTAGATAACTATTATCTTAAAGTAATAAAAAGGAATTGTATAAGGGACTTGCCTGAGACTAAGGAGCTTAGGATAGTTGGACTGCAGGATTTCCGCCTCGGGCCCTACAGTTACCGCGCTCGAGATGACAGGCAAGGCAGCGCACGCAAGCCGGGGCCTTTGCCACGCCCTCATTGTTGGCAGGGAAAATCTACTAGGGAATCCAACCTAGCCATGATAGCGGGCAATGATTGTACATGTCTCGCCCGGGAGGTTCTTTTGTGTGTTCTCCACAAAGTCGACGTAGGCGTTGAAGACTTCGTTTGTCTCGCTCAGGCTGTAGCTGGTGAAGCCACTCCATAATCGGGCACTCTCGACTGTACTCACGGGTAGGATCATGCACCAGTTGAGTTGCGTTCTACTGGCCAAACAATAGTTACACGACTTCTGAGAACCGCGTAATTCACACAGGTCAGGGTCATGTTAAGACTTCAGCTCCCTTGGAGATCGTAACAGCAGCAGAGAAATGTCAGAATTTGTAGACTTAGAACGGAGTTGGAATGTAATTCGCGCTGAAATTTGAAATCGACGCCACGCCACTCATCAACGTGGCCTCAACCGCGAGACCACCCCGGCACTGAGCATTTCGTGGCAAACATGTGGAGTTGAAAGGGAGTGAGAGACAGTGCATTGATGTAAAACTGGATTGTTGAAGAAAAAAGAAATACAGATGCAGATGCAGGTAAGCAATTATCAATACCATTGAAGTTGAGGTCCGAGCAAACGGCTCATGACGGCTCATGTTATGATAGCCTTATCATTCACGCCCTGATCCATGGTACAGGGTCCCGTCGGTCCAATAATAGTTGTGGAACACAGAGAATTTTTACAGCGGTGAACATGTGGCGCGCATTGCTGCATGCTGCAGGCTGCATGCAGGGCCGTGTCCCTAACTTCCCCGGCGGGGTTCCCGCAGTGGGGTCACTCCACCTCAGTCTCACGCTGGTTTTGTGGCATGCATTTGTCTTGACTCCAGAAAATCAACCGCTCAGCTGGACAGGACCCTTGTCGACCATCCCGTCTTTGGGTCGTCTGGAAAGAATCCATGTGGAATTCACACTCTGCCGCAGAGCCCTATGGGCTCTAGTGGCTGCAGAAATGTGCTATTGAAACCATGCACTGTATTTTCGAGCGAAGACGCAGAGTCAGGCGTGCAAATTAAACCGAATCTTTTGCATCACTAGAGGGTATTCGCCCCACCCAGATTCTTTCGTATAGTGGAGTGGAGTAGGGGGGCAGAGCTAATATTTGATACCACAATTATCCTTTTCCTAATAAGAATCAATTCGTCATTTTGAAGGGAAAGTCCTCGTAACTACAAGTATTATTCGTAAACTCCATTTTTCTTTTTGATCCCCGTCAGCTGTTGAAGAAAACCAATTGCAGATTATCATGCAAACCTCATAATTTCGCTTGACCCCCTAGGAGATTGATAACCCCCAAACAGCCCCCAAACTACCTGAATACTCTCAAATATATACGCCAAGATATTTTGAATCTGCTGGGCTCACTAGAAACCTCATGCAGGTCAGAGGGTAGTTGACGAATGTGGGGCGAATACCCTCTACTTTCGAGGCGAGGTTTTCAGATTGACTCATGCTACAACGTTGAAGGCAAGGCGGCTGGGGTGTGTGGCTTCGCCCCTCTTGAGGTTGAGACCACCAGGACCCATAAACTTCCTATCTTTGTTAACTTGTCACTCTCTTCTATCCCGAGCATCCACTGTCAGTGGCGATGGGTAAATGACTTTATGCTCACCGAGTCTAGTCACGGCCTCCAACAATAGCGTCGCCCCTATGAGATTAGATATCGAGCTATGCTGTCGTCGGGGGTGTAGTGGTACAGGTGCTACCGTCAGCGAGCATTGTACCATGACCATCCCGAACAAGAAAACGGCTCGACCAATGCTTTCGTTTTACATTTTTAGAAATGAGCTTGATATGGAGGAAAGCAGTAGTGAATTTGAATCTCTTTTTGCCCTGCCACTCTCTTTTTAAATCTATAATTCTTTTGGGCATTTCATCACACTTTCAAATATTGTAGATCGTTTGCGCATGCATTGTCTTTTCATCCTTCTTCTTTCGGATTATCATCATGTAAAAGTGCGGATGGTGTCAAAGAGAATCGCACCTGAAAGTTAGGCAGTGTCGCATCACAAGACAATGAGTGGTATCCAGAAAGCTATGATTGTGGCAGGAAGTTGCAACACTTCTCAAATATGATTAATCCATCTTTCGTAAACCGATCTCCGTCTCGCCCCCAGCAAAACAATCATCGTTCAGCTCGCTCGGGTACTATCTTTCCTCCAGATCCTGTCCCCGCAAAACAAAAGAAAGAAGCGCTTACCCCAGTCGCAAATTGAGTATCGGGTACTGCATCTTAAGCATTTTTAGAATTCTTCGCGGGTTCAAATCAGCCGGCAACATTGCAAGTGCAAACGCAAGTTCCGGGAATGGATGGAACGGTGCAAGTGCACGTGCATGTATTTGGAGCGGCGGTGCCAACAGGGCCAATAGGAACCACTACTGAGGCGCACCCTTTAGAAACGGTGATTTTGTCGTCGATGAGTGTCACTGCGGCGTGGAGAGCGACCAATGAACCCTTGACAGTTACTCCTGAATTTCCGGTGATGGATGCGTAGGCGAGGATGATACCGGCGAAATGTGTGCCTGTACCCAGGGTTGCGGAACCTAGAGAAAGGAATATTTAGTTCTTATTTTCTTCAGAAACATCTGCAAGAGGGAAGGACAATTATTCTTTTTCTTGGGTGTATATGAGGATTTGAAATCCATCCGGTGAACTTGATGAGAAAGACTCGCTAAGAATGAAAAACCTTGTTATCACTTACTTCCAACTTGCCAGATGACATTGCTTGCCTTCGCACCGTTGATTAGTTTAACAGAGGCAGAAGTTGCAGTGATGAGAGTGGACCCCATCTGGAACACGAAGAGAGCGGCAGAATCCCCCTTGCCATCCAAGGTGAGAACGCCTGTCAACCCTGCGGATGACGCAAAAGTGTAGACGCCAGGGCCGAGAACTTGCCCTCCAAGGTCTGTTCCACTCAAAACGGTAGTGGTCGTCATAACGGAAGCCATGGTATAAGCACTCAAGGCATCGTTCTGGGCGAATGCCGCATTGGTATCAGCAGAGTATGTGGTTCCGCTGGCGGTTCCTGGAGGGAAGCCAGTGGTCGTTGTGCCGGGTGAAACTCCAAGGTCACCCGTTATGACCGTATTACCTGTACTAGTAACTGTTGAGGCGCCTAGTACACCAAAAGTTGCGGCGTCACCCAAAGAAAAACTTTGTGCGTGGATAGAAAGTGAAATTGCAAGGCTGGAGATCAGAATGCTTAAGTGTTTCATGATAGCTGGATGTGGCTGAGTAGTTCAAGCTTGATTGCGTTATTGTTATAGAGAAAAGACCAGGAGTGGAATAGTATCGCATTGCTACTACCACAACGTTTGGGAGCTTTAATATATAATGCCTATAGTAGGTATTCCAGCTATTCAAAAAGCCCCAATCGGCATGCGAGCTGAGTGCGTTGTTATTGTGATGAAGTTTGTATTCACTGAACTGGGAATGTCATCAAAACTTCTAGTTTGAGACGATTCTGGGTGATCTTTCGTTGTTCAAACTGAAACTGGAGATTCTTCCATGCAACGACTTTCTCCATTAGTAGAATTCTGAGAATCATACTTTCCACTAATGAATCTTCACATTCGGACATTCCTTGCTGGGTAACTTTTATCGTCAACAACTTGAGTGTTGCATACATAGAGCTGCTAATTCTAATTAAAGAGATAATGATAGTTTGATAGAGGCTTTATTATAAGAAGTGGCCTGATTTTTTGGTAGGTGGAATGTTGAAGATATGCTCTCCGAGACCTATGCTGGCGGATCGCGCCGCCCGCTGCTTGAAGGTGTCGAATATATTCTGCGTACATGCGTACCCCGCGTCTAAAAAATATGACTGATTCTTTGGGGATAAATTTACATACCTGATATTCATTACACGGAGCTTCTCTCCGGAGAATGCTCTACAACGCTTCCACCAGCATCACGCGGAGCGGGTGTGGCTATTGGCTTGTTCAGGTCGGCCTTCAAAAGGCTGGCGTATGGTAAGATATACTTGTGTGGCAGCTCCATCTTGGGTATCGGTCCATTCCCCGAAATTACATCTGTAACTGCGACATATTTGTTAGTTTGAGCTTGGCTCACACACTTGCCATTTTCTCCGCTGCCACGTAATATGCACCCCAAACCCAAGAACCGCCGCGAGTCAGATTTCGCCAAGATCCTAAAGTTTTATCACACGAGATAGCCATGTGGTGATTCCAAAAGACCTAACACTGTTTTCAAAATGTCTCAAGGGGTTTGAGGTAAGGAATGGACCAATGCTTGAGTGGAGTTGATAGTTGATACCCTGCGGCAGTCGCTTAAATTTACTCCACCCCCCCTTTTTCTGGAGAATTTCTCCCTCGGGGCACGCAAGAAATGTGTTGTTTCAAACAGCGCAACGTCACACACACTCTCGTAATATTCACTCTTAGGATCGTCTTATGTAGTGATTTAATTATTCTGTGCGTTACAAAGCTCTTTTCCGATGATTGCTTGTGATAGAGGATGAGATTCTCGACGGGGTTTTTCGCTCCCTATGATACTTGTTGATTAATTGGTATGCTTTTTGGTCGTTGGAGAGTGCAATCACTGGACCTGACACTTGTAGTTGCGTATCAAAATGCCCGGCAACATGAATCTCTGGTCGAAATTTCCTACAAAAACCTTGTGTCGATGCTGAGGGATGATGTAGGTTTCCACTCTCTTCTTCAACCGTCACAGCAAGACAGATGAGGTAAGTGACACTAAGCGTCCTAAAATTGAGCGCCGCTATGACTGAGATACGTGATTGGGATAAACTGTGAGAAGCGTTTAGTTAAGGTGAGATTTTAGGAGTAGAAAGAAAGAGGGAACATAGTCTTAAAACATTCTTATACTTTAAGATCTTCGTTTCTTTTCTGCCTGAAACGTCTTCCCTAGTTAATCCATATACGCGCTGGTTGGGGACACCCAGGCTGTAATTAATGCTTGCTGTGACTCGCAAAGACTACGTGTCTGGACTCTTTGACATTCCCCAAAAGCAGCCAAAAATTGAAGAAAGTCATGATGGAATACATGTTACGAAAAAGGGGCATCTCGAGGTGTGGCCTAATTTAGGCTGGGCCGGCCCCGCATAATACCTAAGGCAAAGCAAGGAAATCACTTAGCTGCGTAACCTATACATAGATTTATAAGGCCATAACTCCATAAATATTTGTTGACTCATGTTGTCTATCTTGCCATAAATATTGTGTAACCGGCATATTTGTGTTTTGTGGATGGTCAAATAACATTGAATGTTTCGCGTGCTTCAAATAGGCGGATCCGCCCAGGGGGGTCGAATAGACATTAAAAGCGCCATCGATACTGAATGCCCGGTGCCAAGCTGAACATTCAAACCTTTGCCACAATCGGTGCGTGTCAAAAAGCATTAAGACCTACAAGTCCATCAATCTGGTCATTTCACCACCGTCGCCATGGGCCCCCCCCAAAAGAAACGCAAGCAGGAGGAGGAAAACAACGACCAGGGCAGAAACAAACAAGACGAAGGCACAAATACTCCAATAACAAGAGAATGCCGACTTCTACAACTTCCTCGGGAGCTCCGCGA
>Ga0247778_1000750_pt1 | contig 27177 bp, 22 predicted proteins | sample UWRJL049202B5_FD_179939 | JGI IMG/M metagenome (GOLD analysis project Ga0247778, IMG submission 179939) | Plant litter microbial communities from Arlington Agricultural Research Station in Wisconsin, United States - UWRJ-L049-202B-5 | ecosystem: Environmental > Terrestrial > Plant litter >...
CACCGCGACCCCTCCCCTCCCAAGAACTCTGGGGCGTAGCACCCTCCACCATCGACACCGAAACCACACTCGGCGGGACATCCAACGACGCGCTCGCTACTATCGCTGGCTTGAAACAGCGTGTGGAATGGCTGGAAGAGAGTATTGGGAGGTTATTGCTTGAGAAGGAACGCAATGCTAGGAATAATGGGAATGGGAATGGGAGTGAGGCCGGAGGGGATGATGGCGGACATAGAAGCAATTGCTGCGTTACGTTTACGGATGCGAGTCCGGATTTGGAGAGGGCGGTGGGGAGCAGTAGCGGGAATTGCTGTGTGTCGTTTAAGAGCGGGGGCGAGAAGACGTATGAGAGGGAGAGGCAGTTGAGGAGGATGATTGTCGGATGTTTTTGCTTTTTTGTGGCGGTAGTAGGCATTACAGTTATTTCCTCGATGGGAAAGGTGAGGACTGTGGTTGTTAGTGCTGAGGAGGGGATGTGAGAAAGGGGGGAAGGGGGTGTATGATAGGAGCAGATGATGGATTATGATTTGATGGATTGGGTTGGAGTTGGGTGTTTTCTTCTGGGGTATATCTGTTGGATTGGATGGGCCTGAAAGGCTTGGGAGTAATTGGACTATAGACAGGCTCGTTACTTCAATTTCTATACATGCTGTTATCTATCAAATGTAAGCTTATTTTAGGGGCGCCTCCTTACTAAGACATTTGTATTTGATATGTATCAACCCCAAATTTTTCAATGCGTCGAAGCAAGCCTGAAAAAACATGCGGCTAGAAAACCCACCAAAGCCGCGCACAAGTCCAAGTGGGGAGGTTTTACTACATCCAGACTAGTTCGCCCCTCCCCCTTTTGTCGCTAAATACCGGTTTCAGACTCTAAACAAACCGGCGACGTCCAAAGCCAAGAAATGTCTATATTCTTGGCATCAAACTCAAAATCGCCAGAGAGTTGATCATGGCGAAACCACTAGTATCATCCACGTTCTTTTCCTTTCCCAAGCTGTTGTTGTGGAGTCTCCCATTATTGTTCATTCTTATCTATACTTATCTTGCCGGAGACCTGAGAACCAAGCTCAGCACAATCGTATCTTTCGCCTTACAAGCAGAGAAATCCATCCCATCTGCAGTACCCACGATACATGATGACTCTTTCACTCCTCATATTGTTCTTCGAGTCACCGAGCAACCTTTTACTCAATCATGTATCACGAAACCTGACGTCATTTTGGTCAACGGCACCTCGCCAGGTCCGGAAATTCGACTTGTGGAAGGCAACACCTATTGGATAAGGGTTTATAATGATATGGATCATCAGAATTTAACCATGGTGGATAGTTCACACCATCTAAATAAATATATGGGCTAACTTGACCGATTAGCATTGGCATGGACTGAGCATGGCCGTCTCGCCTTTCAGTGACGGCACCCCTGGCGCCTCGCAATGGCCTATTCCTCCAAATCACTATTTTGACTACGAGCTTGGAATTTCTATCGGATATTCAGGAACTTACTTCTACCACTCTCATATTGGTTTTCAAGCCGTCACCGCGGCGGGAGCGTTGATCATAGAAGATGCTGGCCCTTCGCCTTACCAGTATGATGAGGAAAGAACCATCGCCTTGTCAGACATTTTCGAGAAGTCCGACTCGGATATTGAAGAGGGTCTTGTAGCAAATCCATTTCGATGGAGTGGCGAAACTTCCAATATTCTTGTCAACGGTCAGGGGCAGCTTCAGGATAGCGCTTCCGGACCTGACTGTGAGCTTGCGACTATCAGTGTTGAGCCGGATAAAACTTACCGATTTCGATTTATCGGAGGTACAGCTCTATCTTTCGTCTCTTTAGCCTTTGAAGACCACGAGGATATGACTATCATTGAGGCTGATGGCGATTATACGAAACCAGTCAACGTCAGTCACCTCCAAATAGGAAGCGGACAAAGATTCAGCGTTCTCTTCAAGGCCAAATCGCGAAGTGAACTATCGAAGTCGAAATTCTTCATGCAAATGGAAACTCGAGACCGACCAACACTTACTCGTTCCTTCGCAATCCTAGAGTACAAATTCCCCAGCTCAAAACGAGTTCCCGCCCCCCTCACACCCCTCCTCACCATCCCAATCGGAACGCCACCCCTCACACTTCCCCCAACCGTCCTCGGCTGGCTCGACTACAAACTCCTCTCTCTTACCCCCAGCCCCGACTTCCCTCACACCTCAGAAGTAACCCGCCGCATCACAATCCGCACACATCAGATAATCGGGAACGGCTCCATAACCTGGGCGCAAGACGCGCTCCCCTGGATCGAGTCCTTCCCACTAGAACCCTACCTCGTCTCCCTCTACAAAAACGACAGTCTCGAATTCCCTTCCCTCACTCGCGCCCTCTCCAACTCAGGCATCGACCCTCTAACCCGCGCCTTCCCCGCCGCAATTGGCGAAGTCATCGAAATTATTATCCAGAATACCGGTTCTGATGTAGGCAGTGTGGATGTCCACCCGTTTCATGCACATGGAGCCCATTACTATGATTTGGGAAGTGGGAATGGGACGTATGACTTTGAGGAGAATGAGGAGAGGATTAGGGGCTTACAGTTGGCGAGGAGGGATACGACGATGTTGTATAAGTATGCTGAGAAGACGGTGCCGGGGGTGGATATGGGGTGGAGGGCTTGGAGGTTGAGGGTTACGGAGCCGGGGGTTTGGATGATTCATTGTCATATTTTGCAGCATATGGTTATGGGTAAGTTCTCGCAATAATCTTTGGTGTGACAGTGAGGTGAATTGAACTGATGGTGTTGTAGGGATGCAGACGGTGTGGGTTATGGGTAACGAGAGTGAGATTATGAAGGTTCCGCTTGAGTATATTCAGGGGTATCTTGATTATGGAGGGAGTGTCAATGGGGATGATAATCATGATCCTAAGGTTGTACATTTTCAGAACGTTAATCTTTAGATTTTCTGCGAAGCCCGGAAGGAGGAATAGAAAAATGAACGCGACATTGGTACTTCTCAACGATAAGGTTTCCAACCACAATGCCGATACAAGTTCCTTCCTCAAAAGCTCAGCATCCCAGCCTTATGGACCTACAACGATACCATACAACATGATGTTGTGATAACGCCTCAAAATTCCCGAGGTCGTGTTGGGCATAAGTTGCATGTAGGCGCGGCAGCTACGCCTCCCAACAACCTTCCGGGAAGCTACACCCGCCACAATCGGTTTCCTAAAATAAGCATTCGTACAGCACATCGAGTCTAAGCTTAAAATCTAAGCCACCTTCCACAGATCCGGGGATGCAGGCTTCCGCTCAGCAACCAACACTGACATCAGCGTTGGGCTTTTTGACATTGTCTCTGAAAGCTGGCTGCACGCATTACTTTTTTCGGGATGACTGTTGGAAGCCGGCGCCTACGCGGAGATAGCAGGTTCCGGCCAGTCTGTTGGTGCCCCCGGTATTTGTTTTCCGCAGTTCAGTAGCTCCCGGTATGTTAGACTCCAACACTCTCAGCTTCCCTTGTCAGCACAGTTATCAGAATATTCTAGTCATCCAACACGTTGTTGTTTCATGCTAAAAAGATCTCTGTCGGTGTTTCTAAAGTAAGAAACCGGACTGCTGTTCTCCGGATAGCGCTCTTCCGGTAGACGGCCCACAAGACAGTGACCTGTTGGGACGAAAAAAGGTACAGAATTCCATAGTTGGCGATGCTAAAACTTCTGTACACGTTCAGCTTAAACAACAACAGTGGGTATAAAGCTCAGTTCACTTCTATCACTCCTTTGAATCCTCATTCAAGCATCAGAAACACGAAAGGCCATTCAAAGCATCTTCTCTTTCTCACCTCTCACTTTCATCAACTCGAAAACGAACAAATTCTACCTGCATTTCAGACACTTGAGCCAAATTCAATATGAAATTTTCCGCCATTCTTGCTCTCACAGCACTCCTCTCCTTTACAAGCGCATTGCCAACCCCTCAGGATGATTGCGACGAGTGTAGCGCGTGTTACAATTATAAAGAACAGGGTTTCGATACGGAATATGATTGCGAATTTCCCTTCGGCGACGGATCGGACAAGCCAGTTGGTCCATTTAACTCTAGTCCTGATAGCCCGGATGCCAAAAGGGCAGATACGGGGCTTGCGGGAGAGACTATGAATTATAGCCAGAATTGAGTAGCCCAGACGAGCAGGTGAGGCTGGCACTTGACCACGGCAATTTCAAAGATCTCGGTAAGCTCTTCTAGTTCTCAACTTTGGCATTTCATCAATAGACTAAGACAACCGCCCAGGCTTTGACACCTCTAAAACTGGCATAAGGTCGTTTCTTGGTCACTGTGGCACTGGCATACTTACTCAGAGTTTGGGGGACGAAAGATTGAAAAAGTTTCTGGGAGTTATGGCGTTTTGTTTCCTGTCCTCCTTGTGTGTCATCGGTTTCTGTCTTAGGTCTTCTTGGGGGTATTTAGGTAGTTATGACTGTCTTTATAACGTTTTGATGTAGAATATTAGGTGAATTCTGCAATTTTCTTCAAGCATCTGCAACTGGTCTAAAATTTCCGATACCTTCCCGTCCATTACCTTTTAATCAAGCATCACGTATAGGGGTTGTTACCTCATCGATCTAATCATACGTAATCCGGAGAGTAAATCTCGATTGATTCCCAAGCCCCTTTTACGGCCGGGATGTAAACCTCTTCCGGCTGGCTCGTTTAATTCAGGGGCACGCAAAACAACTCACCATTCGAAGCCTTGGCCTGAGACTCGTGATATAACGAACTTCGAATAAGTTGGTCGCCATTTGCTATATTTACCTCACAGTTATTCTATTGGCGTGAAGTGAAGCTTTGTTCGAGGGGCTGATCTCAGCCAAGGCTTTTTCCAACACTCCAGCCCCACCACGTATGCAATGTTTAGCTTGACGTACAAACTCGTACACATAACCTGACATGATTTCACCGCTCTTCGCCTTGCATCGCTATCACACGCGATTTGCGAGGATAGCTTTCGAACATAGCTTCGGTACGACAAATGTGGAGCCTGCCTTCGTGGAGAGGCAACGCCTTGGTCGGACGGGGCTGGCAAGCGCTAAGCCTTACAGCGTGAACGAAACCTGTGTACTTGTAGCAAAGTCCCTGGTCTATAAAGTCTGAGAAATTCTCCCAGTGAGAAGAAAAATATCATCCACCATCAAACGCACACAATCTCAATACACTTTCGACTAATCAGAACAATTCCAACCTCACACCGTTCGAAACTCCCTTCATTTATCTTCTACTTCCCAAGAATAACGTCAATACTGCATCCATCGAAATGCGATCCTCAACCATCCTCAGTATCGCTGCTTTCTTTGTCCTCTCGACTGCCGCGCCCACCCCAGATCTCGAGTCAAGCGGATGCACTACAGGTCTCAACGGCTGCAACACAGCCGACCTAACTTTCCTTGCGGCGGGCGGCAACACTCTCAATGTCACAATCACTGTCGGCACGCCCTTTGATATCTACACATACCCAGGTGACTATTCATGCTCATCTCTGACCTCCACAGATAGTATCTAACATCAAGTTAGGCGGTGATCTCAGCTGGTCCCAGATTCGAGTCAATGAACCTCTACGGAACTTTGACCTCTGGTACAGATGCCATCTTACTGCGCAAGAGAATAACGTTGAGGACCCTGTCATAGATGGGCCCACTGGGTTGACTGACTGTGAGGCTTGCCACCCTTTATATGATATTGGTCCTCCTCAGACTATTGCTAGCATCTTTTGCGGATCTGCTTATTAGTTTCATGTAACTTGGGTGGTTAAGTTACTTCGATATTTGATTTTGTTGTGGAACATCTGCAAAGTCTTTTTCCATTAGCACTGGACATGGCTAGAAAGCACTGGGTTATTATTTATCGTGGTGGGGTAGCATCTAGTTCACGTTTTGTCCTTTTAGAACTCATTTGCTTATAATGTGATCTTGTACAAGCAGCCTAGTCCTCCTTCCTTCTAAACAAATCCAAGATGCTACTACAGCCACTTGCGGTTGCGACATCAAGAGCGCTCTTACTTTCTATATCCTCCGCCAAAGGGTCCAAACTTTTGACTTCTATCAACCACTTAAACACCCCCGCCTTCCCACTGGCGGCTTTGTGTGCTCTTTCCTCATCAATGTGACGTAATACGGCTGTTATTCCAATTGACGACCGCCTGGAATAATTACTTCCACTAGGTTCCCCGCCTTTAGCACACGCATGGAGCAGGCCTTCCCCTTTCGTGTTCACAACTGCGAAGTCCGAGCCGAGTTCTTCAAAGAATTTGAGATTAAATACCTCAATTCCTTTCATGCATACAAACCCGAAAAGGCAAGTCTCCCCTGCCTTGTTTCTCGCGTTGATATCAACGCCAAGATCGACGAATCTAGTGAATAGAGCGGTAATCAAGGATGGCTTAGAATAATCTGGACCCATGAACTCCACATATTGGCCAAGTTGGTCTCCGGCAAGTCGTGAAACATAAGTGAAGTCTAGGAAATCATCTTCGTTAGCTTGAGCAGCTAGATGGTGTAGAGCCGTATTTCCCTCTCCATCTGCCTCCATGGGATCGGCCCCTTTTGCCAAAAGTGCATCGACCGCTTCGAATTGTCCCATTTTCAGCGCGTGTTGAAGGGAAGCTGTTCCATTCTTGTCCTTCTGAGCCACGAGTTGGGAGGCTAAGGGGTGCGCAAGAATATTATTAAGGTCTGATGGGTGATGTGCTTGGATACGTTTGCCTTTCGCAGAACTTGTAAGCAAATGATATAAGACATTTCTCCCCTCGTTATCAACGGCTGTGATATCAGCGCCATGCTCAATTAGCAAGGAAACATCACTAGGACTTGAACCTATATCGCCGCCGTCCCAATTGCCATCGGTAGTGCATGCGCAGAGAAGCAGTGTTCTTCCCTTGGAATCTCTGACTTCGAGATCCAGATCCAGTTGTTGAAGGAAAGGTGCCAAGATTCCACCACGCACGCAGATATCAGCTATGATACTATCACCCTCGTCGTTGAAAGCGAGCAAGGGGTTTGCACCGCCTTTTAAAAGACTCTCAATTATGGGAATCGTTGCGCCCCTTCTTTCTCCTGTGTTGAATTTTCTCCCGGCGGCGAAATGTATTGGGAAGGAATTCTCGGCTGCTTCAAGATTCTCGTAACGCATTCGTGCCCGGATGTTTGCAAAGACATCGTCGAAATCGTCATCTGCGGGTAGAGGGGGCTCCTTTGCTGGCGGCAGTCTTGCATTGAGGTCTAACCCCAGGGAAATGAGCTGGCGGATGACAGGAAGATTTCCCTCTTCAATGCAGTTGAATATAAAAGGTCTTGCACCAGCTGAAACGTCCGCGCCGTGTGAGACCAAAAGAGTAATACTCGAGGAAGAAGGTTTAGATGCGGTGAGGGGCGAGAGCCAGGCGTTATTGAGAAGGCTGGGATTGGCGCCGTGAGAGAGGAGGCGTGAGACTGCGCTGTCGTTGGAACTTGTTACTGCAATGTGGAGTGGCGTGTTGCCATCTTTGTCTTGGATATTGGGATTTGCACCATTCTCGAGGAGGTTTTTGAGAGCGTGCAAATGCCACCATTCCGCGCAGCTCGCTACGATATGTAGAGCGGTCCGGCCTTCCTCGTGATGGGAGAATCTGCTCTTTGCGAGCTGTACATTGACATCTACCCCAATTTTCTCTATTAGAACCTTCAGGACTTCGAGATTGGGAAGGTTTCTTTGGAAAGCGATGAATATGGGGAGCCGCAGTCTCCCAGAAAGGTTAACGTCCGTCTTTTCCATCTCCTTTATCCACTCCTCGTCCATTCTCTTAATATCCTCGCTAAAATCCTTCAATAAGGTCGCATGTCCACCCTTTATCAGAAGTGTAACGCAAGACTCGCCCGATGAATTAGGCCTGAGCATGTCTGCACCTAAAGCCTTCATCTTCAAGATTCCTTTCCAGTGGTTTTTAGAAAGAAGACTCTGGAAAATACCGAGATTATTTTGACCAGATACTACCAACCCTTCTAGAAAGTCCACGTTCTGGAACCCCGAGGAGGAATATTTCTCCAGGAACTCATCCCTTCGAAGGTCTTGTGGGAAAACTGGGAAAATCCAATCGTGCATCTCGTCTTCGTCTTCTTCTTCATTCGAGTCTGGCTTTGATTGTGGCTCTGAGAGCAATTCGATCTTTTCGAGGTCGAGAAGTTCGTCGACGAGGACTTCGAAATCCCTACTTATTGCATAATCAAGATAAATTGTACGACAACGTAATCCTTTGCCTCGATTGCGTCGATTCGCCGAGTTCATACGAGTGATGTCAGCTCCATGTGAAATTAGAAATCTTATAATGTCCCGAGTGTTAGGAGGAGAATCTCCCTCCTTTATGTACGGATCTTTCGAGCTCACCCCAGCAGCAACAATATAGGCCTTGCGCTGATCGAATATGAGCTCCGGTATCCAATGGCGATGTTCTTGTATGATATGAGCGCACATGTGGAGCGGCGTTAGGCCTTTGCCGTCCTTGGCGTTCAGGTCAGCACCGCCAATGTTGACCAAGATTGCAACGCTCTCAAAACTTCCAGAGCAAACGGCGTAATGGAGCGCGGTTCTTCCCTCTTCATCGGTCTTATCAACCAGGTCTTTTTTCCCTTCTTGCAAATAGAAGTCAGTAATTAAACCGACGGCGTTGCACTGCCTGGATCGAGCAGCAATATGGAGCGGGGTTTGTCCTTCTAGGGTAACTATCGTTGCATCGGCTCCCTTATCTATCAACAGCTTGACCTGACTCTCGCCAATACTGGCAGCAAGATGAATTACTCGGATTCCCAAATGGTCTGGAGAATTTATATCCACGTTGCATTTCGGACCAAGGAGAAATTCCAGGGTAGCCCGGTTTCCAACAGGTATATGAACTGGAGTTTGACCAGCATGATTGATCGCTCGGGGGTCAACTCCGAGCTCAAGAAGTTTTTCAAGGAATGCGAGTTGTTCCTTTTCGTGGTAGGAGGGCGCTTGTCCGGCAGCTTGATGAAAAAGTGTGTTCCCGGCATAATCACACTCGAAAGGGTCCGCACCCGCATCAACCAATGTGGGCAAGAGGTCAAGGCCCTTATCTCTCTCGCAGCAATAATGCAAAACTGTCTTCCCGACGAAATCACGAGCATGAACATTTGCTCCGATATCCAGCAGTGTCTTCAGGTCCCGATCGTAGCACGTGTGGTCTTTCAAACAAGAGAGCAGGACAGTGCAACCTGCAGCAGTACGGCTCTCGAGGCCTGCTCCTGCAGCCAGCAGTATCAATAGAGCATCCTTGTGATCTTTGCAGTTCCTGATAGTATGTATTGGAGCTAGGCCATCTTTGTTCTTGATCTCGGGGTCAGCACCAGCTGCTAAGAGTGTCTTGATAACAGCATTGACCTCTACGTTCGTCGAATATCCTAGGCCTTGAGCAGCCACATGCAGAGGTGTGTTACCCTTCAGATCTTGGATATTGCAATCAGCTCCCAATTTGATGAACATAGAAGTGTACTTTTGTGACCCCACTGCATTAAATAGGGGTGTTCTGCCATCCGATTTTCTTCGACTGTTGACGTTGGTTCCGCCGGCAACAAGTGACTCGATGGCGCTTTCGAGGTGGCATGGCATTAGATGCAATGCCGTCGATCCATCATTGGTGAGGATCGATGAATCTGCCCCATTTGAAAACATGTATTGAATAATGTCTTGTGATAATTTGGCTGGCACTCCTTGACAGCCGTTCAAGATTTTGTGGAATGCAGTGTGTCCGCCGCGATCTTTCTCGTTCAGATTACACCCCGCGTCAACGAAAATCTTCAAAATCTCAAATGAATCTTCTGGTGACGGTTTTATTGGCACAGGATAATCTTTCGAAAACTGGAGAAACGTTTGAAAGGGGGTAGAGAGCAAAGATGGTCCATGGTCATCAAGACCGCCATGAAACCAGGGGTATCTGCCCTTCATCGTCGACTTGACATCTGCGCCACGAGCAAGGAGGTTTCTGATGCTGACCAAGTCGTGGCTCCATGCTGCTATGTGGATGGCGGTTCGATTTTCTACGCTCCGGTTGACGTCAACCTTCGAACTTTCCATAATATATGCTGCTGTTTCCCTCTTTCCATACTGCAATGCCCAAAAAAGTGCTTGGCTGAGGGACTCGTCGTCTAAGTAGGGAAAGAATTCCGGTACTGTTTCAGTATGACCATATTCACAAGCATATTGAAGGGGTGTGACACCTGTGTCATGTCTAAATGAAGGTTAGCCGCTTTATTTCAAAATGGTGACGAAGTATCATGCTTATATGAAGAAAGAGAGAAACGAAGAGAGGAGATCACTCACCGAGCATTGCCACACCACTGCAAGTTCTCAAAGTCAGCATTAATTGATCAAGAAGTATTAACTATCGGGGTGCATGCAAGACTCGGCCTCCTACTGGATGTATCCGAATAAGTTTGAGAAGTGATGAGTCTTGTAAGTCGTCCAATGTAAGAGATGAAGGGATTTGGGTGTTTACGTACATTCCCAGGATGGTCATGAGTCCTCCTCTCCAGCGGACTGACTCCCGCCCTCAATAGGACTCGAACAACTTTCTTCCTATTTGCACGAGCGGCAAGGTGTATTGGTGTATACCCCGCATACTCATCTTTACACTTGTCTGCACCATGCTTCACGAGCTCCTCGACCACTTCATCATACCCATTGCTTGCTGCAAGATGCATGGGCGTTCTTTTCTCGTGGTCTTGAAAATTGGCATCGTGACCAGATTCGAGCAGGTGCTTTGTATAAGATACCAGCCCTGTACGGGATGCAATATGCAGAGCAGTTGTTTTACCGACAGTGGAATTTGGTTCGGCAAATTCAATGTATGCTGCAAAGAGAGGACTTTTCGAGGCCAGTAACAAGTCCAGGATTTGGAACAGATCCTCGTCATCCTTCTCACACTTCAATGCATGATAGGCCCAATTTTTTGTCGCATAGTCAAGGAAGGGGTGTGTCAATCTGGCGACGTTGAAAACGATCTGCTGATTTTTGTTCTTGCTTTTGATGGTTTCCCAATCAAGAAGCCCATCTGAGATTAGATAATCTATGCACGTCTTTGCAATATCCAAGTGGGCGTCTTTAGATTCGATGTAAACATATCCTGGTTGGCTTCCTACGGATCTCGAACGTTAGTATTAATTTGAGGATTTTCTGTCACAGACGTTTGACGGACCGCGAGGGGCTTGAAGCTCTTCCAACACAAATAAAGACCAAATACATAAGCGAAATGTTTATACTGACCAATGGTTTGGGGGGTTGTAAGGTATTCAGTCAGCGAATGATGTAGAATTGACACAGTCTCGTCCTCTAGAATCTCCAACAGCGGCCCACAAGCTGTCTTAACAATCGACTTGGTACTCAGCGTCGAAGGAGGAAGATCTGGCCTAAACTGAGTCCTCGGGCTCTTGCGAACAAAGTCCACCAAGGTGGACAGCTCTAGCAGACGAAGCGGCCTCGACGAATGAGTGACGCATTTGAGAATGAAAAGCTGCAGATCCTGTGGTGTACCGGAACGGGCGGAATGATCGAAAAGCATTTTGGTGTACATTTCACCTAACCCGCTTGGTAACCCTTCAAGAGCAACTTTGAGGTTCTGAAGATCGGTAAATCCTGCTTCTAAGATTTCATCCAACATTAGCCGGGTGTAGAGGAATAATCCTTGCGATTTATTGCCCAATACTTCTTCAATAGCCTCCCTGGCTTCACTAGGAAAGTTGGTAGGGTGCAGTCGTTCTCTGATGTAGATCGCGATGTCGCGATCAACCAGCTGGGGCCCCAGAGGAAGCTGAATGATGTGGCGATCTGATAAGATTCTTTCGATATGGGGTAATGGGCGACTTGTAACAAGCAGCTTGATAGAAGAAGATTTTTCTTGTCCTAGCCGGACGAGCTTGCGCATGAAATCCTCGTTGCCTCCATCCATTTCGTCGATAGCATCAACCACACAGTAAGTCCGAGGGCAATCTGCCATCGCGGACAAGGCGATATCCCAGAGTTCATCAAGGGCCAAAGTTTCGAGTCTTCGTCTCTCATCAAGAAGCCCTTTCAACCTCTTTTGAAGTGCAGGCGAAAAATTTAGGAGCTGAGCAAGCCACTGCAAGTTCCCAGAGTCAGTATTACTTATTCAAGCAGCTTCCGCGCGATTCGCGAGTTTCGATACCCTTTTTGAATGTCTTAGGAGCACTGAGACAACCAAAAGGGGTATCAAGACTTGCGAAGTGTACAATCAAAGGAATAAAATGCTCGGGGAATTTGCATACGTCCCTGATTACGGCTTGCGGGGTACGGTTTGTTGCTATGATTTGACGGAAGAAGAAGCTCAAAACGGGGACGCTCCCTTTAGCAGCAAGCAACGAGGCAATACGCGCAGCAACTACAGATTTGCCAGCGCCAGCAGTTGCCTTGATCCATAAGGCCCCGGGACTTGAATTGAGCCATTCCTTGAACTGACTACTCTCCTGGATCCATATGCCAGTTCCTGGAACGTAGGAGGCTAGATGTTTGTTATACTCGCTGGATTCTGCGGCATAGTCTGTGGGTTGCAACCATTCAAGAATTTGATCAATGGTCTCGGATGACTGAGGGAGAAGCCCGGCGGTATTGAAGTCGGCGAGATCTTGGGTGTCCAGAACCACGAAATCTTGATCCTCATGCGACATGGTCAATGCGTCAATTGAACAGACAAGTAATATATTTTGGCAGATATTTCAAGAATTTCGATGTTCGTCTTGTATGGATGATAGGGGCCGATAATCTTTCCAGAGACTGAGGAAGGGCCTCTGGCAAGTTTCGTTCGAGTAGGCAGCAGTTGTTTGTCGCCTGATGGAACCCCGCCTTCCTTTTTTGCTACGCCTCATCGGGACTTGTTAGGGTCGACGGGATCTACACTTCGTAAAAAATACTAGGATTCAGGATTCAGGACTCAGGACCACAAATCTGATAGCAAATTAGCTGGGTTTTATTCCTAGGAGGTTGCAGGCGTAGGATGCGCTGTAATTACGCAACAAACACGCTGTAATTATGGGGACTGAAGCTTTAAATTAGCGAGGTCGCCACTAACCCCTCGTAACAACAACAAGCCGTGGAAATCTGTAAACCTTGAATTTTCATAAGATTGATAACCTCAAATGTTTTTACACGATTTGGTTTCATTGTTCAATTTTCAATTAATGGTTTTTTCAATTTCATTATTTTCCTGGATCCTGGATGTGGTCGATCTAGCCGGCGGTACAGTAGGTATGCGAATCGATCCGAATTTCCATTTTCCGCCGCAAGGTAGATTTGACTAGAAATATTCCATATACAAAACTAGAGTATTCGGCTCGAGTAATTGCGATTCTGATATATGTCTATTTGGAAAGGAACGTCGTCGGTCTGTTCGGGGATGCGGGGATGAAAAATTGGTCAATAAGATTACTGCGGTTGAGTGGCCGCCTGAGAGCCTTGACATCAAACTAACAAGCTGGCAAAGCCTAGTATGCCTTGCAGTGCGCCTAACAACACTTATCCGGCCGTACTCATGTTTAGTACAAGACGTGCTTGTGATACTTGTACTAGTAATGAGATAAGTCTTGCGCGCTGGTAAGTTGTAATTGGACAAATACTAGTCCTTGTTACGAATTTTCAATGGCTAAAACTGTACACAGGATATGGCATTGCATTACCAAGTGCCCACCCAGAAAATGTAAATCTATGAGAGTATAATGACTAAGACTTCGGGATTAAAATCTTCAAGCCTCCGAAGAGACGACTCTTAATTTTCTTGTCAAGTGTCTGAGGCGGGCATGTTTACCCCTGTTTGTTGATATGCAAGCCGTCTTCTTTTGAAAACTTCTTTAGCTCGTCTAGGTTTCGAAACAATGTCTTTCTCATTTGCAGTTGTATAAATTCTGGAATTTCTTTGTCCTCAAATCAAACCCAACAAGTCAAAAGAACACGTTCCTGAGGCCCGAGAACAGCTTTTTTTGTCTTGGACTCGAGAGACTGTTTTATTTGCCTATATATTACAGTTTTTCCTTTTTGGCGTAAGAATCTTTCATCCATACACTTTTCATCCAAAATAGATCACTTAATAATGTGTAAAACAACTTTCTTCGAATTCCCTTGCGGTCACTTGACTGAAGCTCTGGAATTTACTTATTGCAATGAAGACTCCGAACTTAATCAAACATCAATTCAGTGTCCGAAATGGGAGTCCAGTATGCGGGTAGTTTTGGGGCAGTGTCAATTTTGCAGGGAACTGCGAAGGCAGGAGCGAAGGCGGAGATGGATGATATTTTGGTTCGGCGATGCAGGAGCCGATTGGTGAAAGTATTATGTTTTCTTGAGGTTACAGATAGATTTATTTAAATTCGATGCTTGCTGGACGAGATCTTTTAAATTGTGTGCGGAGCTGGGCTTCTCTACCCACAAGTGCATGTGTGGCATCATAATTATCTTGCCTGAATTCCCTCGGAAGTCTCGGACGACATTTCTGCATATTCGCTTCCAATAAGGTTAGTTAGCGTCGCCGCTCTGCTCAGGCACTACTCACCCTCGCCACACCCTAGGCTCAGCCAGCTCACCTGAGCTGTCTGCACAACTTGAGCAACCTGAGCACTCCCTGAGAGGTCGCTATCCCTTTTTTGGACTCGTTGTACTACGAAGGAGTTGGCGAACAACGGCAACAGGAGCTTGCGTTTTGTTTGTCGAAGGAGATAGGACAACAAGCTGCAGCGGATTAAACGGCCGAATTGCTGCATTTGAATAAAACCATTCATTGCCCAATTTATCTCCGGAGCGAGGGTAATGTGGAAATGCGATCGAAAGATGTTGAACGCTTTGGATTGGCTGCAGATTGCTGCTGTCGATCTTCATTTGAGAGTCTTTGCCATTAACGCCCTCACTGAAATCTTGTAAGTCACTGCTCATAACCACCCATTTACGCTGTTCTATAGCTGATCTCTTTCAAGCCTCCAAGAATTTGGAGTTGGAACTGGAGAGAAGGGGCCGCCGGTTATAGTCGAAGGATAGATTATGTGGATTAGATTCCATCCTTTGGCTTCTGAAGTATTGCTCCTGGTCGAAACTTGTGGGGGTGGTTTGGTGTCTTTGGGGAACTATTAATTACTACCATGCTTTCGGGGCTTGACCCCTTTCACTATAATAACAAATTCACTAATTAGTAATTACCCACACATGCCAGTCTCCAAGAAATCAGAGCAGGAATGTGATCGAGAAGCCGCAGTAGTGGAAAAACCAAAGAACTTGAAAAATAAAGACCCCTAATTCTCATACTCCATGAGAACTGCGAAGTATTGTCACTTCCCAAATCCGAATTGTTCAAATACACAATATTGATTTGCCCCCATCCCAAGTTACCCTCTTCCTCATCCTCATGCTGAACAATGTATCCGTACCAACTTTCCGCTCTCCAGCATCGTCACTTGCTCCAAGTATTGCAGATGGTGCGAAAACTAACGCCTCCCCCGTCTTCAACCTCAATATCTTTTTCTGCAGGTCGGCTTTGTTGCTCTTATCGCCATTTCTGTCAAAGACTGGTAAATGCCTTTTCAGAACATCAAGCCACTCTGGACTCGAAAATCGATGGATAACAGTAATCGAGCACAGATCTATCAACTTGGGCGAGATAGTCGGTTCTTGAGTCGAAATGATCACTCGCGCGCCGTAATGACGCTGTTGACGAATAACGTCCATCAAGGATTCCGTTAAAGCAGTCGAGGCTGGGGTACCAGTCATGTACTTTTATAAATTAATATAAAGTAGAAATAGCTTGGATTGTAAACGTACTTTGTGTGCTTCATCTAGAACGATGACTTTACCAACCGTTGAGTCTGATTCGAGATACAATCCCATACCGACCTTGAACAAGACACATGCTGTGCTAGCATCCATGAATGGGCAAGATAGATCTACAATAGTTATCTCGCCAGCAGTAAAATCTGGACTTACAGTTGATCCATCAAGATCAAGAAATGATTCCAGAAGATCCAGTCTTTGAGTCAGAAACTCTATTTGGTTCCTGTCAAGTCCAGCATCGTCAAGCTGACGACGGAACTCGGGATAATCGAAACCTTCCACAGTTTTCGAGGCCATATCGCGCAGAATCTTCGTCACAATTCCCATATAAAGCGGTGCTGCTTCAGTTTTGTTGACAGACATCAGAGTTAACATCGTGCTGATATTGAGGTCTTTCGGCTGCAGCTTAAAAGGATCGACCTTGACACCGGGTATCTGTGTATAGAGCGCCTTCATCGACAGAAAGTTTGACGGAGAAACTAAAACGTTGATTTTCTTCGTCCCTAAACGAGTTGGAAGTTCTGGACTAGGAGAAGCGAGAAACGCTAGTTCGCATGGCCGGAAGCTCGAGCTAGAAGTATATTCGGCAAAGTTAAAGACCAAGGCCGAGAGAGGTTTCTGGAGTACTCCCAGTATCGGTGAAGGAATGAGACAATTCTCTATGAATGTATCAGCTGAGGTCCTCAAAATGCGATACTTCGAGGGTTACCAATCATGCATGCTGTTGTGTGCGACTTCCCGCTTCCTTGAACTCCGCAGACAAAGGCGGAATATGGGACATTAGTGTTCAGAAAAATTCTCGAATCCAAAATGGCAGTCGAAGGAGTCCATTCTGAACTCCCAAGAAGTCCATATTGAGGAAGTTCATCTGCACCAGGATACCCAAGCATATCTGCCGAAAACAGAACAGCGTTTTTGATTCCACTAATCGAGGTTTCTTCTGCAGAACTACCTGGTACAGACGAGAAGTTAAGGAGGCCCAGTTGGAGTTTCAGAGTACTGGAACCATCTTCGGGTTCGTCTTGCGGTGCTAAGTTAAGATCTTGTGCTTGACTGACGAATTTCTTGAGCTCTGACAGGTGTCAGCTTATGTCATGTTAAGTATAGTGGCATGTTAAGCATAGCTAACTTACCCATCATTTTCAAATTGGATGGAATCTTTGCAAGAGTTCCGAAACTTGATGTTTCTGCAGTTCTCCTGGTTCTTGAGATAGTGGAAAGTAACGCATCTAGTGATGCTCCACCGTCTTCAGACTTGGGGGAATGGTTCTGAAAGCCCATGGTACGCGTGCTTCTCGTACTAGATGTAATTAAAGTCTGTGTTCATTAATTAGCGACGTAGAAAAATGCAAGAATGGAGTTCTCTCACATTTTCATCCTCTGAATAGGATGCAAATCCAGAATCCGAGTCTTGACTACTGATGGTACTGATCCTCGACTTCTTGGTAGGCAATACCTGTTTTGGTTGCGATGAGACTAGATACTGTGACGCCATTTTCGGTTTCCCATATGTCGGCGTTGATGGAGGCTGCAATATAGTTTCCATCTTGGAAGACGTCGTAATGGCCTTCGATGGCGGAACAGATCTTGCTGGTACATCTTGATGTTTAATGCTATTCGACGAAAGAGTGAGCCTGGCACTGTATGATTCGTAGGAATGAACTTACGAGTTGACTAGTTGTCTGATTTTGTTCTTGTGCTCAGGATAACAACTAATCAACCTTTTCTTCAGGGCGGACTTTCCAATAAATGGACCGTTGCCATCCTTACCAAAGCCGACTTCTTTGTACTGTTGCGTGACCCAACTTTCCAGATGAACAACCATCTCGGAATCGGAGTTTGTTCGACTTGTGAGCTGACAGAAGAAATTGAGGCGGAAGATATATAAGCTATGAAGCTGCCAGAAAGCGCGGGAAAGTAGGAGTTGAAGCAACGACAAAGAACAGAAATTATGGATCGAATTCTATTAACACGAAAACCAAAGTCACTTTTTTTGCCCTCATATACTGTTCCAAACTCTCTTTTTGAATGGCTATGTTGCCGGATGTTGGAGTTTTGCGACCTTCTCGTCGGCCGAGGCTGTGTACTTTCTTCAACGCTCTGAGCCAATCAAACGCTGCGCCACACCGTAGCAGGACCCAACGACCAGCATGACCTTCCACCGGGAACCCCGATATTCATGCGTTGGTCCAACGAAAATATACCTACCAGGCTTCTACCAACATTTTCAATGTGTATTTGAGGCGTAGAGCTGGTTATGTACGAGACCGCACAAAGCTAATCTCGATTGAGCCAACAAGACCCTTGCTAATCACGTGCGAGACACTCTCCAGCGGCGATAACAGGAAGCCCTTTCTGATCACTGGAGGCCTGTTCCGGGTCCGGAACCGGTGAGGCTGATTCAAACTTTTCGATCAACCAGCTCCTCGGCCTAGTCCAGACGGTTGGATTAAAGCGATGTTCTTGTTGGTGCTCAAATCAAACCAGGGTAATCACGGGTAAGGCAGAGGAAATAAAACCTGCTAATACGAGGCACCCCATACATGCGGGTTCGTTATAGAATGATGAGACTCACCTATTTATCACGCGTATAGAAGCGAATGTCGGTCTAAAAATGGCTCTAAGGAAATCTTAGTCGCAAGGGAGCCAAAATGGGATCCGTGCTTGGAGACGAGACGAGGAAGGTATAACCGAATATCAAGGGAGCCAGAACGAACCCCTTCGGGAGCTAAAACGGCCTCTCAGCGCATGCTCAGGCTGACTCAGGAATGCTCACTCTTGGCTCAGGTTAAAGCGGCAGCTGCTCATGGCCAAAGACTAAAACAGAACCAGCGGATAAAAAAATTAAGTCTGACTTTAGTGGTAGTGCAAAGAGACGTGTTTTAGATGTAACGGGGAAGTCCATTGGGTCCTCAATTGTCCCGATGGGCGATGGGTTAGACCTGTTCTTGATTCTTGGTGGTGATTACCTTGCAGAGGTTCCCCGAGTTTTGATTTTCTATTATTATATGCCTTGCAAAGGCCACCGCTTTTCACAAACGCTTCTGCTAGATCCATATTCCACTCTTGCAAAGATTTTAGATACCCAGGTCAACTCTTGCAAAGAGTGCCATATATAGTTTCAAATTAAGAAGTTTTAGAGTATTGTTCCAGCCGTCGCGCGTGACCGTTTATTGCAAGGCCATCCCGCTGATAACCCAGCTTAAGAACTGCACCAGCGCGAAATAACCGCCAGCTCGCGCAAAGATGTCCTAATTCCGTCAGTTACTATCGACTGACATGATCGAAATACATACACCGGGAGACGCCGCTTTTCTTCTGCTCAGCACAATCCTTGTCACGTCCGCAAGTCGAAGGACGACGGTGGTGTAGCACCATGTAACATAATCTTTGCCGACATCACATAAGTCATTCAAACTCGGGATCGACGTTGTCTCCATGTCTTTGAAATCTCCGTCAGTGTCTAGTATGAGGGGTGTTCTAGATGTTGACCTACTGTAGTAATAGTACGGCTGAGACTCCCATCCAATTCGATAGACTGGGGTCACTACAGTATTGGTAGATCCTAGAACAGGAATCTGAGTGATTGATGCCAGATCATTGGTGAAGGCGTCCAAGGGTGATAGCTTCGGATCATAGGCCATCAACAGAAGCATTGGCCCTGGTGTCATCCAATCTCGCGGTGTGCCAGAAGAATTGTCTAAACGGTACCGGTGAGAATTCGGATTGATCTCTCAAGCGGTGGAGCTACTTACGATTCGAATATACTTGCAGTACTAAAGTGGCGTTTGTTGTATTAAACATAATATCCTCCGAGGGCAAGAAATAACGGTACGCAACGCCAGAGTTATGGTTGGACAGCGGCGCTTCCAAGATATTAGAGAACATCTCAGAGCAATTGCAATAATGGTATGCTAGTATCGCCTCATTCGACTGATCAGCACAGTTTTGAACGTAGGTGTCGAAGCCGCCAACAACATCGGAGACAAAACCCTTTGGTTGGGGATAATCCAGCAGATTTGCAGAGTCATGGCGGTCTTTAATCGAGATCCAGGCTATGGCGGGAGGCGGGATAGCCACCATATCTTGGACATCTTGGCTTAACATATTTTGATTAAGTAAAGGATACCAACTGAAGGGGAACAGAATCAGGCACATAGCTATGGTTGCGAGACAGGTGAGAATGGTATTCGTCTCGCCTGGCTTGTGTTTCCAGCCATTGCGGCCTTGCAAATGTCAACAAAAGTAGGACCGGAAGTAAGAGATCACTTACGACAGATGAGCCATCTAGTGGTGGTGAAGCCGGTCAATAGGAGTAGTAACGCCGCGTCAAATACGACGGAAATGATCATGGTGGTTCTATCGTGTAAAATGACAGCGATGATACCGTCTACTAAAAACGCCATGAATCCAATCAACACGATAGCCGCACATTGACGCATAGGTCGGTTGTCTCGGTTCTTGAGAACATGTGAACCCGCTGTAATTGCACTTGAGATGCCGGACCACAAAGACCGTGAAGTTGGATTCCTGTTTGCAACTTCGCATTCGGATGGGGTTATGACACGTACGACTGCTCCATCTTTGCTGGGGGAGGTCCTCGAACAGGTCACTTCATTCACGTTGGAAGACATACAAAGACTAGGAAGAGATCTGAAGGACTGGGAGTGTTAGCAAGAGCGAAGGAGCTGGATCGTTAGTTCTCTTATCAAACCTGTTCTTGGCTTTTTGTAACCTGATAGTGGACTTTTGCCACTACTCCGCCCCTAAACAGGGGGAGATCATTACCTCGTGAGTATACATGTGCATGTGTACTTCATACGGAGCCTTATCGGATAGGTAAAGTCTCAGCCCCAATCGTGATACCGGCTCCGTGGAACATTGTCCCCCAATCAATTTACCGAGCGTACTTTATAGGAAAGGACTTGAGCTGATGTCCAACCACAGTAAACGAACGTCCACAATGGCTTCCACCGACGTCATGATTGCAATAAAAATCCCTGGCCTTCACCGGCCCTTCACCGAGGATGCACTACTGGCTCCATAAGTTCATGCTGACTCGATGTCCTTAATCAAAGGTATAATAATAACCTGCATATCCATTCCAAGATGCATGTCAACACAGATCATGTCAAGGGACTTGTGTAGATTATTACTCGCCATGGCCAGCTTGAGAAGTTCAGCTTCCACCTCGTCCATCGACATGATCCTGTCGAGAATAATACAGTGAGGCTCGAATCTGACCTCGGTGTCATGCCCGGCAAATAGAATAAGGCCACTTCGATTAATTTGCTTGATCTCAGCAATATCTATCCAATCATTATCTAGTTCGACCCTGAACAAAATCAGCTTGTTCCCTTCGAATTCGGCGAGGGACCATCGCTAGTCTCCGCGAGCGATGTGGACGATAAGTTCATTCAGGGAATTACCGGCTACCTCACTAAAAACAACCTGACCAACATTTTACGCTTAAAGTCGTTCATCCTACCAGAGGCGGCCAGACCAATGAATGTACCGCGGAGGTTGAGGTGGATAAGCTTGTCACCATCGTGCTACCGAAGTCTATGGTGAATGCCAAGAACTTACTTCCTACTGGATGGCCCGGCCCCTTCCAGCCTAGCGATAGCGACCCCCCGGCGTGTCAACCGTAGGCCAAGAAAACCGACGGGTCCAACCAGGTTTTTATCAACAAGTCGATCGGGATCGCAGGAGAGCTGGTTGAGGAGCTGGCCAGCTAAGGGGTCATCAAAATCCGAGATGTACACAATTAATTTGGCCACAAGCTACGAAAGATTTCAAAGGGCGGGTTTCATATTCGCTCGGCGGTGGTTACTAGCCTCACCGCTATATAAATCACGAGAGGGTCAGCCGATGCAGAAGCCATCTAACACTCCCTTTAGATCAATACACTACTATTGACATAAAGCTACTTAGCTCCTTATATAATCTTAGCACTTCTACCTTGCGTTTGCTTGCGTAACTCTCCTACTAAACCAAATCATGAAACTTCCCTAGCCTAGGCCCTAGTCTCGCCGTTATATAAGTCTTACAATAACTAATAGACATACTAGTAACCTTAACACCTTCGTTAAAGCAACTCTTAGTACTAAGATAATCTTACCTTGCTCTGCCTTGTTCATATGAAATTCTCTGCCCCTTAGGAAGACAAAACTTTAGTATAAATCTTCTCTTAATATGATTTCGCATCCGTACGAATCTCGTTATATCTCTTAAGTACATTAGCTATCGTTATCTTTGATATAACTGCCGTACTATGTTTTGTTGCGCAGTCTTATATGAACAATAATTTGCTTAGGGAAAGCATCTAGTAGCGTTATATAATTGGTAGCATACTTATAGGGAGCATCAAGTATTAATTCTTAGGGTTTGTATTATTGTTCTTTTGGCATTTTGAAATTGTACAAAATCGTCGACCGACTGTTATTAACGTATAATGTTGTGCGTATTTGGATACGACAACTTATAGTAGAGAGGAGTTGAATAGATAATTAACAGATTACCGCGGTGTATTGATACACGAATGAGGTTGAATCTGACGTTCGGTAAAGTTTGGAATACGGCCCTATCTATCGGGGGTCCAACATCAGCCCCGAAAGAACTCTTACTTCACTCTTTCTAATTTTAGCTGGCGGCAGTTGTAGCCGAGGAGCCCAAACGAGCCTCCTCCTCAGCCTGGCTCAGAGTTTGCTTATCCCTCAGCTCAGGCTAGAGCAGCAACTACTCAGGCCCAAAGACGGAAATTGACCTTGGTGAGGTCAGTTTTCGTGTGAGACTTTAGAGGATAAGTTCAAAGAGCCGAGGGATAATATGGGCCAGACAGATCAAGATTCCCATTCAATTTCTTGTGTTGTTACCTAGGTATGGTTCAAACTCCAAAACAAAGAATAAATAATTGAAATTAGCTTTCAAAATTTGAAACAGCTCTGTTTAAAATAGAATTCATTGACTGATCACTCCCGGTTCACGAGCCCCTCTAAACCAAGAACCATCTTGAGAAAAATTATTGAAAGCTAACAGAATCGCTTACGAAATGAACTTCCTCATCCTCTCCTTCTAGTGATATATTTTGCAAGTTCATGAGCTCGCACGCTGTCATTTACGCCCATCAAATTACCCAAAGCCTGGTATCGTGGCTCCTTCTGCATTCTGCTCGCGACTTGCGCAGCGTTATTGGGAAAGAGCTCCCCAAGTTGTTGTCCCATGGCAGCAAGCGCCGCACGGTCCCTGCGTCTTTGCTTCCTGGCCGCGGTCCTCGGGTTGATCGGAGACTTACTTATGACAATTTTAGTATCCCCATTGGCTTCGGTTACTATTTTCGCATTTAGGTCTTTGGCAGTGAGCTGTCCGTATATCTCAGGATGTTCTGTAAGCGGAGAAAATCCTTCTTTAGTATATTCGTAGTTCCCAAACTGATATGCGAATGGATTTCTTTCGTCGCTGTAATCCATAAAGTCAACGGGTTTTGGTTCCTCCTCTTCTTCCGCAGAAGAATCAGGGTATATGTCTTCCGGGTTTTCTACTTCCTCTGGCTTATCAATACCATCATATGGGTTCTCTTCGTCGTAGCCATCTTTCCATGGCTCAAAGCCGCCATGCAGCAGCTCGGAAGCAACTCTCTTTCTCTTTACTTGCACCCACCATTCGTCTACTTCGAGTCTGCGATTGAACCATTTCACTAAATACGGCTCATTTTCTTTTTCATCTAGATCCACGTTCTCGGCGCCCACGTGGCTTAACCAGTTCCGGCCAACAAGCGGATCCGGGAGGCTAAATCCAAAAGCAATGGCCATGGCGTTTGCCAAAACTGACATTTGACAGTCAACTTCATGCCCCTTTTCGTCGGATTGATCGTTTTGGTAGTCATTGCTAAAACGCCTATGGTAGCTGCGCATTCTCCATTCGCGCGCATCAAATCCATCTCTCAGGTAAGTGGCAAGAAAATCAAATGCTTTGATGTATACCGACCCATGCCACTCACTGCCGGTATCTCGTCCCAAGCTGTCCAAAAGTTCAATAGTTTTGTTACGCGGCGAAATGACCAGTAATGTCACATGCCCCGAATATCCTATCACTGATTCGTCGACTGGTATTGGAACAAAAATATATTCTGTAGCGTAGAAAGACGTTGCTGTCACTTGCCTGGCTTTTAAAGCCTCAAAAACCTTCAGACCAAAGTTGTCGACTAGGTGACCTCCAGTCTCAACCGGTAGTGATACACAATAGGGCGGATCGTCACCGTAAGTTTGATTGACGTAGTCGCAAACCATTGCAAGATGTTTTTCCATGGGGGCAAAGCTCATTGGTCCCTGGTAGTTTCCTGACATGAGTTCCAAGACATCCTTGCGGGTGATTGGAATTTCTATGTTGCTACCGCTAAAAGTGTAACCTATGACCGTGTCGGCATTGGTCGACTTATCGTCTCCTTCCTCAACCAATAGTCGTTCTTGAGGCTTGCTAAGAAATCTCCATTGCTTTTGCAAAGTATTGGTCATTTTCATGAAAACATTTCCAACGGATTCCTCGATCGAGATTTTACTGGGTTGAGTTTTTGGAGTCGGAGTCCAATCAGTGAAACGGTTGCGTTTCCGTTCCTCGGGGGTATCTCCCCAGTTTTTGGGAGGCATTTTGAACAAATCTTGCTGCGGATTAATTGCTTGTGAGACTAGTGGAAGCTTGGGACAGGGTGTTCTGCTGCTAAGTAATCGACACCGACAAAGACAAAAAGCGCCTTTGTCTCCTTTGACGGAAACGTCACCAGTTCAGCTTCCGCTCCTTGATGTAATATCCGGATTGAGTTTTCTGCGTGGACGACCCCGGTATTGCAAATCATACGCAAAGAAAATGGAAAAGCAGCAAAAGCCTCCTCGTTAAAAATAGGATTGTTGAATAGAAAGAGGCCGGATGCGGAACAGGCCGACCCAAATGAATCTCTAAACTCGCAAATCACTCCACAATAGGAAGTAAACGCAGAAGAAGTTGAGAAAGACTAAGGACTTGAAATGCATATGAATAGTCCCCCCCAAAGCAATATTCGAGCATCTGATATCAACTGCCCCAACAAACGAGAAATTGAAGGATTCATGCAGAACAAAATGTACTTCGTATTCTCTTATTTCAAACCCTTCAAAATGACATCCGCAGCCTTCTCACTAATAATAAAAGTAGGCAACACCGGGAAAGCCCCGGGTACTCTAGGAAACGCACTCGCATCTACGACCCTCAACCCCTTCACCCCCCTAACCCTAAAATCCCCATCCAACACCGCCATCACATCATGATCCGCCCCAATCGCACAACTACTCGAAACATGGTGGCTGAAAATCTGATTCCTTAAAAACTCTTTCTGGTCCGCAACCGTACAATCCGCATGCGTACACGGATGCAATTCCGTGAAAGTGTTGTTCGGCACGCTGTTGAAAATCGGGCGCATCCAAGCTGCGGCTTCCTGCATGGCATCGAGATCTGAGTCTAGACCTTTAGAGAAGAACCCCATGTTGATTTCGGGAGTGTCTCGTGGGTCGGCGCTTTTTAGCAGGACACGCCCGTTGATATTCTTCGGGTTCATGTGCACCATTGCGCAGAGAAACTCGTTCGGATATTGGGTGGGAAACTCGGGCCAAAATCCCTCAAATGAGAATACGCCGCAGAAGAAATAGATATCTCTGCTGCTTGATTGGTTTGTTTTCAGCATGAGGTCAAAGAATATGCCAGGTTGGATTTGGGTTTCGTATTGACCCATGAGTCCGCCTTCGTAATTGTCTTGCATGTTGTGTCCCACTCCAGGGAGATCTTTGACGAGGGGGATGTTGAACTGTGCTAACTCGGCTGCGGGGCCTATTCCGGAGAGCTTAAGGATTTGAGGACTATTGAAGGCTCCGCCGGCGACTATTACTTCCCGCGACGCATAAACCTTGCCGAGGATGCCTTTTTGAGAGGCGTTGTAGAAAGGGTCGGCACTGTAGAGATGGGGACCTTGTAGGAATTCTACGCCGATGGCTTTTGGATCACCCGGAGTTTCGGTATCAAATAAAACCTTTGTGACGAGTGTGTTGAGCTGAACTGTGAGCGGATATTGATTCGGATCCGCGAGGGTCTGCTTGATGTAGATATTTGGGTCAGACCGAATGCCGTTTTTATCGTGAGTGAGGGGACCAAAAATTCCAATCTCTTGGTCTCGATTTGGACTGTGCTCGTTCATATCCCTCAGCACAAGAGAAGGCAGATCTGCACCGTTGAATCCAGTCGCATTGGCCGACATTGCCGCAATGATGGCCCCACCCGACGTAGAATCATTCGCCCAAGCAGGAGGGAATTGTGAGGTATCGAGCCAACCGTCGAAACCATGCGTGGGCGTACTTCCATTCGGGAGATAATCACATCTCTCCAGCTTCACGAGATACTTTCTCATATTTTGTGCGGTCCATGAGTCATCTTTCGTGATATCAGCAATATGTTGGAAATCAGCGTTGGCTGGCATCGCAATATTTGCCCCATTGTTCATGGCGCATCCTCCTAACATTCCCGCGCGAGGATACCAAACTCCCAATCTCTTTGCGCCAGTAGGAGGATCTAGTCCGACGTAGAATCCTCCGTCAACTGTTCGCCATGTTGTGTGTAGATATTTTGCCTCTCGTTCGGCATCATCTGAATGGGAGACAAAGAAGTCCCAACGCGTGTTTGGAGCTTCATAGGCGTTTATAAAATTGAAGGTCGTGGTAATGTTTGGATTGTCACCTTGATCGTCACCAGCTTCGAGGAGAAGAACTGAGTGGCCTGCCCGAGCAAGATTTGCAGCCAATGGCCCCCCACCGGGGCCGGAGCCTACAACGATATATTCATAAGTGGTGTTATTTTGGGCGACGAGGAGGAGGGGAAAGAGAAATGCGACTACTGTAAAGAGTTTCATTTTGTCTGGTGAGAACGTCGAGCCTCAATGATAAATCTTGTCTCAGAAGACAATGCGACTTGAGGTCTTTTTACTTGCTTCCCCCAAGAGACTCGGCGTGGGGGTGATATGCTGACGGCAGATGTTGGTGTTGGTGAGGGGTACCCATTGCAACCTCAGTATACATGGATCTGCCGAAATTGCAAAGCAATTGAAAAATGCATCGAAAGGATGCACCGGGTTATGCAAGTCAGCTTCCAGAGTTCGGCGAAAGCTTGCTGCATATAGTACTACGTACAGGGGGGAACAAATGTAACTGCAGGGGTCGTGTTCAGTGGCAAATCGAGTGGTCTGACCAATGACCTGGTCAGGATATCTCTTTTTAGTCTTGAATTGGTTAGATCTACTCGGAGAA
>Ga0247778_1000751_pt1 | contig 27132 bp, 21 predicted proteins | sample UWRJL049202B5_FD_179939 | JGI IMG/M metagenome (GOLD analysis project Ga0247778, IMG submission 179939) | Plant litter microbial communities from Arlington Agricultural Research Station in Wisconsin, United States - UWRJ-L049-202B-5 | ecosystem: Environmental > Terrestrial > Plant litter >...
GGCGACCCAGGATGGAGCACGCTTGCCTACGGTCTACAAGAACTTCAAAACCTCACTACGGGTTGGCTGGCCGCAAAATTCCAGCTCCGTAGTGATCAATCATGAGCGAATTCGAACTCGATTTTCTCGCCGTGAAGGTGCACTCCGCGCAAAAATTGGGCGCGAAAGCTCTTCACTGAACGGCATTGGTTCGTGCACGAAGTAGGGTCGCGGGCGCGAAGTGGGCGGCTCTCGCGGCCGGGCTCGAGCTTCGTGCACGAAATCCCGTCGCGGTTGCGAAGTGGCCGCTCGCGGCTCTCCTTCTTGGGTTGCCTCGCGCCGCTCGCATGCACCAGTGCAGGGCGACGCGAGCGCCGGCGGATGTCGGTGGTACAAAACACGAACGCCTCGAAGTGTTGCCACTGCGAGGCGTCGTCTCGATTCGCTCCGCGAACCGCTCAGGTGACCGCGATCACTTGCGAGCGGCGGCTTCTTTCGCGAGCTTCTCGCGGTAGGCCTTGACCATTTCCTCTTGCTCTTGCTTCGGCACGGGCGCGTAGCGAGCAAACTCCATGGTGAAGTTGCCTTTGCCTTGCGTGGCACTGCGCAGATCCGTGGAGTAGCCGAACATGGCGTTCAGGGGAACTTCACAGGTGACGGTCACGTTCTCGTCGCTGACCGTTTCCAGAATCACGCCGCGGCGTTGGTTGACCTGACCGACGACCGAGCCTTGAAACTCGATGGGGGCCGAGATTTCGACCTTCATGATCGGCTCGAGAATGGTCGGCTTGGCGCCGGCGTAGGCTTCGCGGAAACCCATCAAGGAAGCCGTGCGGAACGCCTGATCGGAGGAGTCGACCGCGTGCGACTGACCGTCGTTGACGACGCAGCGCACGGCCACGACCGGGAAGCCGATCAGGTTACCGCGCTTCACGCCATCCTTGAAGCCCTTGTCACAAGCCTGGATGTACTCCTTCGGGATCGAGCCACCGACGGTCTCGTCCACGAACTCGTAGGTCTCGACCGCGTCGGCCGGTAGCGGCTCCATGTAGCCCATCACGCGCGCGAACTGGCCAGAACCACCGGTCTGCTTCTTGTGCGTGTAAGCGATCTCGCTACGCTGGGTGATCGTCTCGCGGTACGCCACCTGGGGCTTGCCGGAGATGACCTCACAGTTGTACTCGCGCTTCATGCGCTCCATGTAGATGTCGAGGTGCAGCTCACCCATGCCGCTGATGATGGTCTGCTGCGACTCTTCGTCTTGATGAACGCGGAAGGTGGGATCTTCCTTGGTGAAGCGGTTGAGCGCTTTCGAGAAGTTGGCCTCCGACGCGCGGTCCTTGGGCGCGACGGAGAGCGAAATCACGGCCGCCGGCACGTGCATCGAGGTCAAAGTGTAGTTCACCTTGCCGTCGGTGAAGGTTTCACCGGAGCTCGCCTCGACGCCGTAGAAGGCCACGATGTCACCGGCCTCGGCCGTCTTGATCTCTTCGCGATCTTCCGAGTGCATGCGGAACATACGCGGCACGCGCACCTTCCGGCGCTCGTTGGAGATGTTGTAGATGGTGTCGCCCGCCGTGACCGAGCCTTGATAGACGCGGAAGTAGGTGAGCTGGCCGTACTTGTCTTGCTGCAGCTTGAACGCCAAACCAACGAAGGGCTTCGAGGCATCCGAGAGGATGGTCACCTTCTCTTCGTTGTTGTCCTGATCGTGACCTTCGTTCACGACCTCGGTCGGGTTCGGCAAGAACTTCACCACGCCGTCGAGCAAGAGCTGCACGCCCTTGTTCTTGATGGCAGAACCGCACATCACGGGCGTCATCTTGAGCGCGAGCGTCGCGCGGCGTACCGCGGCGATCAGCTCGTCGTTCGAGATCGGCTCTTCGTTGATGAACTTTTCGGCCAAGATGTCGTCGACGTCGGCCACGCGCTGGATGATCTGCTCGCGGGCTTCTTTGGTCTTCTCGACGTATTCGGCCGGCGGATCCGCCTCGATGATCTTCTCGCCGTCGGAGCCTTCGAAGGTGTAGGCCTTGCCGGTGATGGCGTCGATGATGCCCGCGAACTTGTCTTCGGCGCCCATCGGCACCTGCAGGTTCACCGGGTGGTGGCCGAGCTTCTCTTTGAGCATGTCAGAGACGCGCTCGTAGTTGGCACCCGGGTTGTCCATCTTGTTCACGAACGCGATGCGCGGCACGTGGTAGCGCTTCATCTGGCGATCGACCGTGATCGACTGGGACTGAACGCCCTTGCCGGAGTCGAGCACGAGGATCGCGCCGTCGAGCACGCGCAGCGCGCGTTCGACTTCGATCGTGAAGTCGACGTGGCCGGGGGTGTCGATGATGTTGATGTTGTACTCGTCGAACTGCTTCAACGAGCCGGTCCACACGCAGTACGTGGCCGCGGACTGGATCGTGATGCCCTTCTCGCGCTCGAGGTCCATCGAGTCCATCTTGGCGCCGACGCCGTCTTTGCCGCGGACTTCGTGGATCGCGTGGATGCGGCCCGTGTAGAACAAGATGCGCTCCGTGAGCGTCGTCTTGCCGGAGTCGATGTGCGCGGAAATACCGATGTTGCGGATGCGTTCGAGCGGGATGCGGGTTGCCACTTTTTGGCCTCGTACTTGGAGTTAGGGAGCGGCACGTAGCGAAAGCGGCCGCAGAAGGGAAGCGCCTATAGCACCTCGCTTGTTTGGGCCCAGTGGCCTGTTTCGGTTTTGCTTCCGAGTTTCAAATTTGACAATCTAATTAGATTAATAAATTCAAGTGCTTGACCCAGAAGATGGCGGTTCGCGGCGTTGACACCGGGCGCTCCCTGCTCGATGCCTGGGGCCGTGGATTTTCAACTCAAGGGCAAGCGCGCACTCGTCTCAGGCTCAACCGCGGGCATCGGCTTCGCCATTGCGCGGGCGCTCGCCGCCGAGGGCGCCAGCGTGATCGTGAACGGACGAACCGAGCCGCGGACCGCCGGGGCCGTTGCCGCGATTCGCGAAAGCGGTTTACCGGACGCTGATCTGCGCGGCATCGCTGCCGACCTGGGCACGGCGGAGGGCTGCGCCAAGATGGTGCAGGCCGCGCCAGAGCTCGACATCCTCGTCAATAACGTCGGCATCTTCGAAGCCAAGCCATTCGGAGAGATCAGCGATGCGGAGTGGCTGCACTTTTTCGAGGTGAACGTGCTCAGCGGCGTGCGGCTCTCGCGCGCTTATTTGCCGGGCATGCTGAGCCGCAACTGGGGCCGCATCTTGTTCATCTCCAGCGAGAGTGCGCTGCAGATCCCGGTGGAGATGATTCAATACGGCACGACCAAGACCGCGCAGCTCGCGGTGGCGCGCGGCCTCGCCGAGATGACCGCGGGCACCGCGGTCACCGTGAACTGCATCTTGCCCGGCCCGACCAAGAGCGAGGGCGTGGCCGATTTCGTCAGCGGGCTCGCGAGTCAGCAAGGCAAGAGCGCGGCGGATGTCGAGCGAGATTTTTTCAAGCACGCTCGACCGACGTCTCTTTTGCAACGGTTCGAATCACCGGACGAGATCGCTGCGTTGACGGCGTTCATCGCCAGCCCGCGCGCCTCCGGAGTCAACGGTGCTGCTTTGCGTGTGGATGGCGGCGTCGTGCGCGCCATCGGCTGACTTGGCTGTCAAACAAGGGTAGTGTGAATTACATGTATTACGACGCATTTTTGCAGATGAAGAAGACGCTCGGGCAAATCAGCACTTGGCTGGATAAGGCCGAGGCGTTCGCCAAGGAAAAGCCCTTCGACGCAAACCTGTTTCTGAATTTCCGCTTGGCGCCGGATCAGCTGCCGTTCGTGAAGCAAGTTCAAATCGCCTGTGACACGGCGAAGCTCGGAGCCGCACGCCTGACGGGCAAGGAAGCACCCTCACACGCCGACAACGAGCAAACGCTGGCTGAGCTCCGGGCCCGCCTCGCGTCGGTGATCTCGATCCTCGACGGCCATTCCGAGAAAGACTTCGAGGGCACGAGCACGCGCTCGATCACCCAGCCGCGCTGGGAAGGCAAAGTGATGACCGGCAAGAACTATTTCTTCGAACACGTGCAGCCGAACTTTTTCTTCCACGCGGCCCACACGTACGCAATCTTGCGGCACAACGGCGTGCCCCTCGGTAAGAAGGACTACCTGGGCACGCTCAGCCAACGCCTGCCGTGATGTCATTGCGGCGCAGACGCTGCGTGGCGTCTGCGCCGGCCGTCACGCTCGGCATCGCCCGCCCGAGGCGCGTCCGACTTACTTCCCTCCGACGGTCACGCTGCCCGAGGCAGACGCGCTGCCACTGGCTTGGCCGGAACTGCCCTTGCCCGAACCCGCTTCGTGTCCGCCTTCGGCGCTATCGGAGTAGCTGCTGCCGTTTGCTTTCGACACGTTCTTGTTCGGCGAAAGCGCCTGCATGCGCGTGCCCTCCATGACCGGATCGGGCGTGGCGTTCAGATTGCTGGCGGCCGCGTTGCCCGCCAGATTGCGATCGCCGAGCTCGAAGTCCACGCGTCGATCGCGCGCCCAGGACTCTTCATCCGTACCCTGCGCCCCTGTTTCACCACGGGCGATGATGCGAATGTTGTTCGCGGCGACGCCGCGCTGCACCAAGTAATTGCGCGCTGCTTCGGCGCGATTGGCCGAGAGCTGCTTGTTGTAGGCGGCCGAGCCGCGCGCGTCGGTGCGACCGATGATCGTCATCACGCGACCTTTGAGCGGGCCCTCGCTCAGGCACTTGGCCACGTCATCCAAGATGTTCGCCCCCTTCGCGTGCAGCGTGGAGTCCGCGTAGTCGAAATGAGGAGCGTCCTTGGGCGCATTGGGCAACTGGCACTCTCGGCGGAAGTCCTCGGAGATGGCGATGGTGGTGTCGCGCTCGCGATCGCCCTGTGGGGATTGGGAGCCGGGAGCGGTCATCTCTCCCATGGCTACCGGCTCCTTGGCGGGGGTTTTGTCACTGGCGCAGGCAGCGGCCGAGATTGCAAGCACGCCACAACCGAGCCACTTTGCCGCGCTGCGGCCGAGGTAAGAACGCATCATCGTCTGTCTCCTTGGGGATTGGGACCGGTCGTTGAGGTCCGCCTCGGCTCTGTGCAAGCCGAGGGCCAACCAGCGACGCACGATCGCCACACGTTTGGACTGATCCCACGCTGAGCCCAAATAGACCAATGCCCGGCGACCTCGCGGTCGGCCGGGCATCGTCTGTAGAGGGCCGAGAAAGCTCAGCTCATTCGGCGTCGGCCGGTTGCACGGACGTCGCCATACGCGTCGCGCCAACACTGTCGCCTTCGATGGCGTGCGAAGCAGTGAGGGTCGAGATCACGTACTCCGGGTAAGCGGAGGCGCCGTGTTGATCGAGGTCGAAACCCTCGAGCTCGCCCTGCTTGGAGACGCGCAGCAGGTTCACGGCGTTCAGCGCCTTGAACATGGCCATCGCCGCGGCGAAGGTGGCCACGCACACGATGCCGCTGCCGATGGCCTGCGCCTTGAGCACCGCCCAACCACCGCCGTAGAACAAGCCAGTCAGGGCTTGCGGCGAGTTGGCGACGATATCCGGGACGCCCGTGGCGCTCGAACCCGCAGCGGAGTACTGACCGCTCGCGAACAAGCCCAAGGAGAGCGTACCCCAGATGCCGCACACGCCGTGCACCGGCCAGGCGCCAACCGGGTCGTCGATGCGCAGGTGCTCGAGCAGCTCCATACCCAAGATGACGAGCACGCCGGCGACCGCGCCGAGGATGCAAGCACCCACGTCACTCACCCAGTAGCAGGGGCAGGTGATGGCGACGAGACCAGCGAGGAAGCCGTTCACGAGCGCCGCGGTGTCCCACTTCTTGACCATGAAGAAGACCACGAACACGGCCGCCAAACCGCCCGTGCAAGCAGCCAGCGTGGTGTTCATCGCGACGCGACCGGCGCCCGCGTTATCCATGATCGAGAGCGTGGAGCAGGGGTTGAAGCCGTACCAGCCGAACCACAGGATCAAGCCGCCGATCACGGCGATCGTGAGATCGTGCGGGAGCATCGGGCCACCGCCGTCACGCTTGAACTTACGACCGAGGCGCGGGCCGAGGCAGATCGCGCCGGCGATAGCGACCCAGCCGCCGATCGAGTGCACCACGGTGGAGCCCGCGAAATCGTGGAAGTTCATGCCCAGGCTGGCGAGGAAGCCGCCCTCGGAACCCATCGTGGCCAAGAAGCCGTCCGGACCCCAGCACCAGTGCCCGAAGATCGGGTAGATCAAACCAGAGACGCCGATCGAGTAGATCACGTCGCCGATGAAACGAGTGCGGCCGACCATCGCGCCGGAGCAAATGGTGGAAGCGCAGTCCGCGAAGGCGAATTGGAAGATGTAGTGGGCAACGATTGGAATGCCCGTTGCGCCGTACACGGAGAGGACGCCGACGTCCTTCATGAAGATCAGGCTCTTGGTCGGATCGCCCGGCATGTGCCAACCGATGAAGGCATTGCCGCCGCCGAACATGAACGCGAAGCCGAAGGCCCAGTGGAGCAGGCCGCACACGCAAGTGTCGAACACACACTCGACCAAGACGTTGACCGTCTCACGGTTCCGGCACATACCGGCCTCGAGCATGGTGAAGCCTGCTTGCATCCCGAACACGAGGAAGGCGCCGAGCAGAACCCAGAGCGTGTTGATCGGGTTGATGACCGGGTTCTTGGCCTGATCGATCAAATCGGCAGGCATCACCGCCATGGCCGCGGCGGCCGCCGGCGTGTCCGCGAGGGCCTCCTTGATCTTGAACAAGCTCCCCGTGAGATTCAGCGCGACGATCGCTACCGCCAACACGGCGAGCCCCAACAATTTGCCGAGCACGAGATTTCTGCCGAACTTACGCCATTCGGGATCTCGCATTCGATCCGCAAGGCGGGAGAATTTCCGCGCAAACGGCAGTTTCGCTGGCTCTACAAGGGCACTCATTACACTATCCTTTCGGTTAGACTCGTCTGGTTGGTTGGGGGTTGCATTGCTGCATCGCTACACGAGGGGACGTACTCGCGACCTGTCGGAAAAAGGCCGAACATGCCCAACCGGGCGTGATGGCGGAGTGGGCGCAGGTCCGCCTGCGAGTCAGGACCTTCCCTGGCTCGTGATTGATTGATTCCTGATGTTTCGAGGGAGTATTGCCGCCGTATGTTTCGCGTTGTTTTCTGAGGAATTAACTAGACGCGCACATAAAAAAAATTTGATTGCGCGAAGTTCGCGCAAGTTCGCTCAAGTCCCGAGCGGAATCACTAATTTACGCGATAAAACCCTGGCAACGAGCGCCAGCTGCGGGGCAAAAAGGGGCGGCTGTTTCGCACTGCGTCTAACGTCCCATTAATGGGTGGATCAATAAATTGATCGTTCCAACCACCACAACGCTGCACTCACGATCAGGTGAGCCGGCAGCATGCTCGTGAACGCAAACACGAAATAACGCGCAAAGCTGGGCATCCGGAACTGCTCTCGCTCGGCTACGGCTTTGACCATCAAGTTTGGCCCATTACCGATGTACGTAGTCGCGCCCATGACCACGCTCCCGGCGCTGATCGCGGCCAGCTTGAGCGGATCGATGCCCGCAACCAGCGTCGCCGAGTGATGCGGGAGGCCGCGCGCGAGCGCTGCAAAGGCGGTGTAAGTCGGCGCGTTGTCGAGTACGGACGACAGCAAGCCCGAGCCCCAGAACAGCTGCCACGCTGCTTGCATCGTGAAGTGCGGTGCGGCTTGTGCCAGCGATACCTCGATTGGGCCGAGGCACAAGAAGAGGCCGCAGAAAATGATCGCCACTTCGATGATCGGCCCGAAGCCGAAGGCGTTTGCCGAGTGAACCGACTTCGCGGTCGTTACGAACGACAGCACAGCGATGGCGAACAAGCACCCTTCGCGAAACCCCTCGGGCAGTAGCGCCGCCGGCACGATCGCCGCTAGAAATAACAAATTGCGCCGCCCGAGCAGCGTGAGCGGCTCGACCTCACGGCGGTCATCGGCCAGTGCTCTCGGCGCCTCGCGGGCGTACGCGCGCTTGTCCATCAGGTAGAAGGCGAGCAGCAGCGAGCCGACGTACAAGAGCCAGATTGGAAATAGGCGCAGTGTCCAAAAGAAGGGCACGCCCATGATGTAGCCCACCAACAGCGGCGGGTCTCCGAGCGGGAGCAGTAGACCGCCCGCGTTCGCTACGATCAGGATGAAAAACGGGACCAGATGCGCTCGATGCTCGCGCTGGCGGTTGGTCTTGAGCAGGGGTCGAATCAGCAGCATGCTCGCGCCCGTGGTGCCGATCAGGCTGGCGAACAACGCTCCCAGCGACAAGAACAGCAGATTGTTCCGCGGTGTTGCCGTGATGTCACCCTGCAGGTGAATGCCCCCTGAAGTGGTGAACAGCGCCGCCAACGTGATCACGAAGGCGAGGTAACTCTTTGCCCCCGCCACGATCAGTTCCAGCTGCCCGAAACCGAGTTCATACAGCGCGACCGGGAGGACGCACACGGCGACCAGAGCCAGCTGCACGCCGCGCTTTTCCCACAGATGCGGGATGAGCAAGGGGAAGACGGCGATCGCCAGCACTAGCGCAGGGAACGGCAGCAGCGTCCAGGTGGGGAAGTCGACGTCGTGCATCGGCTCCCCTTTATCACGCGGCGCCGCTTGGCTTCCTCAGCCATTCGCGACGCGTATCAATGCGGCATCAATACGATCTAGAAACGCTCGAGACACATTCGATTCAGCCTTTGGCACTCTTCGCGGCCGCAGGAATCAGGGCTGAGTGGCCGTCGGTGTCGCCTGCGCTGCAGTCAAGGCCAGGATGACTTCGGAGCCCAGTTGTCGGACTGCGTCATCGAGTGCCGCCGTCATCGTCTCTGCGAGCCGCTGCGCGGCGTCGGCGCCTACACGCTCTACGACTGGCTGCTCGACGTCCAGCGTGCGCTCGATCAGCGAATGGCGCTCATCGCGCAGGCTGAAGGCAAGGGTGACACGTGCTTTCAACGGCTTGCTCCTGAGCTCCTCGAAGGCCGTCAGCTCGACGTCCAACGTGGGGCCCAAGCCAGTCACCAGGCGCGATAGCCCCCGTTGCTCGAACAGCTCTCGTTCCAGTGCCCGGCGCAGGTAAGCTTCGGGGATCTCGGTCCAGCGCCGATCATCGTAGAAGCCCATTTCCGACCCGCCGACGCGGTACGCGATCCGTTCGTCCAAATGCGAGGCCGATGAGACTTGTCCGAGGCGCATTTCGAATGGCCGTGTGGCGCGCGGAGACTTCGCTTGGCTGACGGGTTCGGGGCTGAAGTAGCGAGGCGACATCGCTTCGCCCTTCGAGGTCAACGCACAGCTGAAGAGCAGCGTGCTCATGCCCAACGTCCCGAGACATCCCCACAGCAACTTCGAGTCATTCATCGCTTGGCACTCGCGGCGCGGCCCTTGACCAGCATGTCCGGATCGCGCTCCAGCTCGTCAGCCAAGCGCTTGATCGACCGCGCCGCGCCGCGTACTTCCCGCAGGGTGAGCTCCATCTCGGGTCCCAGGCTGCGCGCGCCACGGGCGACGTCACCAATGGCGTCGGCGCTTCGTTCAGCGTTGTGAAACAGGCCTTGCTCGCCGTCCAAGCGGGTCAGTAGTGCGTTGGTGCGCACCAGTACACCGTTGAACTCCTTCAGGTTCAACTCCACCTCGCTGGATAGCTTCGCCACGTTCATTGCTTTCATTTGCGTACTCAGTTCGGACAGTGATGAATTGGCCTGCGCCAGCGTTTCGGTGGCTCGTTCCGGTAAATGTCCCTGCTGGAGTTGTTCCGCGATCATCCGTACCTGCGCGATTGCCTTGGCCGCATCGTCGGCGATCTCCGGGAAGCGATTGGCCGTCTTGACCACCGTGTCTTCCAGAGTTTTCATGGTCGACGCCGCCGTGGGGATGTAGTTCGCCGGGGGGGTGAAGGGCAGCGGCTCGGGTGGGTTCGTCTTCGAATCGAAGAAGTCGATCAGAATGAACTTCACGCCAGTGATGCCCGTTTGCGCCATCTGCACCCGCAAGTCGGGGTTCAACTTGGTCGGCCTCAGGCCTTTGCCCTCCACACCCAGAGCGAGCTTGCCGACTTTTTCGACGCTGAGTTCCCCCGTCACTTGGACGTGACGCAGATCGCGCGCGATGTCGATCGCGGAGACCTTGCCCACCGTTACTCCGCGGAACATCACGGCCGTGCCCACTTCGAGGCCCTGAACCGATTCATCGAAGTAGCTGACGAACTCGGCCGTCTTTTTGCCCCAACTGCGCGCGCCGAGGGCAAGCAGCGCCATCAGGGCCACACCAAAGCCGACGATCACGAACAAGCCAAGCTTCCAACGATTGGTACCTACTGCCACTGGGGAACACTCGTTTCACGGTTGAAAAATCGACGAACGCGCGGGTCTTCCGTCTCGGTGCGCAGCTTGAGCGGCTCGCCGCGCGCGATGATGCTGCGCGTGTCTCGGTCGAGCATGATGCAATGCTTGCCCACCTTGAAAATGCTTTCGAGCTCGTGCGTGACCATGACCACGGTCAGGCCCAAGTTGGCGTTCAAGGCCAAAATCAGCTCATCGAGCTCGGCAGCGCTCACCGGATCGAGCCCCGCCGACGGCTCATCCAAGAAGATCAGGTTCGGTTCGAAGGCCATGGCGCGGGCAATCGCGGCGCGCTTCCGCATACCGCCCGACAGCTCCGCCGGTAGCTTGTCTTCGGAGCCTTCCAGGCCAACCAGCGCCAGCTTCGCGCGCACGATTGCGGACACCGCTTCGATCGGCAAATGGGTCCATTCCTGAAGCGCGAAGGCGACATTTTCGCCCACGGTCATCGAACTGAACAACGCACCGGATTGAAACATCACTCCATAGCGCGGCGCTGCCCCTTCCAACCGTGGCGCGCCGATGCCAGCGATGCGGATCTTTCCTGCCAAGGGCTCCTCGAGACCGATCAAATGTCGGAGCAAGGTGGATTTGCCGCAGCCACTCCCGCCCAAGATCACGAAAATATCGCCCCGCGCGACCTCGAAGTTCGCATCTCGCAGCAAAACGGTCTTGCCGTAGCCGATCTCCAGATCCGTCACCTTGATTAACGGAGTGCTCATATTCCGAACACTGCGAGCATCACGGTGAACAACGCATCCAGTAGAATCAGCGAAAACAAGATGGACACCACCGCGCTCGTCGTGCGCCGACCGACACCTTCGGCGCCGCCCGATGTCGCCAACCCCTGCTGGCAAGAAATGAGCGCAATCGTCGCGCAGAAGACCACGCCTTTGATCATGCCTGACAAGACGTCTTTGGCTTTGACAGCGTTTTCTAGCTGGATGATGAATGCCGTCGGCGAGATATCCAACTTGAGTGCCGCGACCACACCGCCACCCGCGATGCCAATGGCATCGGCCAGCAATACCAAAATCGGTGCAACCAAAATCAAGCCGAGCATGCGCGGGATGACCAAGAAGGGCAGCGGTAGAAAGCCCAAGGTATGAAGGGCGTCCACTTCTTCGGAGACCTTCATCGTCCCGAGTTCGGCTGCAAAGGCCGCCCCTGATCGTCCGCAAATGATGATCGCCATCATCAACGGACCGAGTTCACGGGTCATGGACACGCCCACCAAGTCCGCCACGTAGATACTCGCGCCGAATTGCTTGAGTTGCGCCGCGCTCTGATAGGCCATCACGAAGCCAATCAGGAAGTTGATCAAGAGCACGATCGGCGCGGCGTCGGCGCCCGCGCGCTCCATGGTCAAGCCCACGTCGCGCAGGTTGAGGCTCTTGGGGTGCCGGATCAGGTGCAGCGTCGAGGCCACCAATCGCCCCAAGAAGTCGAGGATCTGCTTGGCCTCGGCCGTGATCGCGATGGTGGCAACGCCGACCTGTTCGATGGCGCTGACGGGACGACGCTTGGGCCGCTTGTGCCGCCCCTTGCTGCGTCCACCATAGAGATCGACGATTTTGCGGACCTCGGGACTACCGCCTTGAAATTCGCAAGCGATCCGGCGTGCGCGCAAATCTGTCCTGAACTGGACGAGGAGCGCCATGCAAGCGCCGTCGATGACTTGGATGCGAGCCAGATCGACGGTGACGGTTTTGGCACCTTCGACGTCCGCAATCGTCTCGCTGATCCGCTTCCAGAGCGCCGCGGCGTCGTCGATCGTGATGCTGCCACCGAGTTCGAGTCGAATGGTCCCGTCAGGGCCTTGGATACGCTCCCAGGAAAAGCGCTGCACCATGCCGACGACGAGGCTCAAGCGTTCGTCGTAAACGATCGACGGTCGGTCCATCACCATGGATGGGCGACCGATCGAGGTGTCGTCCCCTGCGCTCAATGCGCCGACCCGTCTCGGGTAGTGCGCGTTGTGCTAGTGCTCGCCCCCGACGTGACAATTTGCACCAACGGCTTTCGCCGCTTGCGCGCTAATCTGGCTCTATCAACCATCTGCTGCACGCTGCCTGCACCGTCCATGCCAGCGCTTCGCCAGGCAGCAGACGTCGAGTCTCGTTCAGGCATGCGGGCGAGGCACCCAGTTGGCGTTCCTCGCCCGCGAAAACGCGCGGTTGACTACTTGATCACTTCGATGCGGCAGGTCGCGCTGCAGCCGTCGTAGCTGAGCCGGTTGCCGTCATCGCATTCTTCCATGTCTTGCGTAACGCCATCGCCGCAGTACGGGCCGATCACGCAGCCCGCCGCGCACTCGCCGTAGCCGCCGTCGTTGACGCCGTCATCGCACTGCTCGCCCAGGCTGACGATGCCATCGCCGCAAATCGGCGTGCAGTCACTCTTGGCGGTGTCGAAGCCGGCGAGCGTGAGGCGGAAGCTGGAGCTCTCCTTCTTGCGTTCGACGTGGAAGACATTGAGCTTGTACACGTTGCCATCGGCCAAGCCGTAGGTGGCTGCGGTCGCCGTGCTGATGCTGACCCCGCCGTCGACCGGTTGGTGCACGCCACCGAGATCGACGGCCAGCTTGTCGTTCACGAACACCCACACGTCATCATCACCCGTGAAATCGAGGCGAGCGGTGGTCTTGGCATCGTACTTGAACCAATACGTGACCTGGGTACTGAAGTGGAAGTTGTGCGCCTTGGCGCCTGGAATGACCTCACTCTCGACCGGCCAGGCGTACCCGTACTGCATGGGGATCTTGGCGATGATCCGAGGGTCGTCCTTCGTTTCCGGCTGGTCGTCGAGCGGGAAAAACAGCGGGTTACCGTCGTACTTCATGGCAGGCGTAGTGACCGTGCCCGCGCACGTGTCGGTCGTCCCGCCTCCGCCACCGGGCGGGCACGGGTAAAAGCAGCTTTCGACTAGGGGGTCGAAGTTGCAACCGGTGAACATCGGTGGGTTCGCCGTGCACATGGTGTCCCCATTGCCGCAAAAACGGCCTTTGATCACCGCCTGCGAGGCCCACTGTTCGCCCATCGCTCCGTAACGATTGACGTAACCGCCCTTGCCATTGTCGAACAGCACGATGTCGCGCACGATCGCGGGCGCACCCTTGTCCGAATACCACGTGTCCAAGGCCGTGATGCAGCCGTTGGCTTCACTGGGGGTGGTGACTTTGTTGACCTGAGTGGGCACGCCATTCGTGAGTGTCGCGTTGACGAGCTTGGGCGTCGCGGCCGTGCCGGCCGGAGTTCCGGAGCCCAAGCAAGTGGGCTCGACGTCCGGATTCTTGGTGGTGAGATCGCGATAGATGACCGGTACGCGCAAGATGCAAGCATCGTTGATCTTCTCGCAATTCGCTTTTTGCGAACACTCGAAGCCGCCCTCCTTCTTGCAGTCGGAGGAGCAGCCATCGCCGTCTTTGGTGTTGCCGTCGTCACACTCCTCGTTGATCAACAGGCCGTCGCCGCACTCGGACGTGCAGCCCATGCCCGTGCATTTGGGCTCGGTTTGGCAGGTGGACGAGCAGCCATCGAACGGCACGGTGTTGCCGTCGTCGCAGCTCTCGGCGCCTTCTTTCTTGCCGTCGCCGCACTTCGTGGGTGAGCACACGCTCGGCTGACCGTCGCACTTGAAGCCCATCTCGAATTTGCAATCCGCTGAGCAACCATCACCCGCGGTCTTGTTGCCGTCATCGCATTGCTCGGAGGAACCGACGATCTTGTCGCCGCAGATCACGAGTTCATGGCACGGCTTACCGGGAGGACTGCAGGAGAACCCGGGCTGAGTCGCCAAGCAATTGCCCTGACAACCGTCGCCATCGTTGCGGTTGCCGTCATCACAGGCTTCATCCTCACTCAGCTTGCCATCGCCGCAACCAGGTGGCGTGGGCGTTGAGGGGTTACACGCAGAGCCATCGGCCGATGGATCGCAGCCGACGTTCAGCGACGGACCGCCCGCGCTCGGGTTGTTGGTTGAGCCGTTCGCGCTGCCGCCACCGCTAGCAGTGGAGGTACTGCCGCCGTTGCTTGGGCGGAGACCGCTGCCCTTGTCACTCGCGGTGCTGCACGCCAAGAGGCAACTGAACACACCGAGCACCAATCCGCTAAGCTGAATGACCCGCCAACGCATGTGCCAACGCTACAGCCAGCGCGGCTTTGCGCAAGGCTCCTTCGGGCGTTTGGCGCGAATCGAGAACCGTTGTTCATTGGGTTCAAGATTGCGCCTCAGGCGCACGGGCAAGTGCCGAGTTGCCGAATTCGAGTCTTAGGGCCCGCGAATGGCTAAGTCGATCGATCTCGCGCCCGATGCATCCCGGCTGGCTTCGTTGCTCCTCAGTCACATTCCAGCAGTGTGCGCCTTCGTCGCGCCTCGCCAACCGGGCGCCTCGACCGCGATCTTCGACCGACTTAGCCATTCGCGAGCCCTTAGGCACGTTGACTCGGGTGGGCCCCGTGGCTCGGGTGGCGCCGGTGGGCCCGGTAGCGCTGACCGGTCCGCTTGCGCCGTGGCTCCAGCAGGTTCGTTGTTGGCGTCCGTTCCGTTGCTCCGAGTCGCGCCGCTCGCTGGGTCGCGCCGCTGGGGCGGTCGCGCCGCTGGGGCGGTTGCGGGCTGGGGCCCGTCGCTCCGGTGATCCCGCGACGACCGTGGTGTGGTCATTTCGCGAACGCTCGGGGTTCCGTCGTCGTCGGTCGAGCCAGCTACGCCGTTGTCCAAGCCGCGGTCGACGCCAACGCCGGCGTTTCGCGCAGCCGCCCGCGCTCGCTCGAGCACGGTTTGCTCGATTGACGAGGCGCGCGCATTGCCCGCTGTCAACTCGATCGAGCCCTCGAGGCCAGGACCGAACGAGCTGATGCCGAAATTGTCGGAGCCACTCGGAGGCTGGATCGACGCACGGCAAGAGAACGAAGAACCCGGCTCAATATCCCTGAGGGGTTGGCCCGTTAACCGAGCGGTAAAAATCTGTGGCAGACTCGCCGCAGTGGCAAAGCTCGTCGCAGCGTTGTGTCCGAAGTGCGGCGCCCACGTGCCCATCGATCCTACGCGAGAGGTTGCTACGTGCAACTACTGCGGCACGAGTTCCTTCGTAGAGACGGATCGACGGCCCGCGACACGACAAATTGCGCACGGCTATCCGGTGATTCACGCGCCGGCTCAGGCCGGCAAGCGTGGGACTTTGATCGCGGTGATGGTTGCCATTGGCGTCATGGTCGCGCTCGCTAGCGCCTTCGTCGTCTACTTGGTAACGAAGGCGTCGGCGCCATCTGCGCTGGGCGTCCCAGGTGCGCCGGCCAGACACGGCGAGCAGTCGCCCTTTGCCAGCCCTGCGCCGGTCGCCCCAAGTGAGGAATTTTTCAAAGACGCTTCGTCCATTCCGAAGCAGCTCTCGGCGGCCATCGGTACCCCACTCAAAGGGGTAGAGATGGAAATTTATCCGGACCGCGTGTCGCTCAAGGCGCAAGATCCGAAGAACCCGACGCACATGGACGAGTACACCTATCAAGCCGGTGCGGTTTCGGCGCCCAAGCCAATTGCGATCAGCGGCGGTGAGCTGCAGCACCTCGGCTCGAAGTTATTCGACGTGAATGCGATCGACTACAGCAAGGTCCCGTTCATGGTGCAGGATACGTTGAATGTCACCTCGGTCGAAGACGGCAAGGTCATCTATCTGTTCATCGAGATGGGCGACAAACAGCCCTTCATTCGCGTCTACGTGACCGGACCGCGTGTCAGCGCGGCGTATGCCGAATACTCGTTCAAGGGTGAACGGCTCCGGTTCTACAAGTAAGCGTGTTTTCGGCCCTCCGGCGCTCCGTCGGCTCCCTCCCGAATTTGAGCATGTCGTTGAACTAGCTCGCTGCTTCGACCGGAATTGCCCCGCTACTTCACGACCACCGTTGAAGTCGCAAAATGGATGGTCCCGCTGTGGTGCTGACCTTCGACGCTCATTCGGCCTTCTTCCCGCTTGCCTAGTTGCAGCACACTGCCGCTTGGTCTTTCGCACACCCCAGAACTGGAGGAAGGTCGCGTAATTTGGGACTTTGCCTCCGCTCCAAAGCCTCGCTTGGGGGTGCTAAATTTCTCAGCTTGTCGCGGCGCGATCTTCGCACAATCGAAAACAAAGGCCTGGAAGCTGAACGCTCCCAGGCCCTTGTTGCTTCACTGATGGGGCGCGCTGTTGCCTGCGCCCCGGAGCTCGTCAATTGATGGTCAGTGGCGGCACGATCGTTGTCGGCAGACCGCCGGCCGTGCGCGTAATGCCGGTCAGCAACCAACCATAGTTGGGACCGCCGCCCATGCACGAGTAGCCGTTGAGGGCGCTGCCGTTCCACAGCGCCGCCCCGTTGATGGCCGTCGCGGTGGTGACGCCGTTTGCGTCGACGTTGCTAGGTACGAAGAAATTGCCCGTCTTGCCTTCGTACACCAGAAATTTCGCTTGGCGCGTGGAATTGGCCGAACCGGAGTTGAGCCACTTGGTACCCGTGCAATCGGCCGCTGAGTAGTAGATCTGCTGGTCGGGGAACACGCCGGCCCAGTTCACGGTGTAGTAGTAGCCGGTCGGGCTCTTGATGATCAGCGACGCAGTGCTGACCGTTTGCAGGGCGCCCAAGTTCACGCCGTTTGAGTCGGTCACCTTGCCGAGTCCTACCGACATGCCGGCCGAGCCCGCCGCCCCATTGCACACGTATTGCGTCGAAGTGATCTCACCTGCTTCGAGCACTCCGTTGTTCGCGGTGCCACTGGGCGCGCCGTCGTCCAGGCCGGAGTCGACTTTGACGCCGGCGTTGGCGCAATTGGCGCCGATGGCCTCCGCCGTGACTTTTACGAGCGACGAGAAGCCATTGGTTCCATTGCTGCCATTCGTCCCGTTGGTCCCGTTGGTCCCGTTCGTGCCGTTGGCTCCGTTTGCCCCGTTGCACGCGTAGCGTGTGGTTTCGATCTCGCCTGCCTGCAGTACGTTGTCGGACGCGGTGCCGCTCGGCGTGCCGTCGTCGGCGCCGGAATCGATGCGCGAACCACCATTCACGCAGTTCGCGCCGGCCGCTTCGGCGGTCATCTTGATCAACGTGGTGGTGCCATTGGTGCCGTTGGTGCCATTGGTGCCGTTGGTGCCATTGGCTCCGTTGCACAGGTAGCGTGTGGCGTCGATTTCTCCCGCTTCGAGCAAGTTGTTGCGCGCAGTACCCGTTGGCAAACCATCGTCCAAGCCGATCTGAATGCGTGTGCCTCCGCTCGGGCAGTTCGCTCCAGCGGCTTCCGCAGCGACCGCAGTCACCGTGCTGAACCCATTGGTTCCATTGGTTCCGTTCGTGCCATTGGTTCCGTTCGTGCCATTGGCGCCGTTGCACACGTACGAGGTGACGTTGACTTCACCGGCTTCGAGGACGTTATTGTTGGCGGTGCCCGTGGGAGTGCCGTCGTCCAGGCCACTGGTTACCTTCATGCCGCCGAGGGCGCAATTCACGCCTGCCGCCTCGGTCGTCGTGTTCACCAACGAAGTGGCGCCATTCGTGCCATTACTCCCGTTGCACACGTAGCGCGTGGTATCGATTTCTCCGGCCTCGAGAATGTTGTTGTTGGCGGTGCCCGTTGGCAAACCGTCGTCGATGCCCGCGTCGATGCGCGAGCCGCCATTGGCGCACGATGCGCCTGCGGGCTCCAGACTCACCTTGAGCAGCGATGCCACGCCGTTCGAGCCATTGGTTCCGTTCGAACCGTTGGTTCCGTTCGTGCCGTTGGTTCCGTTCGCGCCGTTGCACGTGTAGCGGGTGCCGTCGATCTCCGTCGATTCCAAGACATTGTTGCGCGCGGTGCCGCTCGGCAAACCATCATCCAAGCCGTAGTTGATGCGCACGCCGCCGCCCGCGCAGTTGGCACCGGCTGGCTCTGCGACGACCGCGAGCAGGCTCGTGTAGCCATCTAGGCCGTTGACGCCGTTCGTGCCATTCGTCCCATTATTTCCCGCGCACACGTAGCGCGTGGAATCGATCTCACCTGCGGACAGGATGTTGTCACCGGCCGTGCCGCCGTTGCTGCCGTCGTCCAAACCGATGGTGAGTTTGACGCCGCCCGTCACGCAGTTCGTTCCTGCGCTTTCGGGCGTGGACTCCACCAGCGCCGCGTAGCCGAGACTGCCCTGGTCGCCCTTGGCGCCGTCCGCACCGTTGCAGACGTAGGACGTGGCGTCGATCTCCTGAGGGTCGAGGAGCTGATCGTTGGCAGCGCCGCCCGGCGAGCCGTCGTCGGCACCAGTGTCGATGCGTTGCCCACCGTGCGCGCAATTGGCGCCCGCGGCTTCCACGCTGAGCTTGACCAATACCGGACTTTCGACCGCGTTGTTCCCGTTGCAGACGAATGAAACGCCGCTCACCTCCGAGGCCGCGAGCGCGCCGTCGCCGTCCAGATCGACGCCGAATTGCAGGCGTTGCCCGCCCGCAGCGCAGTTCGCGCCCGCAGGCTCAGCGCTGGCGGAAACCAAAGAAGCGAACCCGGCCGCCCCCGGCTCCCCGGCCTCACCGTTGCAGACCACGTTCGAGTCGTCGACTTCCTCGGCTTGCAGCTTGCCGTCGCCCGCGGTGCCCGCGCCGTCCGCGCCGTCGTCGTAGCCAAACTCGACCAGCTTGCCACCCGCCGCGCATTGATCGCCCGGGTCGATATTCGTCGTCACCACGATCGGCGAAGCACCGGACGAACCGCGATCGCCCGAACACAAATCGAAACTTTGCTTGACCTCGCTGTCGTCGAGCTTGGCGTTACCGTTTGTGTCCGAGCCAAGCGAGACCGTCACACCGCCGTTGGAGCATTGATCGTCAGGGCCAAATGGCTCACTGCTCACGACGGTCGACGCTGCGTCAGCGCCTGCTGGCCCGGCTTGCCCCGGATCTCCCGTACACCCCCCGACGACGATCCACAGAGCCACAAGCGATACGAATTTCGGTTGCTGCATATTCCGCCTCCGCCCCCGCCAACGACAGGCAACACCTCCACTTAAGCCAAAAAATGGGCGGCATTTTTGCAACAGGGCGCCTTACATCGGTACACGATTGTTCAGGTGGCGAGTCTCGACTCCCTCTCTCCACTCTCTCTCCAATCCTCTGCGCGTCGCCGAAGGCTACGCCGCCGCGAGCACCCAGAGTGACCATCAAAAAATAAAGCCGACCGCGCGCTGGAATGACTCGTGAGCTTCGCGCACTTCGCAAGCGAGAAGGATTGGATTGATGGTCACGCTGCGCGTCGCACGCCGTCGTGGCCTTCCGATGTGCGCGTCCGTGAGTTCTGAGCAGCGTATCGCCGAGTTAGATCGCTTCTGGATACGCGGGCAGCGCGAAATCACTGGCCGTCGATTTGACGAGCCGCTCGAACATTCCTGCCATCGCCCGCGATGTAAGCAAGCGATACATGGCGTTGCGGAAGAGAATGCCCAACGCGCTGCGCGGTGCAAAGAAGCCGCCGACGCGCATTGCGCCCTTCTGGCAACCGCTGGCGTACGGGCGAAGCCGCGCCTCGTAGCGCGCGAATGCTTGCTCTGGTGAACGCGCGTGCGCAAGCTCGTTCGCGAGCACGAACGCGCCCACGATCGCGAGCGAAGTTCCTTGACCGCCCAGCGTGCCACCGTAAGCGGCGTCGCCGAGCAGCACCACCCGGCCGTGGGCATAGCGCGAGACATGTACGGTGGCGATCGAGTCGACGTACAGGTCATCGGCTTCCTCCAGGCCATTCAGCACCTCTGCGGCCTGCCAACCCATGTTCCGGAAGCGCTCGTGCAGCGCAGTCTTTTGTCGAGGCACGTCGCGTTCCCCCGGGTCGAATGCAGGTCCGGTGTAGACCAGCAACGCGCGCGCTCGCGCGGTAGAGGTCGCTGCTACCGATACACAGCGGCCCGGCTCCGAATACGCTGAGCAGCCCCGGGCGCGTCCGAGTAGGTTGGGGACACCGAAGCTGGCGATTCGATAGCCGTGGTGCCGCAAGCTGCCCGCCTCGCCGCCGAAGGCCAACGTTCGCGCCGCCGAATGCAGACCATCCGCGCCGACGACGACGTCGAACGTCTCGTCGGGGCCGCGCTCGAAGCGCACCTGCACCGAGCGGTCTGCTTGAGTCAGTCCGAGGATGCGCTCTCCAAAACGGTAATCGGTGCTGTCTTGGGTTCGTTCGTAGAGCAGCCGACACAAGTCCCCACGCACGATCTCTACATCGCCCGCTAGCATCAGCTCGGGCAAGCGAACGCGCGGCGCCCCCTCGCGGTCGATCAGCCACAGCTCACCCGCGTGCGTCCGACGCTCGTGGATTGCGTCCCAGATCTGCATCTGCTCGAGGACTTGGCGATGGACTGGACCGCGAAAGTCCACTGCCTGCCCGCCCTCGCGTAGCCCTAGTGCCCGTTCCACCAGCGTGACCCGAGCGCCCGAGCGCGCTAGACACAGGGCCAGCGCAGGACCGGCAATGCCCGCTCCGGAGATCAATATCTTTAGCTTTTTGTCCATGATTCTTGGCCTGCGTACGGGGTACCCAGTTCTGCGTACAGCGTACGCACGACCGAGCCGCGCGCCACTTAAATGCCAGTAAAACTGTGCTAGAACAGGACACCCAGCCCCAGACATCAGCGCCTCTGTACTAGAACAATGCCTAGCTCGACGCTCGCTCCTTACCTGCGCATCGCCGACTCACTGCGGCGGCGGATTGCAGCCGGCCAGCTCGCACCGGGGGCGCGCGTCCCGTCGACCCGCGCGCTGGCCAAGAAATGGAACGTCGCTTTGGCGACCGCTGCGCACGCGCTTTCGACGCTCACGGCGGAGGGTTGGGTGCGCGCGGTGCCGCGGGTGGGCACCGTGGTCGCTGCTCGCGCGACGAAGCGCGAGCCAGAGCGAAGCACGGACCTCTCGCAGGCGAGCATCGTGCAGGCCGCGATCGCCATCGCCGATGCAGAAGGCTTTGCCGCGCTTTCACTGCGCGGCGTGGCCGTGCGTCTTGGTTCACCGGTCACCTCGCTTTACCGCCACGTAGACGGAAAAGAGGCGCTGCTCCGGGCCATGACGGAGGCGGCCTTGAGCGAAGCGGTCCTACCGTTCCCACCCCCGCCCGGTTGGCGCGCGCAGCTCGAAGTCTCGGCGCGACTGCATTTCGGCGTCTTGCGAAAACATCCGTGGCTCGCGCGCGTGCTGCACGTCACGCGGCCGCGCCCGCTCGGCAGCGCGATCGGCTACGCCGACTGGGTGCTCCGCGCGTTGGATGGCCACGGCCTGTCCGCGAGCGAGCGGATGTACCTGCACATCGCGCTTCATACTTTCATCCAAGGCATGGCCGTCAACCTCGAGGCGGAGGCGGATGCGCTCGGCGAGACCGGCCTGAGCGAAGACGCTTGGATGTCGACGCAACTGCAAGATTTCGAAGCCCTGGCGGCGAGCGGGCGCTACCCGTACTTCGCCAAAACCTTGTACGAGTTCGAGCAAGGATTCGAGTTGAGCATGGACACGCTGTTCGAGACCGGCTTACAGGCGCTACTCGACGGTTTCGCTAAGCTCATCCGATGAAGCCCGCGCTCCGTCTGATCGAGGATCATCAGCAAGCCCTCCGCGGCTGCCGGCTCTGCCCGAACATGCACCGGCCGCCGATTGTGGGCCGTGCAGTTCGTTCCCAAGTGCTGCTCGTCGGACAAGCTCCCGGGGACAAAGAGCCCGCGCTCGGCCGCCCTTTCGCGTGGACGGCGGGCAAACAGCTGTTCAAATGGTTTTTGCCGCTCGGCCTCGATGAAGAGCAATTCCGCGCCCGCGTGTACATCGCGGCGGCCTGCCGTTGTTTCCCCGGCAAAAATCCGAAGGGTGGCGATCGCGTTCCGAGTCCGGAAGAGCTGCTCAATTGTCGCCCCTGGCTCGAGCGTGAAATCGAATTGCTCGAGCCCGCTTTGATCTTGCCGGTGGGGCGCGTCGCGATCGAACAGTTCTTGCCGCCGCGTCCGCTGGTCGAGCAAATCGGTACGCTCCAAAGCGTGACGCGCGGCAAGCTGCGCATCGATGTGATTCCGTTGCCCCATCCATCGGGAGCTTCCACTTGGCCGCGTGCGGAACCGGGCAAATCGCTGACCGCGCGTGCGCTGGCGTTGATCGGGGCGCACCCTGCGTGGCGCGCGTTGACTGGCGCTTGACAGCGCGCGCCCTGTCATCCCTCTCTCCCGGGTCGCGTCCGCGCGCCCGAGGAAGGAGATGATGCTGATGCAGACCCATTCAACGGCCGCCTACCGTGTGATCGTCGCTTCGTCTTCGTGGCTGTAAAGCGCGTCGCGGTCATGGCGCAGCAGGCAGATTTGGTGGAGATCGTTGCAGAGCTGAAACAAGTCTTGTGCGTGAAGGGCTGAGCTTGCGCCTTTGTCGTCAAATATGGCAGCATCGGCTGGTTTTGCGTGCGCTGCTGATCAACTCGAAGCTCCTCATTCGGCTCAGCGTTTTACTCGCGCTCTCGCTCAGCTGCTTCGTGCGCGCCGCGCTGGGCGAGCCTGAAGCAGCACAGCCGAGCGCGAATGAGGCGCGTCCCTCTGAGCGCTCTGACCCGGCCCCGGCGACCCCCCCGCTCGATGCCAAACTTTTGGCGCGGGTAGTCGAAGTGGAAGCAGCGCGCCGCGCGGCTCGTGCAGCAGCGCTCGAAGATCCGAAAGCTTGGGAAGACCAACGCGCCCAACGGGCCCGCGCTCATCGCGCGCAGTTAGCCGCCCTGTGGGGCAACATCGTCGATAGTATCGACGGCCAAGCGCGTTTGCGCATGCACGCGGAGCGCATGGCGCGCCTGAATCGGATGTTGGACCTAGCGGAGCTGAAACGAGACTCGGCGCTCGTGAAGCGCATTCAATCGGATATCCAGCGTGAGCTCGCGCGCCACGTGCAAGCCATGCAGCAGCTGCAAGCCGCGGTGGGGCTGCGATGAAACGCAGTTTGCTGCTGCTGGCGGGGTTGGTTCTCGCGCCGGCAAGTACGGCTTGCAAGGCAGAGCGCTCGGAGCGCATTGCGGCCTCGTATAGCAGCGCCGCGCAGCGCACCGAGCGGCCGCTGCCCCATCTCCAACCGCACCCGCTCGCGGTCGGCCTCGACGCAATTCCAGCGGAAGAGGACTACGAAGTGCGCGCCGCAAGGGCCATCACCGAGGCCAACCTTCAGGCGAAACTGGCTGAGCTCGAGCATGAGCTGGAGCTGTAACGGCTTGACAAAGCCGACGCCCGGGCCGACTCTCGCGTGACCAAAACACAGATGGCGGTGGAGTCCGCCGACACCCGCGGTCCTTCGCGTCCGCCAATGACTCCTACGTTGCTGCCCACGATTACGTGCGGCGCCGTAGGAGTTCGCGTGAGCCCTTCGGTGCCAAAAGCCTGGAGAGATGCCGCGTGAATCCTCAAACTCCCGAAACGAATCCGCCCGCAGCCTGGCACACGGTGCCACTGCGCATGACCCAATGGCTCGGCCTGGGCGCGCTCGTCGGCGTGCTCGCCGGCGCTGCCTCGGCGCTGTTTTTGTTCTCGCTGCAGCGCGCAACCGACTTCCGCACGGGGCACGAGCTGATTGTGTACGCCCTGCCCGTCGCTGGTCTGCTCGTGGGCTGGGTCTATGAGCGCTTTGGGCGCTCCATCGCCGGCGGGGCCAACCTGATTATCGACACGATCCACGACGACGGTCCGTGCTTGCCGTTACGCATGGCACCGATGGTATTGATCGGCACGGTGCTCACCCACTTGTTCGGGGGCAGCGCGGGGCGCGAAGGCACGGCCGTGCAAATGGCAGCGAGCTTGGCCGACACGGCGCTCCGCCACTTGAAGCTGAGCGGCGCACTGCGCCGACAGGTGTTGGCCGCGGGAGTCGCCGGCGGTTTCGGCTCGGTCTTCGGCACGCCGGTCGCGGGCGCGCTGTTCGGCCTGGAATTCGTGGTGCAGGGGCGCATGGAATACGCGGCGCTCTTGCCCGCGCTCACCGCGGCCGTGGTGGGGGACCTGACGACCCGGGCGCTCGGCATCTCGCACAGCGTCTATCCAATGCCGCAGGCGCTCGCGTTATCGCCGCTGTTGTTGTTGAAGTGGTTGGTTTTTGCGCTCGCGCTCGCGCTCGCGACGCGAGCGTTCGTGGAACTCACGCACTTTTTGAAAGCTCAGGCAGCGGTGCGGATCCCGAGTTTGCCGCTGCGCATGTTCAGCGGGGGGCTGGCCGTGGTCGTGCTCTGGCGGCTCGTGGGAACGAGTGACTACCTCGGTCTCGGCGTGCCCACGATCTTGCGCGCGTTTTCGGACCCGCATTTACCCGTGTACGCCTTTGCGCTGAAAATCTTGTTCACCGCGCTCACACTGGGGGCGGGCTTCCTCGGCGGGGAGGTGACGCCGCTGTTCTTCGTCGGCGCAGCGTTGGGCAACGTGCTCGCGCGCGCGCTGGGCCTGCCGCTGGCCATGGGGGCCGGCGTGGGGCTGGCGGCGGTGTTTGCAGCAGCGGCCAAAACGCCGCTCGCGCTCTCGGTCATGGCGGTCGAACTGCTCGGCGCAAACTTGTTTCCGCACGCGGCCATCGTCTGCGCACTCGGCTACTTGATGACGGGCCGACGTGGGATCTACTCGGCCCAGCGCCGAGCATGACGTGCCATTCGCTCTGTTCCTGGCCCCCCGCCGTCTGTAACACGCCGGACGCACCAGAAATTGAACTGGCTTGCTGGCTCGCAGGGCACCCGGGCGGGTCGTTTCGACTGGGGTGGACCAGGCCGCCGCGGGTATTTCGAGCCTCTCTCGAGAGAGACGCTGAGCCGTCGGAAAGTCGGAACCCCGACGCCGGAGGGCTGGCCAAGCCCCGGTTTTCGCGAAAATGGAGCCCGCTCGCAAAGACGCTTAACGAACCGTAATGACCGTTCCAGCGGAAATCCTCATGCTAATTTCGGGGGCGTTTCGGGCCTCTCTGCTGCGGGAGGATTCAGATGCTCAGTGGCGGGCGGGAGCGCGAAAATCGTTACCGCGCCGCCGCGCCCTAGCCTCCAAGATTGCCGTGATTTCGGGTATGACAGCGTTCCGCTTTTGGACCCCTGAGGGGTGGTTCCGCGGACCTAAGGAAATCGCATGGCAAAAGAAACGACCGTCTCGAACTTCAGGCTCAAAGGGCGCGAGATCCTCTCCTCGTACGCCAACTTCACCTTGGAGGGTGAGATCACGGCGGACGTCGAGCGGGGCAAAGAATCGTGGACGATCACCGAGCGCAACGGCATCCCGAAGGGCACCTCCGACGGTGAGAATGAAGCCGTTTACATCCCGAACGACCAAGCGATCGCTTCGATCGAGAAGAACATCGCCAAGCTGCTGCCCAAGAAGGTCGTGATCGGTTCTCCGGCTGACATCTTGGATGCCGCTGCCAAATTCGATTTGGCCATCGTCGAGAAGGCCGGCCAGAACAAGAAGGTGTGGGGCGGCAATGCCTGTCTCGCCGCGTCGACGGCGTTCTTCCAGGTTTTGCTCAAGGCCTCCGGCTACGAGGCATGGGAAGTCTTCTTGACCAAGAAGACCAAGACCTTCTACTTCCCGAACATCGCTTTCAACATGGTCTGTGGCGGCGAGCACGTGCCGGGCACCAAGCAAGACATCCAAGAGATGTTCTTCTTCGCCATGAAGGCCAAGTCGGTCAAAGAAGTGTTCGAGATCGGCACCAAGTTCTTCCGCCAGTTCGAGAAGAACCTGGTCCGAGACGGCCTGCCCACGGGCACCGCCAAAGAGCGCGGCTTCGTGTTCCCCGTGAAGGACAACTTCGAGGGCCTCACGCGCATCAAAGAGTGCGCCGGCCAGCTCAAATTGGCCGTGGGCGACTACGCCATCGGCACCGACAACGCCTTCAGCGAAGTGCAAAAGGGTGAGGACCTGATCAAAGAAGGCATGTACGACATGCGCTTCTCCGGCGCCGGTCGCAAGACGCGCGAAGAGCTGATCGAGTTCGACGGCTCGGTCGTGAACAGCGCGGACAACTTCGCCACGATGGAGGATCCGGCATCGGAGCACGACGTCGCGGGCCACAAGTTGATGAACGAAAAGTACGGCGAACGCGCGCAGATCGTGCTCGACGATTTGGTCGTGACTCAGCTGCGCTTCATCATCCCGTGGCTGTGCGGCAAAGAGCGTAAGGATCGCGCGGGTAACAGCGTGCTGATCAAGCTCAACCAAGCCGGTACCTTCACCGAAACGCGCTTGGCCATCGAAGTCGTGCTCGGCCTTGCCGATGGCGACATGGTCGAAGAGTTCCTCAGCACGCGCGGGGACATCGAGTGGATCTTGGAAGAGTGCAAGAAGGTGGGCGTCAGCAGCTTGAAAGAAGCGCTCGCGAACATCAAATCCAACGGTTTTTCCGTGTTCATCTCGCACCGTTCGACCGAAGGCTCGAGCGAGTTCTTGCCCTACCTGCCTCTGATGTACGGCGCGCTCACCAACCGCCTGTGGTTCAAGGCTGGGGCGCCGAACGGCGAACGCAACCTGCAGAACTACAACCCCCTGCTGCGCGCCGAAGAGCAGCTCCGCGAGCGCGAGATCGAGACCGCGGTCCCCGGCTTCGGCGGCTTGCCCCTGGGCGTGAAAGTCCCGGCCGCCGGCTGAGCAACGTCGGCTCGCCCTCGCGAGCTGAATAGAGAAATCCGCTATCGAGCCGTTCGATAGCGGATTTTCTTTTTTTGTTTTGATGGTCATTGCGCCAGGCAAGCTTGGCCGAGGAGGAAACATGAGTTGAAACCTCGAAAGTAACCCGGCGGGTAACCAGTCCCGCGCAGCAAAGGTTGGCCACCAGCTGGCAAGCGAGTCTTGCG
>Ga0247778_1000752_pt1 | contig 27125 bp, 19 predicted proteins | sample UWRJL049202B5_FD_179939 | JGI IMG/M metagenome (GOLD analysis project Ga0247778, IMG submission 179939) | Plant litter microbial communities from Arlington Agricultural Research Station in Wisconsin, United States - UWRJ-L049-202B-5 | ecosystem: Environmental > Terrestrial > Plant litter >...
ACGGGCTCGACCACGTTGACGATCACCGCGGCGACACTGGTCTCGATCGCCGTCACGCCAGCAACGCCCTCGATCGCCAAAGGGCTCAGCCAGCAGTTCACGGCCCTCGGCACTTATACTGACTCGACCACGCAAACCTTGACCACGACCGCCACCTGGGCGTCGAGTGACATCACTAAGGCCACGATCAGCAATGCCTCTGGCTCGCAAGGTCTCGCTTCCAGCGCGGCGATTGGCTCCACCTCGATCTCGGCCACGTTCAATGGCGTGACGGGCTCGACCACGTTGGCGGTCACCGCAGCGGCACTCGTCTCGATCGCCGTCACTCCTGCGACGCCCTCGATCGCCAAAGGGCTCAGCCAGCAGTTCACGGCTGTCGGCACTTACACGGACGCGACCACGCAAACCCTGACCACGACCGCCACCTGGGCGTCGAGTGACGTCACGAAGGCCACGATCAGCAATGCCTCTGGGTCGCAAGGCCTCGCCTCCGGCGCGGGGCTCGGTTCTAGCTCGATTTCGGCAACGCTGAGCGGCGTGACCGGTTCGACCACCCTCGCGGTCACGGCGGCCACGCTCGTCTCGATCGCCATTACGCCGGCCAACACCGGTATCGTGCAAAACGCGACGCAGCAGTTCACCGCGACAGCCACCTACACCGATGCTTCGACTCAGAATCTAACGACGACCGTGACCTGGGCGTCTTCCAACGCGGCGGCGGCGACGATCAGCAACACGTCAGGGAGCAACGGCCTCGCCACGGGCGGCAACACGCTCGGGGTCTCGACGACGATCTCGGCGACTTCCGGTGCCACGGTCGGGAGCACCGTCCTATACATTGGACGCCACGACATCTTGGCTTGGACCGGCTTCGCGACATACACCGGGTCTTGCAACATGACCGGCTCCACCGGCACGCCCCTCGGTAACTTCGAATGGCTATCGATACCGAATTTGACCTGGAAAGCGTGCCTGCTCGAGGCCAGCATGCGAGGTGCTCAAGTGCTGAGTCCTTCGTCCGGACCGTGGCCGCTTCCAGGTTGGTTTGCCAGCCGCGCAGCGGCGAGCACTCAGGTCATGATCGGTACTTGGGCCACGTATACTTCGACCGATCTCAATAACCAACGCAACTGCAACCTCGTCCGCGACCGTCAGTCCGGCTCGACGAACAACTCGCCGCTAGCGAACCAGATCACCTACGACGGCGACACTTGGAAGTACGAAGACTTCGGCGTCATGTACATCGACCAATGCGAGAAGCTCGCGAGCGCCGCGGGGGCCAGCATCATCACGCCTTGGACGATCGGCTTGCTCAACGGCGACAACTACTGGCAAGGCGTGCTGCACACGTGCAGCGTCTACAGTTGGTCGTCGGGAAACGGCACCGGCTTCGGCTACGACAATACGGTCGTACGAACCTCGCAAAAGGGCTGCATGCTCGGCTACATTCTCTGAACAGGGGCCATGTACCGTCTCGGCAGTGGACCGCCCTCGTAGGGGCGGCTCGCTGCCAAACGGCGTTGCACGGCAACCGCTGGCATGCGTCGCGCGATCTCGATTTCGACTACTTCGCGAGCAAGGCGCTGAGGGCCGCTCGTTCTGTCGTGACCCACGAACGTTCGGCTGCGGTTAGAGCGATATGAGTAAACGCTTGCTCGAGCTTGTTCGTGGCGAAGCCTCGAATGTTCAGCCCGAACCAAGAGAACACGGTGATTGCTCCGCGAGCCACCGCCATATCGGTGACCACTGCCACGGTTGAGCTCGGATTGTTGCGCCAGCCGCGCTCGAGCGACCGCGCGCGCATCTCGGAATCTGGCTTACCCCCGTCGGTGAACACCAGCACCCGACAGCTGCCGCCGTGCTCTGACATGGCACGTGTCGTGGCATCGAGGAAGCCGTCCCACTCACTGAGGGTGGGATCCCCTGCGCCCTGCACCAAAAGAACGAGCGCCCCTCTACGGGCAAAAACCAATGCAGGGTGTCCCGCTCCCATGCCCGAATCATAGCAAAATTCTCCGGCGAGCAGCCAAGTGTCGCGACCTCTCAGACGCATCGGGAGGGACACCACCCGGGATACAGTGCGCTCGGGCGCGAAGAGTCGGTATAGGCGCACGCCGGCCGTATTGCGACGTTCAGACGGGGGGCACACAAAGACCGACGGCTGCCCTCTTCGCCGAGAACGCGCAGGGTTTCGACTGGCGCTCGCGATTCTTAAGGCCGATTCGCCAAGCGGGTATCGCTCACTCCGCGCGCGCGCTAAGTGGAGCGCGTGCGCTGGCCGAATTCTGTACGGTGGGTGGTGTTCGCCTCAAGCCTCGTCAGCAGCGGCCTGCTGGTGCCCGCGCGGGCGCGCGCCAAGCCGCCGGAAGAGGCGCTTTTCGAACTAGGGCTCGAAGCCGCTACCCGTCTGTTGTTGGCCGGTGTGGTCCCCGAACCGGTCGTCTCCACGGTTCCAACCCTGCCAAAGCCTGAACCGCGCACGGAGTTGAGTGATTGGATCGATCCGAGTAGCCACAGCACGAGTCGATCGGGGCGCGCCTGCGAACAGCGCTACGTCGCGTACCTCACGGGCACGCGGACGCGCAACTACCTCGAAGTCAAACTGTTCAACGACAGCGACGCTGAGGTGACCATCGACGCGCGCTCGCGAGTCTTCGAGCAGACGATCGAAAGGCTTGGACGCACGCGCCAGGGCTTCCACAACATGCCCGTCCGGGTCGCCAAGCACTCGGGCAAACTTTTGGTGCTGGGGCTCGAAAAGCTACGTTTTTACCAGCTGAAGCAGTTCGACGTCGTATTCGATTTGGCATTCGAGGACGAACGGACTTGCCAGATACGGATCGAATTTTCACGCACACTGCCCGCTGCGCCAGCCACCTTCAAAGCGCTCTCCAAGTACGCTGTGGGTCTCTCGCTCGGCGCTCACTTGGCCTCGGGACCCTTGGCTGACGCCGTTGATCCCGTGGGCACGACAGCTACGGTGTTTTTGAATTGGTATCCGGCAGAGCAACACGGAGTCAGGTTCGAATTCGGGCAGGATTTACTACAGGGTGATCGCTTCCGAGTCGGATTCTTACTGTTGTGCGGCTACCAGTACCGATTTTTTTTCAATCCGTACTTGTCGTACTCGTTCGGCATCGGCGCAGGTCCGTATCTGTTCACGGTCTACCAGGACACGCCTTCATCCGCCGCGCGCTGGGCACTGCTGGTGCGCGAGCAGATACAGCTCAAGTACGAGCCATTTCCCGACCGCAGCTGGATGAACGTCGCGCTTGGCCCAACCCTCACGTTCGGCGTGCTCCCCGGCGGACCGTTTGGCCCGCGCGAACTCTCTGGCGGCCTGTACACCGGAATGGTGGAAGTCAGCTTCGGCCTGTGACCCTCCTGAGTAGACGCAGTGCGCGGCGGCAGGTCCCGCTGCTCGGTTTCATCGCGGATTTCGGGAGTGAGCAATGGCATCACTCGTGGTCGACTGCGACGAAGCTCAGCCGTCGCAACGCGGCAGTCGCGTCTCGCCGCAGCGGCCCGTTCGATGGTATGAATGATGAGCGATGGAACAGCAAGGGCGTGCGAGAGAACAAGCCACATGAGATTGAGTCGTCTTTGCGGTGTGCTCGTTGTGTCGGTCACTTCGCTCGGCTACTCCGTAAGCGCTTGCAGCAGCGCTAAAAGCACTCCGCCGAACCAAGAACCGACCGCCGGTGCAGGCGGCATTGGCCGCCCCGGCGGCAATCCCAATAGTGCTGGCAGTAGTCAGGCTGGCTCAGCTGGCAACGCTGCAGGTCACGGCGGCCAAAGTGGCGATTCTTCTGACTCTGAGTCGAACAGCGAAGCGGGAGAAGCTGGTCAAGCTGGTCAAGCTGGCCAAGCTGGTCAAGCTGGTCAAGCTGGTCAACCGCAGCCCCCTTGCCCGACGGGAACGTTCCGCGTCAACGACAGCTCGAGTTGCAGCCCTTGGTCGGAGTGCAAGCTTGGTAGCAACGTCGCCGCAGCGGGTACCGCAACCAGCGACACCCAATGCACCCCGTGCCCGCAAGGGCAAACCACCACCGAGTCGGATCCCGTGAGCTGCGTCGCCTGCAGCAACGGCGGCAGCGCGTTGACCCTAGGCTCCGGCGCGGTGGTTTGCGACTGCCCCGCGGGAACTTGGGGTAGCGCCTGCGAGAAAACATCGCTCACGGTATCTGCCGGCGACCGAAGCACCTGTATCATCAAGAGCGATCACACGCTCGTTTGCCTCGGTGCCAACGACAACCAGCACAACTCTGAGCCGCCGTCAGGGTCTTTCAGCGCGGTGTCGGCCAACGACTATACCTGTGCCATTCGAACCGATGGCTCGATCGCATGCTGGGGAGAGCTCTATTCAGCTACATCGGCAAAGGTCCCGACTGGCGCGTTCAAGAGCATTGCGACCGAGAACGACCACGCATGCGCGGTGAGAACCGACGGCACCGTCGCTTGTTGGGGGTCCAATGACTACGGCGAGTCGGGTCCTCGCACCGACACGTTCACCACCGTCGGGGTCGGCCCCCACTACAACTGCGGACTGAGAACTGACGGCACGCTCACGTGTTGGGGACTTAGTACCGTTGGTAACGCCGTGCCGCCCGCCGGCACCTTCGTCGGCCTATCCGTCAACGGCTACCACAGCTGCGCGTTGCGGGCCGACCAGACCCTGGCTTGTTGGGGCTTGGCAGTGACGGGACTGGTTGCCGCGCCACCGGGTCAATTCGTCGCGGTAGCGACAGGGGGCGCGTTAGTTTGTGCCCTCGCGGTGGATGGGCACATCACCTGTTGGGGCACGGCCGAACTCGTGAACGCGGTGCCGACCGGCTCCTTCAAGAGCATCGCTGCGGGGGCTAGCCACGCATGCGCGGTCCGCACCGACGGCAGCGTTGCCTGTTGGGGCAACAACATGTACCAGCAGGCAACCGTGCCGACCGGCACGTTCAGCCAAGTGGATCGCACGGGGAGCGTGGCCGTCACGACCGACGGCGCGGTGGCCTACTGGGGCGACGCCCAGACGACGCCGCCCGGAAAGTTCGTCGCGATCGAGGCCGGGAATCCCTACCAAGGGGGTACCCACTACTGCGCGCTCAAGAACGACCGAAGCCTCATCTGCTGGGGCACCACTGGGAATCTTACGCACGCCTCACCCCCACTCGGCTCATTCAAAGCCCTTACCGCCAGCCCCAGCTCCTTCTGCGGAGTAACGATCGATGGTGCTGTGAAGTGCTGGGACGACGGTGGGTACAATAAGCCGTCACCCGGCACGTTCACCGACATTGCGTCCGGGTTGGACAACACCTGCGCGGTCACCAGCAGCGGCGCCCTGAGCTGCTGGGGCTCGAGCGCCTATGGCATCGAGAGTCCTCCATCTGGAAGCTTCAGCAGCGTCGCTCTGAAGTACGATGACGCCTGCGCGCTCCGTAACGACGCGGCAATGGTCTGCTGGGGAGCCAACTACGCCGACCCCTCAGACTCGCCGACGAACCTCGACCCAGGCCCCTTCAAGTACGTCTCGGTCGGCTGCGGCGTGATGACCAACGGCGAACTACGCTGCAAATCGTTCAAGACCGCCCGACCCGGAAAGTACACGAGCGTCACGAACGACTGCGCGATTCGCACGAATGGTCGCGTCGAGTGCTTCGGAAGCACGATGAGGCCGGCCCAAGACTGAAGCCGTCAACGCCTGCCTCGCCGTCGGGCGATGCGGGAATGAGATGCCAAGCATGGCGACCCTAGCGTGTCCAAAGCTAGCTCATGAAGCAGGCTTTACGCCCCGCCCCGCTCGGTCACCCCACCCGAGCACCTATGAAATGGATTCGCGCGACACTATTGATGACGACTCACGCTGCGACGGCCTGCGTGACGCCGACGTCCAGCGTCGGCAAGCCCGCAGCGGCAGCTGCCGCGCCTCCGGCACCCATGTTCTCGGACCCGACCAGCGTTGCGCCCGCGGAAACGTGCGTGTCGCGTGTCCGCACCAGCGGCGGGGCGTTTTTCTCGCTCGATGCACACGAGCGTTCGAAGCACGTTCAGGCCGCATTGGCGCTCAAATACCCGGGGCGCAATTTGAAGGTCATGGCCGAGACCGACCCAATGCGTCCGGAAGCCGCGCCCAAAATTCAGCTCGCCTTCAGGCTACTACCCAAGCGCTGGGGAGCGGACGGACCCGTTCCATGGGAGGAGGTAGCCCTGCCGAGCTTGCAACGCTTCACTGAACCGCTGGCGCTCTACTACACCCAGCTTTCGACCGGCGAATTCGAGTACCCTTGGGTATCGGGCCTGGTCGTGGCTCGCCAAGCGGACGGCGAGCTCGAGCTGAACCTCGTGGAGTCCGCCGCTTTCAGCGAGGACATCCAGGTGATTGAATCACTGTTGCTCGACGCCTGTGCAGGGACGCTCAGCCTTCGCCCGCAGCTCACTTTGGCGGTGCGCGACTTGTACGCGCTCGGGGGCGCACAGCCGGGCACAAAGACCACTTTCGACGGCTCCTGCACCGTGGTCGAGTTCTATCTGTACGACGACGTTTGGCGCTACCTTGCCGTCGATTTCACGCTGTCTGGTCGCGTTCGCCACATCTATTCCTTCAATCCTAAGGATGATCAGGACGTGCTGCGCCGTCGCAGCTTGTGCACCGATCACGTCGCTGAGCCCTGACGCGAGAGCGCGAGTCACCTCGAGCCGCTACGCTCCGTCTCAGTCACGCCCAACGTCGGTCTTGATGCCCCGCCGTTGAACGTCGCAAGACGGCCCGGCGTGCTCGCGCTTCGCGCTCCGCGCGCCGGGGGCCCGCCCGACGCCGGCTGCGCCGGACGTGGGGGCCCCGACGACTGCGCTCGCCGTGCTCGAGCCGTAGTCACTTCGGACTGTGAGCCCCACGATGTGTTGCTTTGTTCGAGCTGGCTGCCACAGCCACTGCAAGGACGATTCCTGGAGTTTCGGCCCGGCTGTGACAGACTCGCTCCCGCAATGTGCGGAATCGTCGGACTCGTCTCGTCTTCGCCCGTCAACCAAGCTCTCTACGACAGCCTGTCGCTCCTTCAACACCGCGGGCAAGACTCGACCGGCATCGCCACCGCGGAAGGGGACGTCTTCCACATGCACAAGGCCAAGGGCCAGGTACGCGAAGCCTACCGCACGAGGGACATGCGCGGCTTGCGCGGCAACTTGGGGCTCGGTCACGTGCGCTACGCGACGCAAGGCAACGCCTCGCAAACGGTCGAAGCGCAGCCGTTTTACGTCAACGCCCCTTACGGTCTAGTGCTCGTCCACAACGGCAACCTGACGAACACCCGGGAGTTGAGCCGTGAGCTGTGTCGCGTGGACCGGCGCCACTTGAACACCAGTTCCGACACCGAGCTACTACTGAACGTCTTGGCCCACGAGCTGCAAGAAGAAGTGAGCGAACAATCGCTCAATCCAGATCAGATCTTCGCAGCCGTGGCAAGCTTACACGAACGCGTGCAGGGCTCCTACGCGGTGATCGCCTTGATTGCCGGCCATGGGCTCTTGGCTTTTCGCGACCCCTTCGGCATTCGGCCACTCACCTTCGGCAAGAGGCTCGGCGAGCGAGGCGCGACCGAGTGGGCGATAGCCTCCGAGTCGTTGGTCCTGGAAAGTGGCGGCTACGAAGTCGTACGCGATCTGCTTCCGGGGGAGGCCGTCTTCATCACGCCGGAAGGGGAAATGGTGTCGCGACAGTGCGCGCGCAATCCGCGCCTCGTGCCGTGCTCCTTCGAGTTCGTCTACTTGGCGCGACCCGACTCCGTAATGTCTGGCATTTCGGTGTACGAAGCGCGCCTCAGGCTCGGAAACCGATTGGCCGAGACCATCGCGCGCTACACACCGCGGGGTGACATCGACGTCGTCATGCCCATTCCCGACTCGTCACGCCCGGCGGCCATGCAGGTGGCCCAAAAATTGGGCATCGAATATCGCGAGGGCTTTTTCAAGAATCGCTACGTCGGACGCACCTTCATCATGCCGGGTCAAGCGCAGAGAAAACGCTCCGTCAAACAGAAGCTCAACGCCATGGGTCGCGAGTTTCAAGGCAAGAACGTGCTGATTGTAGACGACTCGATCGTACGCGGCACCACTTCGAAAGAAATCATCGACATGGCGCGTGCGGCCGGAGCCAACAAGGTGACCTTCACCTCGGCCGCGCCACCCGTGCGCTTTCCGCACGTCTACGGCATCAACATTCCATCTCGGCGAGAGCTGGTCGCGCATGGCCGCAAAATCTCCGAGGTGGCGAAGCAACTGGGCGCGGACTACCTCATCTACCAGGAGGTCGAGGACATGCGGGCCGCTATCACCGAAGGCTCTCAGGTAACCGAGCTCGAGATGAGCTGTTTCACCGGCGACTACGTGACGGGACGGGTAACTGCCGAGTATCTGGCCTGGGTCGACGCCACCGTGGCCAGCTGAGGGCCGGCGAAATCGTCGGGCGCGATGACGGCGAGACGGCTAGTATCACCTGTGCAGGCGATGGCTCTCGCGCTCGGATTCACGCTCTTTCAACTGTGCTGGTCTGCTCTGTGGGGCGGCCTGCACGTGCGCATTCGTAGTCAACGCAAGTACGCGCGCGGCAGGGCACAAGTGGGCGGGCTCGACGGACTGTACCGTCGATTGAACCCGCTGCTGTTCGTGGCGCAGCTCGCGCTCACCGTGGCTTGTCTCTGGAGCGACTCGCGGTGGTTGCTCGAGTTCCATCATCGCGCGCCACTGCGCGCCCTCGGAGCGGGGCTACTCGCTCTCAGTCTCGCCCTGACGCTGCTTGCATTGCGACACCTCGGCGACAACTACTCCCCCTGCTACGACTCTCATCTGCCGCGCACCATCACGACCACCGGGCCTTACGCCGGCATTCGACATCCCATGTACCTCGCCAAGATTTTGGCGGGTGCAGGGACATTGCTGCTCAGCGGTTCGCTCTGGCTCTTGCCGGGCACGGCCTACCTGACAGTCGTCACCTGGCACGCGTTGCGCCGCGAGGACGCCGTTCTCTCCGCCGGAATGGCGGGCTACGCCGAGTACGCGGCTCGCACTCGTTTGCTGATTCCGTATCTATTCTGAGGTCGCGCTGCATCGCGGCGCGCGTCAAGCAGAATGACTCAGCCGCACGCCGTGAGACGCGCACGTTGCTCGCCGGGCACTTGGCATCCAGCCACGGCCGTGATGCACTGCTCGCCACCCGCGGCTCCGTACGCAAAGAAGGGGCGCGACCCGGATAGGCGCGTTCACGAAATGACAAGACACGGGATTGATTCGATGTGGACGCTCGCTGCGCGCGTCGCTCTGCTGATTTGCGTTTGCGTGGTGTCGAGCTGCTCGGCCGAGTCTCCGACCGTCGACGCGCCCAGCACTGAACCGAGGCATCCCCCGGTGCCCTGTACCGAAGGGAAGGAGTGTGAGTGCATGCCCGGGCAACCTGGATCGGTGAGCTGCGCGAGCGGCTTCGCTGCCTGCCAATGTGAGGCATGTCCGCCTCTCGAGGTGCACGACGTCGCCAAGATCGACGCTTGCGGTGGTGCCCCGTTCGGCGTCTGGCGTCTGACCGAGCTCGAGGTCGGGCGCACCCAGTTCGTGGTGTCGGTGGCTGGGGAGCTTCCAGGCACGTGTGACGTCAGGCTCGACACCCCGAACGAGACACCGCGCGTGCTGATGAACTTGAAGGACGGTGGCGCAGCTGAATACGACACGGAGGCCGTTGCGACCCAGGCTCACTGGAGCAACAATTGCATCACCAGCAAGTCCGAGCAGCTCTCTTGCGGCTCCAAAGGCTGGACGGGCGTCTCGAACTGCGCGCTCAGCTGCGACATCTGCACCTGTGACACCACGCTCGGAACCGCCGCCGATGAGGACGTCGGATGGCTACGCAGCGCCTCCACCCTGACGGTTGCGCCACTCGGGAAAAGCACCGAGTTCGACTACTGCGTGCAGGACTCCAAGCTGACGCTCACCAGTGCTGCCCTGTCGCTCGAGTTCGAGCAGGTGTTCACGGTCGACACGCCCGCCCCATGTGAGAAGCGGTCACCGAAACAGTGCACACTGGGAAAAGGCTGCACCCTCGGCCTGTGTGAAGGCTCGAGCACCTGCGCGCAGCAAGACTTCGAAGCGGAATGCTTGACGAACAAAGGGTGCACGTGGAATGCCACCGCCTGCGCGGGCGTGCCCCTCTCCTGCACGCTCGCCGATTTCGAAACCGTGCCCGGGTGCGACATTGTCGATCACCCGATGAGCTGCGTCGGGACGCCGCCCGCGTGCAGCACGTTGGATGTCGCCACCTGCGCCAACCGGCCCGGTTGCAAAGTCAACGACACCGGTCGCTGCAATGGTCCATCGATCCCATGCGGGGACTTCATCGACTGCCCAGGCGTCACTTGCCTCGATGCTGCCGCGGGCTGCCTCGGCGTTTTCTCGTGCGCTGCCTTCAACGAAGACTACCAGTGCAACGACACCAACGAGAATATACGCAACAACCCCTGCAAGTGGGAGCCGTCGTGGTGCGAAGGAGACGCAGAGCCCTGCGCCAGCTACTCGCAAAGGTCTTGTAGCGACCACCCAGGCTGCCACTTGGAAACCCCGTGAAGCAAGCTCCCATCGCCTAGACGAAAGGCTCCGAGAGAGAAGAAACGGCCACAGCGCGCTTCATCGTCGAGGTCGATGGCGGCTCCAAAAAAAGTAGCAACTCGGGGCAAACGCAGTCCGACCACAGAGAGTCACCCAACGAATCTCTGTTCAAGGAGCGCTGTCATGCCCAATTTGCGAGCTTCCGTCGTGGTCGTTTTTTCATGTTTGGCGTTCGCGGGTTGCGCCGCGCGACCCATCCCGCCCGCGGCGAGTTCCGCGCCCAATCCTGCCGCCGCGTGCCGCGCGGGCGCCTTCGACGCCGCGGCGGTCGAGCAAGTCACCGGTCCCGCCACCTTGCAGATTGCGGCCGGGCAAAGTGTCGGCAGCGGCTTCGTGATCGACGACACCGAGGGCCAAGTCGTGGTCACGAATTTTCACGTGCTCGCCACGGGCACCGCGCCTGCGGCCGCGCGTTTGACTCTGCCGGACGGCAGTGAGCGCATGGCGCCGCTCGAAGTGGTGATGGTCTCACGCGAGGCTGATCTCGCGCTGCTGCGCCCAACGAGTAGTATCGTAGCCCATCCGCTGCGGCTCAAGCATGAGCTGCCCGGTGTCGGTGAGGGCGTGGCCGTAGTCGGCTATCCGGGGGTGGCCGGCAGCGCGTTCGTGCGCACGTTCGAGCCAGGAACCATCACCGCTGCCCAGCGTCACCTAGGCGCGGTCGACTTCATCCAGACCAATGCCAACATCAACCCAGGCAACAGCGGCGGCCCGCTCGTCGACAGTTGCGGCAGAGTGGTGGGCGTGGTGACTGCGCGGCACGTCTCCACCGAGCGGCTCGGGCTGGTCATTCCGGCGCAAGCCGTCGACCAATTATTGATCGAGTACCACAAGCCCCAGCTATCGCCGCAGAAGTCAGCCGAGCGCGACCTGCAGAATCTGCTGACCGAGGTGAAGTTCAACCGCAACGGCAAGGCCGCGCTCTATTTCGGACGAAACTTCATCGAGAAACAGACGAGCGCAGAGTTCGTCCAGGTCGCGCAATCCGCAAACAAGAAAGCAACCGCGTTGCTCGCAGACCTAAAAAAGAAGAACCTGCCGTCCGACAAGCGAAGCGAACAGGCGCTGAACCAAGAGCTCTCTTCGCGTCTGAATCAAAACGAACTCACCGCGCTCGCGCTCGCGAATGCCGTGAGTCAGAACAAGCTGAGCCCGTTCGACGCGACCAGTCAGTTCTTGGCGGCCAACGCTGCAGAGCTGTTCGGCACGGTGGATGACATCTGGCTCGAGAACACGTCGATGACCAAGGAAGGGTGTGTCGAGGGCTACGTCACAGCGGTAAGCAGCGGAGAGACCCGCCGCTACCTGGTGCACATGCATCACGAACTCGGTCAGTGGCTGATTCAATTCATCAAGCGACAGCGCTAGGGTCGCGCGCCGGGACACGTCTCAATACGGCCCAAAACGCCGGCTGCGCCGGACGTTGGGGCTCAGCGAGTGCGCCCCGCCGTGCTTGATTCGCAATCGCTTCGCATCATGACGATCCGACGGCAGTCGTTCGAACCACGAGCTTCACCCAAGTCAGCGTTTCAAGATCGCGTCGACGATTGCGTTGCCAGCATTCGCCGCAGCGGCGTTGTCCTCGTTCGAGGTCAACCCGATGCCCATCCCGCTTTTCTCGAATCGTCGGGAAAACGCGGGCTTCTCCTGACTAGGTAACGTCACCTTGCAATCGACGACTATGTCGTTTCCGCCGCTGGCTAGCGCGTAAGCACTCGCGCCCGGCACCACGTAGCCAGCAGCAGCAGCTTGGTGTGAACTCGCTGCCGTCCCGTGCCAATGGCTGACGAAGAGGTCGACTCGAGGTGGCTTCGGATGATCGTACTTGGACGTGTACAGTTGACTTAAGATGCCCTGTTCCTTCAGGCGGTCGCTGATGGTATCGGCCAAAGTAGCGACGCCGCCCCCCTGATCAGCCGCGTTCACCTGATCACTGATGTCGATCACAATTGCCACCTGTTGCCACTGCGGGACTTTGTACCCAAGCAGAGTCGCCGGCCCCGACGCGCAACTGAGCGCGGACACTGCTCCAACGAGAACAATCGCACCCCTCGCGAAACTTTCCGCCATTCTGGCTTCGTACGATACATGACGCGGTGGCGCTCAACAAGACGATGAACGGCCTCCGCACGCGAGCGGGCGTGCGCGGCAGCAACCTGCGCAGCGACGAGCCTGAGCGCGCCATGCGCAGGCAAGCATGCTTCCGCGGCGAACATGGTTCGCACTCGGGCGCACCCACGACGAGATCGGGTCTATCCTCCGCGCGCGACGCGTGGGGTTTCGACTGTTCGAAGTTTGCCAGCGCAGCGCTCCGAGCCTTCGCAACACTTTCGACTGAGTTTCAGGAGCGAGATGCGGTGCCGTGGGCTCTCGTCAAAGCGTACTACGCGGCCTTCTACGGCGCGCACGCAATCATGCGCTTACTCGGCATGACGTGCTCACGTGTGGACCCGGCGCAATCGCTCGGAGTTCGGCAGGCGCTCATCGCCTACGGTCTAGTGTAGCGTCTCAGAAGTAACAATCGTCGGGCTTTCAGCACCTTGCCCCCGTACGTCCACTGGAATGGATGCCCAATCACGTCGTTCCAATATTTCGCAAAGGCAAGGATTGCTCGCTCGAGAGCTTTGACGCCGTCGAAAGAGGCGTACCGCAACGTGCTGCGAGTGAGGATGCCGAACCAGATCTCGACTTGGTTGACCAGCTACCGTGCTTGGGCGTGAAGACGAACCGGACGCGCGGATGGCTGCGAAGCCAAGCCGCGGCTTCCTCACCTGTCCGGGTGCTGATGTTGTCGGTGATGATCACGAGCCGCTCGCGGCGGTAGAAGCGAGCCAGATGGCCGAGAAAGGAGAGCAAGCGCTTCTTCTCCTTGTCCATGGTCCACTCCAGACACATTGTTTCGTCAATTGGTGTGTCCACGAAACGGGGGATTTTGGCCGCGCTGACGGCGTTGTAATTGTGGCGCGACGCGCAAGCGAGCGTCGACTCACCAAAAACAGAACTGAGGCGAAAGCGCGATTTGTCCTGTCACACAAAAGCGTCCCAGGTCGACCTTCTGATTGGGCACTTGCTCGTTGTCGGTCTCGCGAGAGCAGTTGAAGTCATCGGTGCACCGCTGATACATCGCTTATCGACGGCAGTCGCTGCTTGCACTCAGGCGCGGCCCGCGCACCACCCGAGACGGAGGGCGCCGCGGACTATTCATCTTTGCTTTAGTCCCCAACTGCATCGCAAAGGAGAGTGTGATGATAGTCAAAACGGAACCCGTGGCTTCATTGGATCATTGGCGGCTATTTGCGCTCATGTTGGCTTCGCTCGCTGCCAGCGCGTGCAGCAGCGTCGGGCAAGCGGCCGATGAGGCAGAGCCGAGCGAAGAAATCGCGAGCACTGCGGACGAGCTCAAATGCCCAGGGCCAGACAAACAGCAGAGCACTCTCCTGGGCTCGCTCGGCCCCGCCCCGGGTGAGAGCGGAGCGACGGCCATCAACACACGAGGCACAGTCGTTGGCTACAGCCAGCAAGGTGCGTCGCCCGACGTGGCCCGGGTCCACGCCTTCCGCTGGACAGCCCAAACCGGAATGGTGGACCTCGACCCCAACGGACTCTACAGCACGGCCAATGATGTAAACGAGCGCGAGGAAGTGGCCGGCTTCGCAGTTTTGGCGCAGTCCCCCGGCGAACCCATGCACGCGGTGGTGTGGGACGCTCAAAACCGAATGCACGACTTGGGCACCCTGGGCGGGCAAAGCTCCGAAGCGGTCGCCTTGAACAATCGAGGGCAAGTGATCGGCCTTTCAGAAACTTCCCCATCCTATTACCGGCCGTTCATTTGGGATGCTCAAACTGGCATGGTCCCAATCGACGTGCCTGCTTACGATGTCAGCGTGAGTGATATCAATGATTCAGGCACGGTGGTCGGCGCATTCGATCGCACTTATTACCAGAGCTACACGCCCTTCAAATGGACCAAGGAAGAGGGCGTGATCGTGCTCGATACGCTAGGCTCGAACTTCGGACAAGCCAGTAGCATCAACCGCCGAGGCGATATCGTGGGCTTCGTCTACGACGAAGGCATACTCTTGGATGAAAGCGGGCTCCACGAGTTTCCCCCCGACCCGCGTGGTCGCCCGAGGGCCGTCAAGTGGACGAAGCACGGCGCGTGGCGTCTACCGAACGCCGCCAATCGCACGAAGGCTCGGCCCAAGGCCATCAATGACTGGGGCTTGGTCGTCGGCCAAGACGACGGGCAAATCAACGAGCAGGACGGCACCGAGACGCAACCACCCGTCGCGCTGCGTTGGGTCACGGCCGGCCGGTTCACGCGCCCGCCGAGCGTTGCGAGCGACAGAAAATTCAACGACGTCAACGACCGTGGAGACATCGTGGGCACGTCGACTAGCGGAGGAGTGTCGCAGGCGACCCTGTGGAAATCGCGGCTATTCTGGTAGCGGAGAGCACATTGCCTCGAGGCTTTTCGGACGGCGGCACCGGTGATCTGCTGCCCGCCCTGAGCGCGTCGCGTCAGGGGGCGATCCGCGCTTTGCGGTAGCGCCCCCACGCGACGAAGCCAGCGAGCGCCGCGAGGACGAAGTTGAACGGCGTGTTCGCCACCTCGCCCCGTTGGACGTGGAAGACGATCGCGCCGGCCATGAGAGCCACGCAGCCGAGCGCGCCGAGCACAGTCAGCCGGGGTTCGACGCGGGTGAGCGAGGGCAGCAGGACGCCGAGCCCGCCGAGCAGGTCGAAAACGGCCGTGAGCTGAAGAAAGCTAGGCGACACCTGGCCCATCCACGGCATCTTCGCCGCGAGCTCCGGAATCGGCGTGACTAACTTCCAGATCCCGCCTCCGACGAAGGTGAGGGCAAGAAGTGCCTGAACGAGCCAGAGCGAAATGTCGAGCCCTTTGGGGGTGGCGTTGGATTGCGTGCTGGTCATGATGGTTTTTGGAGAGGCTTTGCAACCTGCGGACGTGGCGTCATCGCCTCACCAGATCCTGGTAGTCCTTGAGATCGAATGGCAGCGTCAGTGCGCCGAAATCGGGAAGACCGACCGCAGAGGCACCCTCTGCTTCGTCCGCGGGCGTGCCCGCCGTGATCGATTGCAGAGCGGCGTTCTGCGAGTGCTGCTCGAGCGCGATATCCTGGTTTCGAACCACGTACTCGCGCAGGTCGCTTTCGTATGACGCGATGGCACTTGCGAGATGATCCGGGTGCCTGGCGAGTTCACCGGCGAGAACATAAGCCGCCACCATCGCGACCGACGTGCCCTGTCCCGATGCCAGTGCAACGCTGTATCCGGCGTCGCCGACGAGCACGACGCGTCCGCGCGACCACTCGTCCATGCGGATCTGGCTAATTGAATCGAAGTGAAAGTCAGCTGCCGTCATCATATGCCCGGCGATCTGAGGCAGAACCCACCCGCCGCCCGCGAGGCGCTCGGCCAGGAGCCGTTTTTGAGCCGCGATGTCACGGTGGTCGTAGACGATGGGCTCGGCGGCCGTGAAGCCAACATACGCCCGCGCTTTGGCATCCTTGTGTAACGCCATGACCATCGCGCCCACATCAGCGGCCTCGTCTTGGTACATCACCTCCCAACGCTCGAGACCGAGAAAGTTCGGCATGCCGAAGACTGCGACGTACGAATTGCCGAGGCTACGGAGGAATTGCTCCTCGGCACCGAACGTGAGCTTTCGTACCCGCGAGTGCAGCCCGTCGGCGCCGATGACTAGCTCGAAGCGGGCAGGTGCATTGCGCTCGAAAGTGACATCGACCCCCGACGGGTCTTGAGTCAGGGATGCGATCGAATCGTCGAACGAGTAAGCGACCTGGTTGCCCACTGCCTCTTGCAACACTCGGCACAGGTCGTCGCGCATGATTTCGACGTCGGGGCTCTCGAAGCGCCCGCCCGTGAGGGTGCGATCCTCGCTTCTGTGAGTCTCCTTGCCCTCGGCGTCGACCATCGAGAACCCCATCAGCTGGGTTCTGTGCTCGCGGAGAGCGGAGAGGATCCCCATGCGCTCGGCGACCGCCAGTGCGGGGCCGCGAACGTCCAGCGCCTGCCCCCCGGGGCGCAGGCTCGGCGCCCGTTCCACGACGGTGACCTCGAAGCCATATCGGGCGAGCCAGTACGCACAAGTTAGACCAGAGATGCTGGCCCCAGACACCAGCACGCGGGGCACTCTTCGACTCGTTGTACTCATGACTCAATTCTTAGGTCCCGGGACAGAAGCGTCCAAGACATTGATTCGCTGGATATGATGCCTTTTAAGCAACGGTCCTCGGGGTACGCTCGCGGCACCCTCCGCTTCTAGCGCGCCGGTGATCGGCGCCGCGCTCTGCGCGTGCTCTTTGCCTGTCCTGTTCCCGGAGCGTGCAACTCCGAGCGAAGCTCACGTACGACATCGAGGAACGGTCGAAGCAGCGGAGCCTGCGCGTCGCTAGGCCGCCACATCACGATCTCGCGCATCTCGACGTCGAGGCCGCTGATCGGCTTCCATTGCGTCCCGCCGAGGGGGAGCACACGCGCCGCATACTCCGTCCAGAAGGCCAAGCCAAAGCCACTCGCAACGAGCAACATGAGCGCTTCTCCGTTGGGCACTTCCGAGGTCACGTTGAGGTTCACGCCGTGGGCGCGGACGGCCGCGATGAGGTCGTCGTGCAAGCGGGGGTTCGCGCTTCGTGGATCCATGAAAACGAGCTCGTTCATCAAATCCTTCACGCGAATCTTGGGCTGGCCCGCCAGACGGTGGTCGTTCGGCACGATGATCCCCATTCGGTGCCGGCCGAGCACGATGCTCTGCAGCGAAGACTCATCGGGCACGCGGTTCCCGTAGCCGATCAGGATCTGGCGCGAGTTCAAGGCTTCCCATTGCTCGGCGCTACTCATGCGAAAGAATTCGACGCTGACACGCGGAGCCCGCTTCCGAAAGCGAGAGACGAGGGTCGAAAGCGTGTCGAACAGCGAAGAGCCCCCCTCGAAACCGATCGTGATGGTGCCGAGCCGGCCTTCCGCGGTCTCCTTCGCTTCTTTGGCGGCCGCGTCCACACTCGTGATGACCGCCTTCGCCTTCTCCAGAAAGAGGCGCCCCGCGGCCGTCAACTTGACGCCGCGCCCCGAGGGTTCGAAGAGCTCTGCGGCTATTTCTTCCTCGAGCTGTTGCATCTGACGGCTCAGCGGCGATTGCGAGATGTGCAGCTTGTCGGCCGCGCGCCGAAAGCTCTCCGCTTCGGCGATGGCGATGAAATAACGCAGGTGGCGAAGCTCCATCCCTGGGTTCCTACACCCGAATGATGCGGCACGAGATCAAACCTGGCCCAGGAAGTCCCGAGTCGATGTCGCCCGGCCCCCACGCGCCATCGGGGTATTCGTCGAAGCTCGGCAATAGACCGAGCAGGCGACTGGAGCAATGCTGCCGAAACGCGAGGTACTGTCGCTTCGCGAGCGCGGCGTCCGCGTCCGGCAAGAATGCGAGCATCAGCGCGGGGGATAAGGCATCCAAAAGCACGGCGGGTTGACCTAACCGTCCCTATGCGGACTGGTCGCGCTGTGAGCGTCCGCGCCGGGTTCGGACGGGCCGCGCTGGCTGGCCTAGTCGTCCAGTGACGGGGGTGTGAGCTCCGTCGAGGGTGAGCGAGCCCTGACACAGGGCCACGGCGCGGCTCAGACCACCCTGGACCGGAGCGCTGGCAATGAATACCGCGCCAAGTGCTCGATGAGTGACCGCACCGCCGGAGTCATGAGCTCCCGCTCCCGGAACACGAGATGGATCGTCGCCTCCATCCCAATCTGTTTCGGTAGCACCGGTACGAGGGTGCCTGCCGTCAGTTCGACCTCGACCAACGTCAAAGGCATCAGCGCAATCCCGAGCCCAGCCCGCGCCATCGAGGCAAGCAAATGCATGTCGTTCGAGGCGAAGCGCACACGCACGGGTACCGAAGCGCCGCGCAAGCGTGGCCACTGACGGCGCGGGGCTTCACCGCGCACGAATGGCGTCAGACAGTCGTGACTGCGCAAGTCAGCGACGTTGCGCGGCGTGCCTGATCGCTGCAAATACGCGGGCGAGGCCAGCGCTCGAATCGACGAAGTCCGCACCTTGCGTGAAACCAAGTTGGGCTCGTCCGAAGAGCCGGCGCGAAACGCCACGTCGAAGTGGCTCATGTCCACATGCTGGTTGCTCGCGTCTACTTCCAAAAGCACCGCCGGGTGCAGCGCAGCGAACGCTGCCAACGCTCCACCCAGCGTCGCCGCCATCCCCGTCGGGACGGACAGCCGCACCCTGCCCTGCACGCGGTCGGTCGGTTGCGTGAGCGCAGCCCGCGCGCGCGTGAGGGACTCCACCGCCGCGCGCGCGTGTTGAAAAAATTCGGTACCCGCGTCGGTCAGCGACTGGTTGCGCGTGCTGCGCTTCAGCAAACGAACGCCCAGACGTTCTTCGAGTCGCTGCAAGCGACGACCAACGGTGGAGCGCGGCAGGCCGAGATCCTTGGCGGCCTTCGACAACGAACGCCCCTCCACAACAGCGACGAAGGCCAATAGTTCGGCCGTTTCGGGCAGATCGTCCATTAGACGCAAATGATAGCAGATGCGTCCCATTTTTGCAGAATTGCGACAGCTGCTTCCGACCCCTAACTTCCGAGAATGAAGAAGGTACCCACCGTCCTATTCGTTCTCACCATGACCGCGTCGGGTTTTGCCAATGTCCTGCGCGCGCCCAACGTCGTCGAAGTCGCATCCCGATTGGGATATCCGGTCTATATCGCCAGCATCCTCGGGGTTTGGAAGCTTCTCGGCGTGCTGGCCATCGGCACAGCGGGCATCCACAGGATGCCGCGCCTGCGAGAGTGGGCCTACGCGGGGTTCTTCTTCGATCTGAGCGGCGCAATCCTCTCACACGTGGCGGCGGGCGACACCCTCGCATCGTCGTTGCCCGCCGCGGCGCTTTTGGGCCTGGGCTCGGCGGCGTACTTCCTCAGCCCAGATCAAGCGATGCAGACTCGAAACGAGGCCCTAGATCCGCCGATTCCGCAGTCTCATCCAAGACCGACCGGCGCGTCACGCTGAGCCTGCCAAAGCCGATCCGGCTCAGCGGCAGCCGTCGTCCTGTATGACCTGTATCGCATCGCGTACGAGCAACGCCAGCTTCTAGCTGAGTTGAGCCGCGAAGCCGCAAGTGATGCGACGCGGCGGTTCGCCCAAGCGCACTGCTCGAGCCAAGCTGCTTGCAAACGAAATTGTCTGCCTTTCCGATCCAGCATGACTGAGCCTCCTGCGCCGGCGTCGGGCCGAGCGCAGCCACCCAGGCGCCGGCTTCATGACACGCCCCCGACGTGATCAGCGCTAGGCGACGGTCGTGGCGGGAAGCGCCTCTCGCGAAGCTCGGCCCGATGCCGACGCAGGAGGCGAGCGATAAAAGGAAGACATCGAGTGCACGCTTCGCGGACGGCGTGCGCGAATAGCTGAGCGGCCATGCGCATTCAGCGGGAACGTCCCGCCCCGCACTACGACTACCTCCCCCAGCCGCGCGGAGCGGCGAAGCCGCGAGCACGGACTCGGGGGGAGGTCGGCGGCGCGCAGGCCGCGAAGCGGCCGAGCACCGACGGGTGCCAGTGTCTCGCTTCGTCGAACAGCGAGGGGGCAGGCGCGGAGAGGGAGGGATTCGAACCCTCGGCAAGGTTTCCCCTGCGTCCGCTTTATGGCTCCTCACCGTCCAGGTCGAGTGGGCGAGGTTGAGCTCCCGCCGCGTTGCGCAGAAAGCCGCGCGCTCTCGGCGCGATCGCGAACGGCAACGTGACGCCGGCAGGCCCCCGCTCCCCACAGCACCCATGATGCTCTTGATGCCCCGCCGTTGAACGTCGCAACACCGCCCGGCGTGCTCCCTTCGGTCCGCGCGCCGGGGGCCCCCTTACGCCGGCTGCGCCGGACGTGGGGGCCCCGACGGCTGCGCTCGCCGTCCTTGATTCGTGATCGCTTCGCACGGTGAGCACGACGCAGGGTGCTCTACTTCGCACTCGTTCCTTTCTCCGGTTGGCGGCCGGCCTACGCGAGACGCGCAGGAGCTGCGCCGCGCGACCTCGCTGCGCGCGGGTGTTCGCAATGCACGATTTGAAGTGTGACCTTCGTCAGCGCGCGTCACACCTCCTGCGCGAGGGGGCTTCGTCCGGCCGCCAGCCGGAGAAAGGAGCCACGCATGTCCAACAGCAAAGACACCCTCGCCCTTCACGCTCATACAATGCGGCAAGCGCCCACCGACTCGGAGGCTCGGCTCTGGCGCGCGTTGCGCTCGAGTCAGCTCGGCGTCGCTTTTCGGCGGCAGGTTCCGCTGCTCGGTTTCATCGCCGACTTCTAAACGCCGAGCGCGCGCCTCATCGTCGAGGTCGATGGCGGCTATCACACGCGGCGCATCACCGCGGACGCGCGCCGAGATCGCAAGCTCACCCACGCCGGCTACCGCATTGTTCGGCTCCAAGCCGAACTCGTCATGCGCGATCTCCCCGCAGCAGCCCTCGCGGTGCGGCGCACGCTCGATGAGCGCTGAACCCGACTCCTATCGCCGCACTGCTGCACTGCTCGTCCTCCTCTCTGAAAGCGTCCGAGGAGCCGCGGGGCCTGCATTCGGCGGCGGGCGAGGTTGAGCTCCCGCCGCGTAGCGCTGAAAGCCGCGCGCCCTCCGCGCGATCGCGAACTGCAACGTGACGCCGGCAGGCCCCACGCTCCCCACGGTACCCATGAGGCGCCGTCACCCCGACACGCAAGAGTGAGCGGGAGCGACCCGCGCCCGCCGGCGAAGGCGGGCCCCGCGGCGACGAGCCGTCGGCGCGCGAGCAGGGCACACAAAGAAGAAACGGCCACCCGAGTTTCCTCGAGCAGCCGCTCTTCATCGCTCACTCCACCAGGTGGAGTGCTCTATTCAGCTCACTCGTCGCCAACAGCAACGAGCTCAGCCGGAGTAACCCGCACGAACGTCGGAGGCGCGTACGTGGGCGACTTCTCGTCCAGTACGACCTGCAAGCGCTTGTACGCCGGCAACCCCGTACCAGCCGGGATGAGCCGACCCATGATGACGTTCTCCTTGATGCCGCGGAGATCGTCGGTCTTGCCGCAGATGGCGGCTTCCGTGAGCACCTTGGTGGTCTCTTGGAACGACGAGGCCGAGATGAAGGACTCGGTCGACAGCGACGCCTTCGTGATGCCGAGGAGCATGGGCTCCGCGACGGCGGGCTGACCACCGCGTTCCATCACGCGGGCGTTGTCGCGTTCGAACACGTACTTCTCGACCTGTTCGTCGACGAGGAAGTTGGTGTCACCGACCTCCTTGATGCGAACGCGGCGGAGCATTTGGCGCACGATGGCTTCGATGTGCTTGTCGTTGATACCGACGCCCTGCAGGCGGTAAACCTGCTGGATTTCGTTCACGAGCCAAGCGGCCAGTTCCTTCTCGCCCTTCACGCGCAAGATGTCGTGCGGGTTCGCGGGACCGTCCTGCAGCGGGTCGCCGGCGCGGACGTGATCGCCCGGTTGCACCTGGATGTGCTTGCCCTTGGGGATCAGGTACTCGCGACCTTGATCCGGGAGCAGGCCACCGTCGATGCCGAACGGGGTGATGACGACTTTGCGCTTGCCCTTGGTGTCCTTGCCGAACGAAACGATGCCGTCGATCTCGCTGATGATGGCGTGATCTTTGGGCTTACGGGCTTCGAACAGCTCGGCAACGCGGGGCAAACCACCGGTGATGTCCTGCACCTTGGTCGTGTCACGGGGGATCTTGGCGATGGCTTCACCGGGGGTGATGCGTTCGCCTTCCATGCACACGATGTTGGCGCCGACGGGCAAGAGGTAGCGTGCGTCGAGGTCGGTGTTCGGGAGCTTCACCGGCTCGCCCGTTTCGGCATCGATGATCGCGATCCGCGGGCGGAGATCCGCGGCGCGCGACTCGACCACGATCTTGCGGGAAAGACCGGTCACTTCGTCGACCTTCTCGATCACGGTGACGCCTTCGACGAGATCGCCGAACTGCACCACACCGCCGACCTCGGTCAGAATCGGAGCCGCGAAGGGATCCCACTCCGCCACGATCTGGCCTGCTTCGACGCGCCCACCGTCGGTCGTCTTGAGCACCGCGCCGTACAGCAGGCGGTGATGCTCGCGCTCGCGACCGGTGTCGTCCATGACCACGAGTTCGCCGTGGCGATTCATCAGCACGACGCTGCCGTCTTGCTTCTTGGTCAGCTGGGCGTTCTTGAGGTGCACGGTGCCTTCCGTGCGCGTCTCGAGCGAGCTTTGCTCGATCTTGCCGCGCGCGGCCGCACCACCGATGTGGAAGGTACGCATCGTGAGCTGCGTGCCCGGCTCGCCGATCGACTGAGCGGCGATGATGCCGACCGCTTCGCCGATGTTGACGCGGTAACCACGGGCCAAGTCGCGGCCGTAGCACAGCGAGCAAACACCGCGCCGCGTTTGGCAGGTGAGCACGGAGCGGATGACGACCTCTTCGATGCCCGCGTTCTCGATTTGATCGACACGCGCCTCGTCGAGTTCGGTGTTGCCTTCGACGATGATCTCGCCCGTGAGGGGGTCGACCACGTCTTCCAACACCACGCGACCCAGGATGCGGTCGCCGAGGGGTTGGATGACTTCACCGGCTTCTTCCAGCTTGGTGACGCGAATGCCGTCGAGGGTGCCGCAATCGAACTCGGCCACCACGGCATCTTGCGCGACGTCGACGAGACGGCGCGTGAGGTAACCGGAGTTGGCCGTCTTGAGTGCCGTATCGGCGAGGCCCTTACGAGCACCGTGCGTCGAGACGAAGTACTGCAGCACGGTCAGACCTTCACGGAAGTTCGCCGTGATGGGGGTCTCGATGATCTCGCCGGAGGGCTTGGCCATCAGACCGCGCATGGCCGCCAGCTGACGCATCTGCTGTGGGGAACCACGAGCACCAGAGTCAGCCATGATGTAGATCGGGTTGAAGCTGGAGTCTTCGATTTGCTCCTGCGTCTCCGGATCGGTCATCGTCTCTTTGCCGATGCCGCCCATCATCTCTTCGGCAACGCGATCGGCAACGCCGGCCCAGATGTCGATGATCTTGTTGTAGCGCTCGCCGTCGGTGATCAAACCTTCTTGGTACTGATCGACGACCTTCTCGAGCTCCGCTTGCGCGGCATCGACGAGATCCTTCTTCTTGGCCGGGATGACCATGTCATCCATGCACACCGAGATGCCGCCGCCCGTCGCGAAGCCGAAGCCGAGCGTACGCAGGCGATCCGCCAAGAGCACGGTCTCCTTGTTGCGGTGCTTGCGGTAGCAGATGTCAATCAGGCCAGAGAGCGCCTTCTTGTTCATCACCTTGTTCGCGTATTCGAACGGTAGGCCCTGGGGCAGGACTTCACCGACGAGCACGCGACCAACGGTCGTTTGCACCAGCTTGGTGTCGTGGTTGCCGTCATCGTCGATGTCGGTGATGCGCACCTTGATCGAGGCGTGCAGCTCGACCGCGCCGTTGTCGTACGCCATGCGTACTTCTTCGGGCGACGAGTACACGCCGCGCAGCGCGCCGACGAGCTGCTTCGACTTCTCGTCGTAGGTCAGCGTGCCTTCGCGATGGCTGCCCGTTACGAAGCGGCGCATGCGCGTCGCGTAGTAGAGGCCGAGCACGATGTCCTGCGTCGGGTTGATGATCGGGCGACCGCTGGCCGGCGAGAGGATGTTGTTCGTGCTCATCATGAGCACGCGCGCTTCCATCTGCGCTTCGATCGAGAGCGGCACGTGCACCGCCATCTGGTCGCCGTCGAAGTCGGCGTTGAACGCCGCGCACACCAGCGGATGCAGCTGGATTGCCTTGCCTTCGATCAGCACCGGCTCGAACGCCTGAATGCCGAGACGATGCAACGTCGGGGCGCGGTTCAAGAGCACGGGGTGCTCGCTGATGACCTCGTCCAAGATATCCCAAACCTCGGGACGCTCTTTTTCCACCATCTTCTTCGCAGATTTGATGGTGTTGACGTAGCCGCGCTCTTCCAGCTTGTTGTAGATGAACGGCTTGAACAGCTCGAGCGCCATCTTCTTCGGCAGGCCGCACTGGTGCAGCTTGAGCGTCGGACCGACGACGATCACGGAACGACCCGAGTAATCGACGCGCTTGCCGAGCAAGTTCTGGCGGAAGCGCCCTTGCTTGCCCTTGAGCATGTCGCTCAAGCTCTTCAGCGGGCGCTTGTTGGGACCCGTGATGGTCTTACCGCGGCGGCCGTTGTCGAACAGAGCGTCGACCGCTTCTTGCAGCATGCGCCGCTCGTTGCGGATGATGATTTCCGGCGCGTTCAACTCCAGCAAGCGCTTGAGGCGGTTGTTGCGGTTGATCACGCGGCGGTACAGATCGTTCAAGTCGGAGGTCGCGAAGCGGCCACCATCGAGCGGCACGAGCGGGCGCAGATCCGGCGGCAAAACCGGGATCACGGACAGCATCATCCACTCCGGACGATTTCCGGACCCGCGGAACGCTTCCACCACCTTGAGGCGCTTGGCGTACTTCTTCCGCTTCGCTTCCGAGGTCGAGGTGCGCATGTCGGAGCGGAGCTGCTCGGCCAGCGAGTGCACATCCACGCGCTTGAGCATCTCGATCACGGCTTCGCCGCCCATGCCGGCTTCGAAGCGCTCGTCGCCGTACTCTTCGAGGAGCTGCGCGTAGCGGTCTTCGGTGAGCAATTCACCGCGCTCGAGGGGCGTCTCGCGCGGGTCGATCACGATGTACGCTTCGCAATACAGGACCTTCTCGAGATCCTTGAGCGTGATATCGAGGATGTTACCGATGCGGGACGGCAGGCTCTTCAAGAACCAGATGTGGGCGACCGGTGTGGCCAAGTTGATGTGACCCAGGCGCTCACGGCGCACCTTGGACTGAATCACTTCGACGCCGCACTTTTCGCACACGATGCCGCGGTGCTTCATGCGCTTGTACTTGCCGCAGATGCACTCGTAGTCTTTTACCGGGCCAAAGATCTTGGCGCAGAACAGGCCGTCACGTTCCGGTTTGAACGTGCGGTAATTGATGGTCTCCGGCTTCTTGACTTCACCGTGGGACCACTCCCGGATCTTCTCCGGGCTGGCGAGCGAAATGCGCATGGCCGAGAAAGACAGCGGATCTTTCGGCTTCTCGAAAAAAGAGAAAATGTCACGCATCAGAGGGCTCCTCGTTGGATTACGAGAGAAAAAACTCGAGAAAACTTGGGGTAGAGCGGGACGAGTCGAGGGCGCCGGAAGCTCCGATGGGGAGTTTCCGACGCCGAACGTCTCAGTCCTCGGCAGCCGTCGCAGTGTCCTTCGCAGACGCTTCGATCAGCTCGACGTTGAGGCAGAGCGACTGCAGCTCCTTGATCAAGACGTTGAAGCTCTCCGGCAACCCGGCCTCGAGCGCGTACTCACCCTTGACGATGGATTCGTACATGCGCGTGCGGCCTTGGACGTCGTCGCTCTTCACGGTCAAGAACTCCTGCAGCGCGTAAGCGGCGCCGTAGGCTTCCATCGCCCAGACTTCCATTTCACCCAAGCGCTGACCGCCGAACTGCGCTTTGCCGCCGAGCGGTTGCTGGGTAACCAGGGAGTAGGGGCCGATCGAACGAGCGTGGATCTTGTCGTCGACCAAGTGGTGGAGCTTGAGCATGTACATCACGCCCACGGTCACATCCTGATCGAAGACCTCGCCGGTCCGACCGTCGAACAAGATCGACTGGCCTGAAGTCGCGCGACCTGCGCGGGTGAGCATCTTCTTGATGTCGCTCTCCGCGGCGCCGTCGAACACGGGGGAGCCGAAGAAGAGACCTTTCTTGAGCTTGCGCGCGAGGGAGTAAACTTCCTCGTCGTTCATGCTCTTGAGCAGTTTCACGAACGGCTTGTCGTGGTCGTAGACGTCGATGAAGCGATTCCGGAACTTCTCCGCGCTGTACTTCTCCTCGAGCATGGCCTCGACCTGACGGCCGAGTTCACGCGCACCCCAACCGAGGTGCGTTTCCAGGATCTGCCCGACGTTCATGCGGCTCGGCACGCCCAGCGGGTTCAGCACGATATCGACCGGAGTGCCGTCTTCGAGGTACGGCATGTCCTCTTCCGGCAGGATGCGGGAAACCACACCCTTGTTGCCGTGACGACCGGCCATCTTGTCGCCGACCTGGAGCTTCCTCTTGATGGCGATGTACACCTTCACCATCTTGATGACGCCCGGGGGCAGCTCATCGCCACGGCTCAAGCGGTCGATCTTCTCGTGGAAGTGCTCTTCGCGCTCTTTGAGCAGCTTTTCCAAGTCGCTGAGGAGCGTGTTCACCTCTTCGGTGCCGTTCTCGATCGGGATTTCACCCCAATGCTTGCGCGGCACTTCTTCCAGCTGAGCGTCGTCGAGCACGGCGCCCTTGTTCAAGAGCACCTTGCCCTTGTCGTCGACCAGCTTGCCCGCGGTGGTCTTGCCACCGAGAACACGCTTGATCTTGCGGAAGAACGAGTCA
>Ga0247778_1000754_pt1 | contig 27078 bp, 18 predicted proteins | sample UWRJL049202B5_FD_179939 | JGI IMG/M metagenome (GOLD analysis project Ga0247778, IMG submission 179939) | Plant litter microbial communities from Arlington Agricultural Research Station in Wisconsin, United States - UWRJ-L049-202B-5 | ecosystem: Environmental > Terrestrial > Plant litter >...
TACTTAAAAAAAAAAAAAATATTTCTTTTTCCTATTAGGATCCTGAAAAAAAAACTCAGGATTTGAGCAGAGATAAGCTAAGCTGAGTTAATTATATAAAAAGTCTATAAATAGCCGGATACAAACAAGATATTAATATATAATAATATTAAATACAAAAAATAAATAGCAAATAATATAAAAAAAATAATTATTTATTGCCCTCAATTTGTTATATTTAAATACAATTATAAAATATTTATAAAAAATAAAAATATTCTATATTATTTATTTTATATTATAAACCCAAATAATTATAATTTTAGAACCTTAAAATAACAAATTAGTAATAAAATAAATTAATATAAAAATTTTATTAAAAAATTAAATTTTTAATTTAAAATATTTAATATATTTGATATTTATTCAATAATTGTTTTTTACTAAATCAAAAATAAAAATCGACCAAACTTTTTACAAAAAAATTTTATAAATAAATTTAATTTTATTATTTTTTTTTTATAAAAAAAAATAATTTATAATTATATATATAAAATTATTTTTAATTTTCCGAAAATTAATAATTAAAGATTATTATCCAAATATAATTTAAGCCATATATTTTTCAATTTTATTAATAAAAATTTTATATATATAAATAAAATTAAATAATTGAATTATTTAATTTTTAATTAAGAAAAATTATTTATCAACAATTTAAACTAAATTAATCTATATATTTTTTTTTTTTATAATTAATTTTCTATAAATATAAAACTTAATTATTTCATTTATTAAATAAAACCTATTACGAAACAAATATTTTATTTATATTTATTTAAATTATTTTATTTAATCAATATAATTATTTTATATTAGTTAAAATTATATCAAAATTGAATAAATATATAAAAATAATATATATTTAAAAAAAAATAATCAATTAATCCAAATTAAAATTGAAAATATAAATATATAATTATAAATTGATTTATATATAAATATTCGCCGATGAATATTAAAAATATTAATAAAATATATAAAAATTGATAAAACTAGATTATTAGTTATATTACAAAAAATTTAGAAAATTATTAATAATTTAAAACTAATTATTTATATCTATATCTATATCTTTTTTTCTATTATATAAATTATTATTATTATTATTATTAAAACCATTAATTTATTTATTGTTATTACTAAATAATTTATTTTATAAAAATTATATTTGACCTGCCTCTTGCTCCTGGAATATAATTTTATAAATTTTGTTATATAGAAATTCGCTCGTTATCTACATCTAAAAAATATAATAAATAAAATATTTCCAAATTATAATATAATATATATATATAATAATTATTTGCAAAAATTGGAAAAATATTAAATGAAAATAATATAAATAATAAATCTGGAATTAATAATATATATTAAAATTTATAATTTTGCCTCATTAATGGCAGGACTAACAAATTCTATATCAACCTAGTTTCTAAAAATATAATTATTATTTAAAATGGTTGGTTATAAAATATTGGCGGAAAAAATATTTAATAAACAATTAATAAATCGAATAAATTATTAATTATATTTAAATTAAAAAATAATTTTATTATTTTTAATATAAAAATAATTATTGATTTTATATTTTTTTATTATAACAATAAATCGGGTATTTTTTTCTTTTTTTTAAATTAAAAAAAAAGATTATTTTTAGATATTAATATTTGAAATATTATTATATTTAAAATATAATTTATATTCGAGGATATATTTTCAAATAAAATAAAAAAAAAATTATTTTATATTTTAAATAAAATAATAAAAGGAAGGAAAAAATAGATTTTATAATAAAAATCAAAAATATATATTTATTATATATTTTTTTTATTTTCTTAATATATCAAATTAATAATTGGGAAATTTAAAATAATATAAAAATATTATAAAAATATAAACTATTTGTAATAATAAATAAAAATCTAATTCCCAAATTAAACGAAATAAAAACAAAGATCAATTATTTAAAAGATTTGTTATAATATAACAAAAATATATTTTTATTATAAAATAAACAATATTTAGTAGGATGTATCGGCTGGAAGAGGGTTTTGCAGCATAATCAAAGCCCGGAGCGAATCAGAGCCGGGGATTCTCGTATGGCGGCGCAAAACAGCTAAAACCTCTTAGGTTCTAGGAATAAAATCTAACTCAATAGAATTATTATTATTTTTATATAAAAATATTTAATCCTAAAAAATTATTATCGCCCGTTGAATGGCGGTTAAGCGAAGCCGTCGAACCACCTATCGACCCGAACTCTAGTGATGGATAATCTGAGTTCTATCCCTAGCCTCACCACAGCAAGCCCCGCGGGTCAAGATGCTATACTAAATTGTTGGTTGCAAGACAAAAAGAGTTCCGAGAACGGTACTTTCCAGACTGATGTAGAGGCAATGGCCTATACATTAGCTGCAAAAATGGTTGGCTTGAGTCGAAACTTTTTCATAACTGAGTCAGGATATATTTGACTCGGGCCAATACCATTAAGACCTGACGACATCATTGCCGTATTCGACGGTACTGAGGCACCGTTCGTCCTCCGAGAACTCGGTCTCGATAAGTCCCGAGACGCTACCGGTGAGCCAAGAGATGGACTTCGGCACTTTCGAGAGAAGCAGTGGGAACTTATTGGAGATTGTTACCTGCATGTCTTTATGGATAATGAAGCTTCAAAATCGAAGTACAATAGAAAGAGTCAGATTTTTTGGATCGCTTAAGGGGCATAGCAATAGTGTAAAGTTAATACATCTTTTATCACCTCAAACTACTGTGATTTTCCTATATGTAACGACACAAGTACTCAATATGCGTTGCTAGAGGTATATGGGAGTACTTAGGCGGAGGCAAATCGAGTACTGTTAGGTTTACTACGAAGGAAACAAAGAAGGTAGAGGGCCCAAAGGAAGAGGGAGCCTAGAACCCCTTTATATACACGTATCCGCTCCGAAACCTATCCGAAATCACTCCGTGTACAGCTTATTTCTGTGGCCACCCGTACTATATGAGACTGTCGTTACACGTCTCGTTACAGGGTGCGTCTCGCTACGCAGGGACAGACGTTAAATGATTATTGGAGTGCAGAATTTAAAGTATATAAAATGTTGATTACAGTACAGTAACGAATGAATCATAACAATATTGAACCGGAAGGATATTTTGAGCTTTACTAGTTGAGGAAGAGTACACTTTAGCAATCTAGGGATGTTTATTTTTAGAATTGCTTACTAAGCAAAGTTTAGCTCAGTTAAACATTACATGCTATGCCCGTGACTATTTATCAAGCCTTATTTCGCCCTTGATTAATAAATGATGATGTTAGAACGATGCGTGACAATGTCTGTGACGAACATGCGCCACGTGACTTGGAGGTTTACCTGAGGGTTTAGTTGCATTCCTTGACAACATCTTCTTTAACTTATATAGTTTAAGATACTATTGGCCTTGCGCCTTCTCTTCCATCGAGGTTCTTCCGCGAGCACGATAATAGAGTGTAAGGGACGTTACCATGATCTGCAAGAGTACGGTATGATCTAGGCACGCCAGGAGGTACGCCTCGTGCTAGGACTTGACTGGCTCTGTCCATATTATCCTGCCGTTGCGATACTGTAGTAATATTGAAGGAGACCAGAGACGGCGCTCCAGCGCCCAGGCACCAGCGTGCTGGCACCTGCCGATAGAATGTTCGAGGAGCTTGCTCTTACGCCACACGCGTGACTTTGTACGCCACACTCGTGCTAAGACCTGGGAGTCGTGGCCAAGTGAAAGATAGCGATTACTTCGTTGCCGGGGAAATAAAGGGAAAAAATCTTCGAGAAACTTCTTCGATTGCATGGGGTATTGTCCAATAAGGTTTAGAGAATTGGTAAATCGTTACTTGTTTGAGTAAAAAAAATCGACCCTTGTTTGACCTTTATTACACCGGCGACGAAGTATATCAAAGTATTAGAAACCGGCCAACTTGCTATCCCTGACTAAGAAGCTTGCGACAATTAGTCAGTCAGCTACACGAGACCGACGAATCTCTACGAAACCATTAATTGCTAAAATGGACGCAGCTTTTCGATATTTAACAGCGCCTTCCCTCTACAATTAGGTAAAGGTATAATTTAATTTCCACAGTCAAAGGTCACGCCCCAGTTACCAATCATAGTGACCTTATCTGGTGTCCTCGCAACTTTAAACGACAAGTGATACATTAGTACTTTGAAGCCGAGTAATTAAAACTGGTATGACTATCCATCCAGCTGTTCTAAAATATCCACAATACATCAGCCCAGATGCACTTCTCTTCCTTATTTGACGGTAGCGCCAATTGGGAAATCAAAGTCCTTCAGTATCTGTAGCAAAACAAAACCCCTTCTGTGTTCATCATGTCCCTGATCTTGATTCCATCGTTGATTGGCGTTGGCAAGACATCGTCTAGAGAAGGGGCTGTTGCAGATGACGCCATATCCGTACCCGAATTTTGACCTTTGTACTGCATAATTCGACTGCCCTGGTCTTTTTGTTGCCACATCCACCACAGTCGATCGACTTGAGTGTGATGTAGGAAAAACAGAGGATCGTTTGGGGCTGAAGCCTCTACCCAGTCGCCACCCATACCCAGCGGAATATCATTATCTGCGCTTCCTTCGAGTTTGGTCAAGAAGTCAAAGTAATCGTCTTGTGATAGAACCTCTCGGATTGAGGTAGGAGAGACAGTCGAGCCCGTGAAAGTCCCCCCTACGGCTCTACCAAATCCTCTCGATAGGCAGTGGGGCTTGATTTCTTGACCAAGGACCTTGACTTCATATCCTTTGAAGGGGCCAACCTCGATGCAAGATCCCCAAGAAATCGAGTCGTTGTTCTTTGGACCACCGTCGCCACCAAATCCGTAATCTGGATCGAGGATCATTGCATTTGGTAGATCATCGTAGTCGAGAGTCCAATCCCAGTACAAAAGATGCCCTTGGTATCCACAACGCTCTTTCAGCGCATTCTCGTACTTGTGGATAAAGTATCGATGCCAAGGGAGAAAGTTTGCCGTCCTGTGATGATCGATGGGATTGTGGGTATGAATCCATGGAAAATCATCTGAGAGCTTGGCTTCGGGGTGGTAATCGAAAGCGGACGGAATCTTGTGGAGACACAATGCTGCTTCAATATATTCTGCCCTCTCTGTATCACTCACACTTCTCCATTCTTGCCGTACTACAGGATTTGTGCAAATGTTTCCTGGCTTGGTGTGTAGCCGAAATTGACTCATTTTCCCCGCGAGAAAAAGTAAGGTAACAAGCAGTGCGGTTGTAAGCCAGGCATAGAAATCGCGATTTGAAACATGGCGTTGAGGATGATTTGTAAAGTGCTTTTTGCTATCGGTAGCACCACAGTCTTCTAGATCAAGACGAGTGTACTGGCGGGGCCCCCAAAAGAGCATGTTATTTCACTTCACTGATAACTGCTTTTTTTAATGAGACAAAGTCTGGGAAGTTTCTGGACTGTATCAGCAGAGCCGTAATAGAAATTTTAGCGAGCGAAATAATGAACAGAGCGTGGGCTTCTAACCCTTCTGAAAGTGTATATTTTTAGAATAGGGGGCCGTGCTGGGATCATAGTCCGACAGTCGGAGCCAGCCCGCTGAAGCGGTTGAAATGAAACCCTATGACATCGCATTGGGTTGAATTCGACCACCTGCGTCATTTTTCATGGCACATAATGAGCCGAAGCTCACTGCCACCTTCCTGAAGTACTGTTAGTAAATTTAGATTATTGGCACTTTTCGGCGCGAACTCCCGCCTTCTGAAGTCAGAAATTCTTCAGGGTTCGTAGAGTTTAGTACATGATAATAAACATCCAATGCATGTTTGATAAAACATATATGTATTATCCTAATTATAAGACGTGCAATTCGCTGCCCAAAGCCCAAAGCCTGTGAATGAGACTACTGTGAAATACTTTTGATCGCAATGTTCGCAGAGGTGTAAGTCTTCGCCAGCCTCTCGCCCATCATAGCTACGAAGGTCCCCGCAAAAAGTATCGAGCAAATAATGAATGAGCCCAGTTTCAGTGAGTGAGAGCCCGTAGGAGCCTGTAAGTCGCTGAATGGTCATTTCCCCCGTAGACTCACTATATTTATAAGGGATACTGTGCCTCAAGCCCCCTGAAGTGGAGTGTTTTCAGCGTAGCAGTATGACCAAATACGGAAATAGAAGCCTCTATACTTAGTGCTTATGCGCTGATATTACAGTGGTGTGATCTTACAGGCTCTTAAAGGCCATCTGACTCACTAAAATTGGCTCGTCCACTATCTACTCGATACTCTTTGCAAAGACCTTCGTACATATGCCCGAGTAATACCCATGTACTTGATGCATGCATATTCGCGTTACCGGCTCAATTCGAGGCAGCGAATCAGATAGTAGTAATTTCTATTGATCTACATGATTTTCCAAGGCACGCTGATCAAGGATGGAAGTCAACTTCCCCATTCGTCTGCTCCGCAATCACCTTCCGGCTCTCGGCAAACCTCTTCTCTACCCACTGGGTAATGGAAGACCAGTCACGACAAGTATGCCAGCGATCCGAATCGATGTAGTTAAGGCCAATACCCTCCCGATAACGCGTAGGGATGGGCGTGATATCGCCTTGGCATTGTACAAGCTGGCGAAGATGATCTATGCAGTGATCTAAATTGGGGTAGAGGAATCAGTAAGCTGCTACTAAAACGGATGGAAAGTGCGAGGAATTACCGCGATGGATTACTCCATGAACTGGAGACATATCAGTGTAGTGATCGGGGTAAAATGACATGCGGAGGAAGTTCTGTTCAATCGGTCAGTCCGGTACCCGAGCAAGTATGCGAAAGTCTCACCAGACAATGCAAAGTATGCTGTGCATCAAATCTGTAGCAATAAAAAGGTGGCTTAGCAGTTTCCTCCCCAGAATTACCCTCACTCTCTGGTTCACTTACCCCGCAATATAGCCCTTAGTCGTAGGATCCCCTAGCAACATTGGGGAGTTAGTATTATCCTATTCAAGAATGTTTCGGGAGTGTTTTTTTCCTCTTTGAGGAGCGTGTGGAGTAAAATGGAGTGCATAAAGTAACACAGAGGGTGATTGGGAAGCGTATGAACAAACACCCAGAGTTGCTGACAGTAATTCCGATATTCTCTGACACCAAAGGTCTCTTTAGCTTCGTCTTCAGAAATTGCCCAGTACCTAGCTACTAATGGTCAACAAAGAGTAAAAACTGACTTCTTCACGGGTTAATACCTCTGATCAAAGCCTCCCAATTCTCGTCAATCTCCTGCGAAGGTTCACCGATGTACCTAAGAGAACTCTTCGGCTCAGGGTAGTACATCGTGCCATTTGGATGAAAACGCGGACTTCCCTCGAACAATACTTTACGAGTCTTTATTGACGAAAAAGCAGGTTCTAAAGTGTTTTGATAAGCTCAAGTTTCCAGCTTCCGGCTGCTCGACTTACTGAAATCTGTTTTATATCCAGATCCAAAACTATCTGCTTCGAAGTCTTGGGTATATCGGCCACGAAAATCTTGAAGTATGCAAAACGTGTTAAGAAGCAGTGAGAGTCCAAATAGCACCCCGAGTATCCTGATTCTAAGCCGCGAGGAACCTTGAAGCCGTTCCAAAGGTCTTGAATTTGTTTCTTCGAGACTGTTGAACATCCTCTCTTCATACAACTCCGGTTTGAAGGGAAGAGATTCTTCTTTTGAATACATGGCTTCTCGAGATACAGTAAAGCTCACAAATAAGCTGCAACAAGGAACCTCAAAATGCTGGATGAAGGTGTATCAAAACGAGGGTGAGAAAATCTCTGGGTGCTAGGAGATCTCTTGGAGAAAATCAAACAGAACTCATAGTACTGCAAGAATCAAGTAGACCCTTGAAGAATGCAGACCACCAAAGTAGAAGAAAATCTAGTTACGTAAACCAAGCGGACTTTCCTTGGAAGGTGCTCCAATTTGAAGGATGGTTGCAGTGGCTTGCAGCATGCATGTTTTCTAGGCCTCACCGCCTCGGGAGGCTCCTTCCGAAAGCTCCAACCGGCAGCCCTGATGGCAGATGATCGGATTGATGTACACTCCTACTGATGTTGTGTAACAGTAAGGCGACATGCATGCATATGATAACTAAAAGGGGAACTGGGGGCGAGTGGCCAAGATTTGGGATGCTGCATTGCATTATTTAATGTCCGACTATCGGCCGATCGCCATAACCCTAGCTAAGTATTTTTAAGATCAACCGTAACGGTATAAGTACTACTATACATAACTTAAAGATCCCAACTCCATATTTCTGCTAGCATTATCCCCACTAATTTCAACTTCCACCATCAAGTCATTTCAGTTATACTTCACCTTCAAAATGAAATTTGCTAAGATTCTCACTGCCAGCATTCTGGCCTTCGCTGCCTCTGTTGTAGCCGTATGCCATTGTCCATTGAGCTGACCCCTCAATCTGACTGGTCTCCAGGCACCTACCCTTGTGGCCAAAGATGGCTCTAGTGCGGATGTAAGTGTCATCAATCGTCCGTATTCGTGTTTACATCATTTTTAATAGTGTACATCTTAACTGACTCAGTTCTGAATTGTAGATTGGCATTGGACCGGTATGAGATCTCACATCATTTCAATCAGACAGGAGAGTAACTAATTTTATATTCATATATAGGGGAAATATGTAAGTCCGTAGTCTATTGAGTAACATAGGATGCCATTGTTAACAAAATTCCCAGGACCGTCGTGTAGCAAATGTAAAGTCTTCCAGGGTTTCTTTTCGACATGATTGTTCAAATTACTCCTACCCTGACACCACGGCCGCTCGAAAAGCACATTCACTAACAGACCAATTCCCTTATCCAGGATAATATTGGCCCCGTACGTACCCGCTGTAATCTACATTTCAGCTAGCTAAGCGAGTAACTAATTTTACATTCACATGTAGGGGAAATATGTAAGCCTTTGCCTATTCCGTAACAGGATCCTATTATTAACAAAACATTCAGGACCGTCGTGCAGAGGAAGGGTTTGGCCCCGTACGTACTCTCTCTATGGTTTCATCATACAGTGCAACAGCTAAGTCTACACTTCTCTCCAGGGTAGCTTTGTAAGTCCTCCTCCTTTATTTGACTTATGTGAAAGGTGTAGGCGCGGATTTACTAACTCTTGTCTAGGAGTAAGCACCCCGATTTCCAATAAGCCGCGCTGTGAGACTAATAATCTGGTTTCAGCAAGCGTGATGTGGATGCGCCCCTAGCATAAAGCACCATACGATCACACAAAAACGACAAAGGTAAGCAAGACTGGGGCTTTTGACAATTTACATTTTTACTAATATTCACTTAGACGACGAAAACTGGGTTTGGTAAGGATGGCTTTTTGGGAATTTGAAAAGACCTAGAGGTCTGATTCTGAAAAATTGGCAGTATTGATTTGGTATATCGCGTCGGAATCTTCTTTTCTGACTATTCGACATGTTGTAGCACACTCTTTAAATGCAATCTTGATCTTTGGTCAGAGCACGCTTCCAATTGCACGCCCCTAAAATATCTCACCCCGGTTACACATCAGGCCGGGCTTTATTATGTCTACGGAGAACCCGGTAAAAAGTCTTTACCGGCTAGGGTATCACTCGCTAAAATGCCCCGTAAGGCCCTATAAAATTGGGCGCTACTCGCTAAACTGCCCTATAACGCCTTGTAATCTCCCTGGATGACAAGGAGTGTTACTCGAACAACCAGCGAATACTTACAGGGCCTTATAGCGTACTTTGGCGACCTTCAGTGAATCGATCCCCTAGCCGGCAAAGACTTTTTACCGGGTTCTCCGTAGTGGTAACCCTCGAAACTAAAGGTTTAGGCATTGGAATTTTGGCCTAAAGGTGACGTACTCCACCAAGTGACTTCCAAGAACGGCGAATATGACAGTCACCTGCATAATTCAGATCCTTAATATTAAGAAGAGTTTGACACCTCCACTGCTCCTTGAGATACAGCGTGATATCCTAATCTACCCCCTGGCCTGCACTAATACCGTCGGCCACTGCAACGCTACGGAAATTACTCAGAATTCAAGGAAACAGACACTCAGGATTCAAGGAAAATGAAAATAATATATAAATAAAAAATACGTACTCTTACATCTATATGCACCAATAGGAGCCCGCAATACTCCTATTGCTAGTGCAAAAACAAAAAAGAGGCTGCACGTGATTTTGCCAAGACTTACATTTTATCTCAAGACCTAAAAAAGATGCAAGAAAGTCTCAGAAGGCTCTGCATCTATCCCTTAGTTCTCTGGTACTCGTGGGGGCTCTGTAGACTATGTTGTGGTGTTTCCCCTCCCCCACCTTAAGCGCCAAGTCTTCTCCCTGGGCGCCAAGGACGGTCATGTGACCCATGCTTTTATTACTTTTAAGAGCATCTTTACGTCCTAAATTACATCCTGCATGAAAAGAGGCTCTAAGAGACGCTGCAGATTGCGTTGTGAAGTGGTTTAGAACCCCTCAAGTGCAAGAAGTCCCCCCTGGACTTAAGCGAGGTAATGTGGACAGGGGTCTTATGCTTCATTTTGCAGCACTGAGCACTTAAAACACGATTTTTAGTGCTAAAAACTGACGTATGAATGCGTCCTAGTGGAGAAATTATTATAAAAGTTTATAATTATTTTTTATAATTTTATGTTTTGTATTGCCCTCAAATCCTGTTTCCTGAAATCCTCAATCCTGAGTAATTTCCGTAGCCTCGCTAAGGCCGACGGAAGCTAATGTCCCTCAAACTCATCAAATCTCCGAGGCCATTCTGAGGTACTACAGTAGAACCTCGACATAAGCATACCATCGGGAACCGCATTCGCATGCTTATAAGGGAGGTATTCTTGTGTAAAGGGAATTGATTATTTTGGCTTGAAAAACTCATAGGCTATGAATCGTCGTCTGGTGAACAGCAGAGATCTTATATCGTAATCAAGTACTTGGGGATCTTGACTATCTCCTTTCTGTAACTTCCACATCTTCACTATTTCTATTGCTCTCGAAGTTTCAGCAGTATCTATCTTCTTAACCTCCTCCTCCTCCTCACTCGATTCTTCCTCCTCACCCGGCCTAGCAATAGTATAATGGTTCACAACAGATGTAAAGATATCTTTATCTTTATCAACAATTATCTCATTTTCTGGGTTCAGGAATTCGTCAAGAGAAAGGGGGTTCTCGATCGGGAATTGTGCAATCTGGTCTCGTAATTCGATTCGATCAGCACTTCTATCGTCCACAATAATAGTATCTCCTTCAAACTCTGCTATCTATGCAAGTTCTCCAAGTTTAGGCTTCTTGATTAAGGCCGATTTCCACTAACATCTCTGGATTGTATTTATTATGACCGATGTTTCCCAGGCAGCCTATGTCCACTATACTGCTCTCAGCAAGTTGATTGTCTTTCGTGGATTCTTATTAGACTCATATTCCCGTAATATAAACGTAGTCCATAGCTTGCGGTGCTGAAGCTTGAAACTCGCAATAATTCCTTGATCCATTGGTTGCCAGGCAGACGTAGTATTTGGAGGAAGCCATGCTACTTGGACGTGCGAGAGACTTTGTAAACCACCGAATAATTGCACTGCCAGCTCATGACCAGAGAAATTGTCCATTAACAATAGAACCTTCCTTCCTTCGCTCCGTAACTTACTGTTAATCTACTGCGACTATTCCTTACACATTAGTCCCGTCATCCATTTGGATTTGTTGAACCTATATATAATTCGTAGATTCTTGCGATTGATCTTACTGAAACATCGTGGGTTTTCCGATTTGCTAATAACCCAAGCTAAGAACTTCTCACTAATATCAGTGTTACTGGTCAACGCGATGGTAATACGGTCTTTGGTCTTCTTCATTCTATTACAAGACTATGTTGCGAAGGTGCGATCAGGAGTTCTTTTCCAGTTCAGGCCGGTTTCGTCTATATTAAGGATATTACGGAGTTCATACTCTTTACTGAGCTGTCGTACTGCGTCCATTTGTGCGATATTATCAAGGTCGTCAATTACAGCAGAGCCAGCTTTTCTATATTGGATGTATTCCTTGATTTTGTATTGTTTTTTAAACCCTTCCAGTTATCTATTCGACTATTTTTGGCATCTCAATATCATTGTACTGTGGCAGTGCCTCCTACAACTTCTTTGTCTTTGTTTTCAAGATCTCTCTTATAATAATTGCTTTCTTTTGCTCCATACGTTGCTTCTATTCGAATAATTCCATCTTAAGATCCGGCCAGTCTCCTGCAGACAATTTGCTCTTCCCTTTTATTGCATGTATATCTTTCCGCGTATGTTCGCTATCAAGGTAATTGTATTTGGAGCCTAGAATCCTAGAGAACTAACTTTGATCAAGAAGATGCTCTATAGTAGCGGTGAACCAATTTGCGAGGTCTTTCTGGTGTGCTGGAGAGTGTGTTTGATTGCGTTTTCGAAGCGTTAATCGGTCGGTATCGGTTAGAGCTCTGCGGCGCTTTTTCTCCTCCATTCTGACGGTATATTACGATGGCGCGATCATTACTGCTCAAATTATTTAATTTTATATTTGTAAAAAAGGTCATGTATCTTACTTCCAGCTGTAGGTCCGAGTTCATAGAGCGGATAGTAGCGTGGGGTATAGAAGCAGCTGAGCCGGCTTTCGAGGAGACACAAACATTATGCTAGTTATCATATCGATCTCATGGAGACCGAAATGGTCCAACTCATCAATTAGTTCCGTCGATTGCAGGCAACACGCCCCGAAGCAGTGCAGACGTTCATGGAAATTCCAGGGTGTCCTTCGCTGTCGTCGAAGATTCGTAATGTAGATTCAACTTGAATGATGGGGTGACAAATTAGATCGCCCAGAATACGCATGAATGAACGAACGAATCATTGAATGACCGGGAATCAGTCTGACAGCAACTTCGACGCCCCAATTGGATGTCATTTGAGATAAATGCTATCCAATGTGTGCACTTAAAAGTTCCCGTCAAATAAATTCACCAAGCTACCGTGAACGTGATTCTACGGCATCCCAACTCCTAGAGTGCTCGGTGAGTCGGTCAGTTCATATAGTACTTCGGAGTTGAAGTTTTTCTTCATTGCACATAAGTCAATTTATACTTGAAACTCTCACTTGAATACAACATAAGAATTCACTCGTGGAAACTCAAGTCATATAAAACAACCTGGATAGTAGCAGTTCAATGGAATATGAATTCTCCACTCGACACGCCAAGACTGAACTTAGGGGTGAGAATTGGAAAATGAGGGAGGCTCTTTTACGATATTTGAGATTTGAGCCGATGTTTATATATATAAGACTTTTTATTATACACGTGATGGAATAATTGAATAATTCAACGGACGAAAATGTTATCGACGGCAAAGTCTAATTTGCCAGCAACTACGAGAAAGGTATAGCAAAAAAGTGAATGAATCGATCTACAAATCAGGTTTCGGCAAGCCCAGACAGAGCTGACGGTCCAGGACCGATGGCAGGGGCATTGTTGTGGCCAAGATCAGGCTGGGGCACGAATTGCGGATTAAGAGGGGTAGGCGACGCAGAAGAAGAACAATGCAATTCTTCGGCCTTGGAGTTTGACTCGTTGGTCAGATCTACATAGTTGCTTTGAACTGCCATAATAATGGGGGAATCGAGATAGCTATGATGATGTCCGAACTGGGGAGAGAAAGTCGAAAGAAAATGACTTCGAGTGCTCCCGAGTCGCCGCCGACGCAGCTTGAGATATCGCTGAAGAAGTCTCTGACTCACCCTAATTATTGCTCCCGGTAATTAATCCCGAATTACAGAGACCCAATCACTAATGTTTCCATGAAATCCAAAAGCAGAAAGCCAACATAACGATTTTCTCAAACTCAATATGCGTACTTTAGTCTTCTAGGTTTTGCGCTGGCCACTGAAATTCCTTTCCCTGTCAGATTTAATATACTCCAAGAAGGAAACATTCACCTAGACCAAATGTATCACTTCAGCAACATGAGGTTAAGTAGGTACAAAAGTCCTCAACTAGACACCGGGACAGGGCCCAACCCGCTTGCTGAATGCAAGGGAATGCCCAAAACACAGGTCCCCCTGTGCATGTGAAGAGTCGAGACTTATTTTATCAAATATGTAAGTTTGATTAAGGGATTTAGCAAACTTGGTAAGGTGGAGGTAGAATGAATGTCTGCGGGGTGTAAGGGGCCGAATGCATGGGAGAAGGGAACGAAGGATTTGTTTGACAGCAAATACCGCACTGATAGGAGAATGACATTTATCTCAAGACACACATATCCCATCGCGGCCAGACAAGGCTGAAAATTGAGAAGGTAAGCAGCAAGACTTCGGTAAAGGCCGGCGAACACAGTCAACAACCCAAACGCCTAGATTTTTTCCGCCGATGGCGTTGTTGGCGTTGACACTTCTCAGGGGTTTGCCTACCTAATTTATACCAAAAGACTTACAAGGCCGTCGGGCCCAAGCATGACTTTTCCGCGAGCCATCTGAATATTTTGATGTCCATTCGTTGAGTAAGAACAAGGATTTAAATATGTTCTCAAATCAAGCTCACCAAAGTAGCATATTATCGAGTGGATCTGTTACGCTCCCACTACTTCGTAGTGTATATATATTTTACGGGCAATCGATCATTTAGTTTTCACAGCGCGGAGGATCCAGGATGGTTCGAGATGGAGTCGTGATGCTCGCCAGCATAGAGAGGCATTTGGCTCCCAAAACCCATTGTCGCAACCGATGTCATCGAACTGCAAGATCAAGAGAGCTCCCGGCTTCCCACCCTAAGAGTACGGAAGTCGCTCATAGTTGCTATTGACCGTTTGAGCTGGTTTTGATTCCTTCTCTTATACCCCAAAGCTCTTCATCAAAGCCATAAGCGAGGGGATTCACTTAACTAATGGCGTATACTGGGGATTCGAGACGAGACTGGACTGAGGGGAAAGGGGGTATAGAAAGCACCCCCGTGACGTCGTGAGATGGGCATCAGTACAGGAAATACAGGAATACCGTGCCATTCCTCTTCATATTTGAAGAAGAATCCCCCACTCGGTCGCGGTCACTTCGAGATCGAAGTTGACATCTAACGATGTTTTCACAAAACACTACCAGGAGAAAGAGGGTCGACCTCATTGAGACTCCATCGCTACCCAAGAGTAAGCCTGTTAGCCAGTGTTCGAGGTGGATGCGGGTGGGCTTGTAGTCTTGGGATAGGAGTGGAGATGAATGAATGAATGAATGAGTTTCTCGACAGCAAAGGCCGAGAACTAAATTTCACTTTCGTATACCATCGACGATTGAAAGCTAAAGAATAAAGAGCCAAACGGAAGTTTACAATGGTGAAATTTGGTGTCGGTCATAAGGAAACGAAAACTCTAGTACTATATAAAATACGGAAAGGTTGAGTATGTTATTGCTTCTCGCAGGCGCCCAGAAAGGCGTTTTTGTTGGCACCGGAGGTTGCCCCTGAGGGTGTTCCTGATTTCCGTCCATAACGCTGTAAGGTGGTGGTTGAAGAGATTCCAGGAAAACATCCTCTATGTATGTGGGTGCCATGTTAGCCCTCAGAATTTATTAACGGCAGGCGGAAAGAGAGCTCCGTAAGTGCGTAATGGAAGTCTCAGGCCTGCGTGTGCGTACTCCCAGGCTTTGGACTATGGGGAAGAGAAAAGGTAGTGGAATGAACCTATGGATTTTATAACTGGAGACCCAATGAACAAATTCGTGAAGTCCATCCTAGATTCACCGGTCAACGCCCCCGAACAACCATTTAATATGCATAGATACACCCCCTTCCCATCCCCTCCTCCCAACTCAATGATTCAATTCCCTGGTCTTCTCCTAATTCTCCCTTATCTACTTCTCTAATATCCCCAAATCCTTCGTTTAAAATTTATATTTAATAATTTCGGATTTGTCGTCAAATTGGTCGGCATTATATTATATTTTAATATATCTAACATCGGTTTATTCTCCATTCCCCTACTTTTCTCAATTCAAAATACTACAATTAGTTTTATAAATATAATATATAATTCTTTATTCACCAAATAATTCCTAACATATATCCGATTTCTCGTTTTATAAGTATAATATAGTGTCCTATTACTCTTAGAATTATCTAAATATTTCTCCACAAAAAATTCTTCTAATGATCTAAAATAAAAAAAATCGAAATCGGCGGTTTATATATTTATATAAAATATAATACTAATAGGGATTATAACATTTTTATATTTTATATTTTCGATATTGATTCGCGGGAAATAAATGAAGATTATAGTGAAAAAATGGAGAATTTTATATACAAAAACGATTATATAAAGGACTTTTTTTTCGATAATATATTTTTCCTGGTATCGTTATTGGGATAAATTTTTATTATTTTTTATAAATATATTTTTGGAGTTTTTGGCCGTATATGGAAGAGAGGTAGGCGATGTTTATTATTAAGTTGCCGGGGATAGTATTAAAGTCTATAAAGATTATAATTAAGTAGATAGATTTAATTTTATTTGTTTATATTAGTTATATTTTATGAACTAATTAGATTAATATATTTTCGTTCAATTTTGTTTTTAGATCTTTGAGAATGTTATTAGTAATACAAGATTTATTTGATCCTTTATTAATTTATTTTTTTATTTTGTTAAGGAAAAATATTAGATATTTATTTTTTTGTTTTCGGTATTTTAACAATTAATTATTGGTATTAGGAAGGAAATATATAAACAAGATATAATTTTATTAATTATTCAAAGTAGATCTGAAATTATTAATAATGTGCTTAATATTATATATTTTTTATAATAATTTATTATCTATTCTTCTATCGATTCGAAAATTGTAATTAAATATTAAAAAAATATTAAATATAAAATATTAAAAATAAATAATAAGATCAATATTTTTTTATAAAAATATTAAAATTGAGATCCATGATTGATATATAATTTTAAATTACAAATTAATTGAGGGCAATTATTATTATTTTTTGGCATTATTGTAGTAGCGGAAAAGGGGGTGTGGGACGTGGTTCGCAGACACGTGACCACATGCATATAAAGCGTTTTCCTGTAGCTAAACTCTTGTTCTTTAGTCAATTCTACACCAATTGAACTCCCTCCATTTATGGTTGTATATCTGCCCTTACACCAGGATTATTTTGGATTTATAATATAAGATTTATAATGAACTGGTCTATGCTCTCCCCCCTGGTCCAGGGTCATTTCGCCTACAGATTCTGGATTTACGCCGCAAATCCGCCCATTGCTAGAGGTAAAGTTCTTAGGATCATTCATGATTCAGTCAGTGTCTGAAGAAACTACTTCATGTTCCTGAGAAGACATAAAATTAACCTTTATCTCGCTCAGAGAGATCTGACTAGAGTGTCTCCTCTCATTAACAAGCGGCGACGGTCTCCTGGCACTATTCGTGTGCTTCGAGTTCACTTCCCGCAGCCCTCGTTTGACGACCGCCACCTCATCTCCTTTGACAAAAAGGATGTTCTCAGCGGGAGTCATCTCAATCATCAAGTCGATATTCGAAGTCAGCCAATCGGCGGGGAGAAAGAAGTGGCGGATGAAGTTTCCGGCTCTGTCGGGATCGGTTGAGCAGATCCAATTGTCGCTGTGGAGGAACACTAGCTTTTGGTCGTCGGCGTGGATCAGGAAGTCGATATCGTCAGAGAGGTGCTGGTACTTTGCCATGGGGACCGCACTTGTGGAATTTGGTGTGAAATCCGATGCGTTCCAGACCAGAAGTCTAGATTTACAGTGTCGATTGGTGGATGCTCCGAATGCTGTGGCGATACTGGTGTTGTGGAAGTAAGGTATGATTGATCGGATCATGAGTTCATCGTCAATCTTGGCGTCGAGTGATATGCCCTCCTCTCTTGTCAATCTTTCAAGATTCTGCCAATCGAATATATGTGCGACTTTGCCGTCTATGAGGAGGAGTTGATCCGGATTGACTGGATTGATTGCCCATCTGTATGAGCGTGCTTCCTCCCACTCGCTTGTTTTGATGTGATTCAAGTTCGGGCTTCTACGATCAATTTCCCATAGCGTGTCGGCCATCTGGAAGATTTGGGAGTCAGCGCTTTGTTTTGGTGCTGCCACGAGAGTAGTGGAGCAGGTAAGAATCATTTTACCAGTCTCAGGAGTGGGCCTGTGATTCAACAAAGGAGAAAATGGTACCAGAATCAGGAGGCGGATGGACTTACGGCTGAACATACAAGTACCCGCGAGTTTTTATGATTAAAAAATAGCTGGTCAACTGGTAAACCAGCTCGGTGATCGAACAAAGGCTCCTGGACCGTCCATGTAGGGGAAAGCTCTCTGATAACAACACGGCTTGACGAGTCGACACTTCCAAGTAATCTGCTTTCTTCATCGAAATAGAGACCAACAATAGGTATGGTAGCACCATGGTCAAAAAGCTTCACGAGCTGACTTCCAGATCTAGTTTCGTAGAGATAGACACCACCATCTTCCTTGCCCACGAAGAAAACCTCGTTTCCTCTGGGATCTTTGGTCTGAGGGCAAGTAAGAGAAGTCACCAAGGTGTGCTCTTCAAAGGGTTCTGTTCCGAGCTCCTGCGGAGCTGTTGAAATTGACACAGTGTCACTGGCCTCGTCTTCGGCGTCTTGTCGTATAAGAACTGCAGGATCCCACACTTGGCATTGAGAGGCTCGGATGTCAAGTATTCGGCAACTGTCCCTGCTGAATTTCAGGCATTTTATAGTATAGTCATCCGACTCTATTCTATACAGAAGTTTCAGTGTCTCAAAGTCGTACAACTGAATGGTTCCAGAAGAGTCGCCTGTGGCAAGGGTCCGGCCGTCCGGGGAAGATGCCAAAACTTGCGCGTTAGCAAGCACTTTGTGCTTCACACTTGAGTCATTGGTATCAAATACCACCAGATCACCGTCAACGTATGCTGCCGCAAGCAAAGAGTGATTGTGACCACTTCCGAAGACTGCCGTAATGACGCCACCATTAACATTCCGACGTATTCTGGCACTGGTGTTATCTTTTCTGCACGTCTCTAGTAAGGCATCCATCTCAAAATCCCACAAGAGAATATCTTGGCCCCGATAGACGACTGCCAAAAGGCGTTCTTCAACGTTGCACGTAGCTGCTATTGGACGAGAGCAGGACAGCGCTTTTTGACCTTCGAGGTCTCGAGTCCATGGATCCGAGTACTTTCTGGTTCCAGTTTTGAGATCCCAGATTGAGAAGTGGTTGTTTTTCAGGGCAACTAGAAGTCTTGTGTCTTCTTCAGCAAATGAGAGCGACATTGGTTGCGCTAGGACCCCCAGCTCCCATCGTTGAGTCCACGAGGCCGTGTCCCACACACGTACCTTCTCAGAGCCGGCTGATGCTAGGACGGCTTCCTTGGTTCCGAATCGCAGGAGCTTGACTGGCGAAACGTGTTTATTACGTAGGACCTTGACTTCTTGACAGGTTGTCTGGTTGAAGATTCTGATGGTGCCAGTATTCGTGCCGATTGCGAAGTGAGTTGCGGAGCACGCTAGACTAGTAAATTGCTCTTGTGGTTCAATGATAGTGCTCATGCAATCACCCCAGGTCTTGTTCGACAATCCAACTAGCTGTATACCGCTGGTACCACGAGTTGTCGCTGCAAATAATTTTCGAGGTGCGCTTCCAAGTGGGCAAAGTGGTGGTATGAGATGATATATAGAAGAGGGGTTTTCCAGGAGATTCTTCCCAAATTTCGCAACCAGTCGTTGCAGATCAGTCGTCCACGAGTCTAGCAATGCAAATTCTTTGTTCATGTGGAAAGGGTTGATGACATGCTTTGACCTTCTCTGCAACAACTTTTTGAGCGCTTTTCCTGTTTGAATAAGTCGTTTGAGATCGGAGTCCTTTGCAATATAATGAATCCAAGAGAGGACATGAAGGTGATTGGAGCTGAAGAAGTGATACAAGGCCTCGAAAATTTCATCATCCGCCGAAGAGACTTGTGAAAGATGTTCGAATAAGTAATTGCACGCGTAACTCGCAAATGGGGAACGCTCTTTGGCGGGCATATTGGATACCCCAAGCTTTCGGCGTGAAGGGCCCTCTAATTCTGGTCCGTTCAGATACTCGAGACATCCCATGGCAAGCTGTTTATTTCCCAGTTTTCTTACAATCCCGAAGTCAGATGTTGACTTTATATTTAGTAGATAGTCTCTCACTGTTTGATGAATGACTTGAACTCGAAATTGTGTGTCCACAAAGACAAGTTGTCCACAGTAGGATTTGATGGCTCTGTCGATATCGTATACACCTTTTTTCAACTGGAATTCAACAGCCTCACGAAGTTCCTTTATTGTCAAGGGTCGAGCAGAACACACTGTCCAGGTCAAAATTGCCTTCACGAGTTCTGTGCCCTTTTCTTGTTGTGACATGGTTTCAAGAATACGCGAGTAGAAGGCATCCATATCGGAGGGGACTTCTCTGAGAACCGCGTGTATTTCGTCAGCGGTAAAAGATTCTCTGAGCTCCTGGAGGACCAACTATGCAATGAATCAGCACCGAGCACGTATTCAAGGAAAATTGGAAAGGTAGATCGATGTACTGAGACCCAAAGGAAGCACCCATTTGATTTGATCAAGATGCTATTCTTCATTGCTTGCTTATCTTCATAATTGTCCGCGGGTAATCCATCCATATGCTTCTCCAAGTAGAGTTCAATATCTGACAGGGTATCGTTCTTTGATATCTCCTCTGGGAGGACTTTGGTCATGACGGGGATATTAACGCGATGGTCCTGGATGGAATCGCGAGATGTCAGAAAAATGCGCACTGGTAATGCTGTCATCACTTTCGCAAGCATAGGTACTAGTTCAGGTCCCAAATAACACTCGTCTAGTGCATCAATTACCCAGTATTGAGGCTGGGCCAACTTTTGCTTAAGGATGCATTCAACGTAGAGTATTCTCCAAATTGTCCCGTGCTCCTTTTCCTTGAGATGATTGTCTTTTCGACAGAGTTCAAGAAGAGCTTGTAAGATCTCCGTATGCCTGTGAGTCAAGATCTTAGAGTCAGTATATTTTCTTGGGTGAGCTGAGGTTAGCTTAGGAATGACTGCAAGAGTGCCTCGGGAAGGTAAACATAGCTCAATTTCGCAGACCGCCCAAAAGAAATGTAATTTTACTTGAAAAATTAGTATACTGACATGATAGCCATCTGTCTAGCCATTCCCAAGAGAAAAGCACCGATGTTAGACTTGGCTTTGTTCCCATAGTCGAAGAAGCAGAAGCTGCAATCCTTCCCCAAGCCTTTCAGATGGCTTATGACTTTGCCGCTAAGAATAGTTTTGCCAGTTGCAGGCTTAGCGCTCATCCAGTATAGCTGATTGTTTCCGGATTTGATCCAGTCCAGGTATGTGGTCTTTTTCATCAGCCATTCGCAGGAACCCGCCATGCGTGCGCTATCGACTCTCGAGAAATCGTCTTCCGCGGCATCTGAAGTACCAAAGAATGTGTCAAGCTGCTTCAACTGCCCGTGATCAATGACAATCCTAGATGCCGTCTCCCGGGATCTGAAATCGTCGATGACTTTTGCCATTGCATTTCGGACAGTCTGATAGTTTGGGTCTCGTTTTGTGGCATACTTGCAAACCCCACGATGGTCAGCGTCCAGATATGCTGTCCTCTCATTGTCGTACCTTCATTAAGATCTCAGAATTAGTAACCTTCCGGAGCAACCAAAGGTGAAGTGGCCTTGGATTGGGATCAAGAATAAGAATGTTTCAGGGCAAGAACGCCTGTACTCCTGAGTCCACCTAAAAACGTACTTTTACTCTGAGAAATTGACACTTACCCTAATGTTGCGAGATCTTTGTCAACTATTATGCTACCGACGTATTTTGTCGGTAGCGTCTCATAAAACGAAAAAAGTTGCAAATTCTGGCAAAGGTGTGGAAATTCGTCATTGATATTTTGTGTTGCGTGGGAGTTGCGCTCTAGATCCCCGACGAACGGCTTCGAGTTAAGTGAAAGACTCAATAACTTTGATAATAAGCTTGCATCATCAGCGCCTCGATGGGGAGTGGCCAGAAAGAGCATAGCCTGGACTCGATTGGCGATGGAGGAATATGCAGCCTGTTGGCCAGGAAGTTTGGCAAGTATGTAGGCGCGCTTGGCGACAAGGCCGCCCATACTGTGACTCACGAAAACAATGGGAACCTAATCTTCTATTAAACATTTTTCTCGGAAAATATAGAGTATGTGATCAGGTGAAGTACTAGGAGATCAACCTACATCGGACTCGCCTGGTATGAGAGGACAATCATATATGGCTCCTAGCAGTGACTTCGCAAAGTCGTTTATGTTGAGTATACTGTCGCTCGCAATTGGACCCAATTTGGAGTTATAGCCAAAGCTATGTATTCTCACATCCTGAAATTTCGCGTCCGTTGGCAGCCATTCCTGTGGCTACGGAAGAACGGAGAAAATTAGCTTTTTGCGTTCCTTCTTCTAGACTGTTCTAAGAGATGTATATCAATTATTCAAGAGTCGTGAGACATTCTTGGAGCGCGGGACTTCCTGAAACACGCCTAAATCAAGAAATTAAAGACTCCCCGAATATCTTACCCAAAATAGAGTCAGGTCGTTATTTTGGCTCCATGTGCTTCGAGACCCTCCATTCAGTCCATGCACAAATATGAGGTCTGCGATCGCAGGTAAAGGAGGATCATAGATAGTAGTAAGCCCTAATGGACCTTTATTTTCGACATCACCCTCATTACTTGCCAGCCGTGGACGGCGCGACAGCGAGCTGAGCTTACTCCTAGCACCAGAATCCATTGTTAGATTGTTTTCGGATGTTGAATGAGTTTGTAATATTGAAGACAAATGCCTCCAAAGTTTCAGTTCCCACAGGAATAGTTTAGCCCCTCTTTCTTTAGGTGGGTGGCGAAAGGTCGGGCGTAGCTTTTGTGAGGCTGCTTACACCCCGCACTAGCCCCTTATTATGCGGAAGCTGGTCCCCGGGCTTTGGTCTGCCTTAGGATGCACGAACCATACCGTACGATAGGAGGACTTCAAATCCATGAGATGGTTCGGATTGGTCAAGCGTATTGCTTACAATGCAGTATCCCACTTGAGTCGTATTGGCAAGGCGGACTTGTAGGATGTCTTCCTTGATATCAATCAGAACCACGACTTCAGCAGTAAATACTACATCATAAACTACGAATACAATTACAAGCTTTCACCTACAGTATCGCTCCTACGTATTCTATATCCTGATCGCTCCTTGGGATGAAAGAGGGAACTTTTGGTGCAAGGCTGTGGTAGGCAACAAGATTTGGCTACTGGGGTGTCCGAGTGTGGTTACACCACGACCGTTCGCAATACGCAAGAGAGTTCCTCCCGCGCGGGGTCGAAGCACACTCTCGCGATGACGCCGATTCTAGCGCCCTTGCTGCGCCTCTGCTCGTCGTGAAAGGACCATGAGCTGCCACGTTGCCCCTGCCTACGCCCGACGATGCCTACTTAATGAAAGCCTCGCTCGACGCCCCACGCCCTGGGCAAATTCGGTCGCTCTCCCGCAATTCTTGCCCATATTGGGAACTTGAGGATATCCTGATTCCGATTCTGCTTATATCCGAATGCAATACCTTAAACTTGCCAGTCTCCAGTTGCGAAGATACTAATTCGCAGAGTATGACCACTGGCCCCGGAGTTACCGAATTCTAAGCGGCACAGCAACAGCTTCCCCTTTCAAGCTGGCTTACAAAGAACGAGGCGCCATGATGGACCGTGTACTGGACTTGGATGTGTTGGATAGCCCGACCGATGTTCCTCAGCAATGGATTCAATTCCCCGATGAGAATGTTGTAGCAGGTAGACTCCAAATATATATCCATAATTTTTAACAAGTATTGATTATCTTTTAGCACTGCCACCGGGTACAAAGATTATAGAGATCTTGCCACATGGAAGTAGCTATTGGTGTGGGTGGACTCGCACGTCAGAGATCCGAACTGAGCAAGCTGACGGCTCTGGGCTTTCATTCTTCCTCAAGGTAACCAACCTTAGCTCATTGTTAGCCTTAAATATTGACAAGTGACTATGTAAGGTTTCACAAACCGACACTGGAAAGGCTATGGTAATGCAAGAATTTGAGTCTATGAAAACCCTCTACGACATAGTACCACACCTCTTGCCCAAGCCTATTGCCTATGGAACATATGCTGCAAGCCCCAATATCCACTTCTTCGTCAGCGAGTTCATCGAAATGACAGATGATGTGCCAAACCCTTCCTTTATGGCATCTCTTGCGGATCTCCACGCCAGAACAGTCTCTCCAAATAACAAGTACGGCTTCTCAATTCCGACATTTCAGCGTGGCATCCCACAGTATACAGAATGGACAGACTCGTGGGAGGAGTTCTTCGCGAACAGCTTGAAGCGTGTATTCGAATTGGAAGAGAAAACCCATGGCCCAGACAAGGAACTGAAAGCGCTTGAAAGAGCAATTCTCCAAAAGGTCGTACCGAGACTGCTGAGACCACTCGAGACTGGTGGGAGGACTATCCAACCATGTCTAATCCATGGGGATATCTGGGACGGTAATGTGTCGACAAAGGTAGCAGACGAGTCGCCTGTACTCTTTGATGCAAGCTGCAGCTATGCTCACAATGAAGGTAATTTGGTTACGCGGAAGTGTAGAGTACAAGTAAGATATGACTAACGGGACAGCGGAACTCGCTCCATTGAGGCCGGCAAGGCACCGAATGGCGAGAGCTTACATCAAAGTCTATTTTCAATATTTTCCTGTTTCCCAGCCCGAAGAAGATCAGGACGATAGGAATGCCTTGTATTGCCTGTAAGTGAAAACGCCACCGCTACTCCAATTCAGCTGTGCAAGTTGGTCTGACTTCAGTGTAGGCGATGGGAGATGAACACTTCAGCAAATGGTAATATACGCTTAAGAGAGATGTGAGTTTTTGTAGCTCAATTACAAACTCCAGGGGATTAACTAGTTTCGTAGAAGCAGGGAAATGATGAAGATTCTTGTTGCGAAGTATCCGGAGGGATATGAAGGCTGGGCTGAAGAAAATGGTGAACCCGTAATCGAAAAGACTACGTGAAGAACTGAGAGATTCAGGTCGGCGTTTGACTTAACGCATATACCATATAACTAACTAGCGTGTTAGAATAAGGATCGGTACTGGTGAATTTCGACATTGGCCAGGTCTTGGTTTGAGTAATTTGCGGACTACTTCCGTTTTCTTGCCCATTCTTTTCCACGAGGCCCCTAGTCGAAAATCCTAAGCCAACTTCATAAATCTCCAACTGGACCGCAAGATATCAATCCTCTTAATAAATGTTGATAAATTATAAAAACATATAGAGACGCGTGAGATACGTTTAAAATATATATAAATAACAAATACAAAAATTATTATTTAAATTAGGTTTTCATTATTATTTAGCCCAATTTATTACCCAAGTTGGGTTGGGTAGTTGACCTCACTACCAGCCCAACCTAGCCCAACGGTCACTCTAATAATCTGTTTGATGTTTTTTTGTATAATAACAATAATATCAAATACAAGTTATGAGGTGAAAGTAAGATGTATCTTTGCAAATAACCGAAAAAAATATACTTAGGAGACCTCAGGGGTCTACCTACCCTGAAACTATGAATCGACCAATCAGAAGAGTTCCCAAGCTCATCGTCGACGGGTTTTGGTGCTGCGGGCCAAACCCAGTCTCCGTGTTTGCGGGGGCTGGGATTACAATCTGAGGTTATTATGTATCTGATTACAAATCATACGTTTTTTGCTATCGCTCCGAAGTTTATCCGACGAACAAAACCGAGTTTGGCCCTATCCTCAAAGACTCCTTTCACCAACAAATTGGTTTCAGGCAAATCTTTGCTTTTATTCCCTAACTTTTTACTCTTTTATTCAAGTCACTCCACTCTGCTAGGTCCCTAGGCCCCCTTTTCCAAAATTCCTATCTCTCATCACTCAATCTATTTGGACCTTCAAAATCAGAGATCCCTATACCTAGTCTACTTTCCAATAGCAGACCTAAGATATATAGTTAATACAACTTAAAATTAAATTCTGAATACATACACAAGCTCAATACCTCGTATTTATTTTACAGATTTAATCGAAATATCTGCGGTTGTAGATGAATAATCGATATCTAGAAGAGAAAAATATCAAAACCTAATTTTTTCCTTTTATTCCAATATTTTTCATTTTTCATTTTTGAAAGTATTGTAGTGCGGCAAAGTGGAATTGTCGTGCCTGAGGCGCGTTTCTTTTCTTCTACTTTAAAAAGAAACTTCTTACTTAGATAGAAACATCAATACAATCTTAAGAAGCACTTCAGGAGGTCCCTAAGTTCGCTTCTTTTATTGGTTCACCGCTACTTAAGGGGATGCGGTTATACTCCCGTTCTATGCCTCAACAATATAGGTTTCTTTTAAATCCAATCTTGAATCCGATCTATGTGCGATAAAAAATCACGTGCCCACCCCGTGTCGAATCTGACAGGTGCGCTTCGGACGCGTTTTTTCCCCTTCAGACTCCACTCCTAATTTGCGCCCAGGGCCTGAGATGGCCTCGAAACGTTGCTCTAAGTGCACCGCACCCATATGCTCCCTCCCTCTTCCTTTCTTGCAGGTCCCTCTAATCCAAATGCCAGACGAATTGTCCGTGGATGGTCAGACGTATGGGTCGTATATTGACGCCTTTCAGGCCTGTAGCCACTTGCATGCCCACCCGTAAGACTTCTATACCATAGGTATCTCTACTTCCAGCCCCCTTATACTTCTCTACTCTCATCAGCAACACAGGTAGACGCCATTGAAGGGTAGGTTTGAAAGTTTGAGGACGAGAAGGGCGTTGGAGGAGCAGTTCATCTACCGGTTAAGTAAGTTGGACATCGGGAAACTTGGGCGGATCCGGCTGGCTCTGGGATGTTTAGGGCGGTACCCCAGGAAGCCGGCTCTTATATGGAGATATT